>ENA-ORUI01002875-ORUI01002875.1-human-gut-metagenome-genome-assembly--contig:-NODE-2875-length-13455-cov-5.557463_pt1 | contig 13455 bp, 16 predicted proteins | sample MGYA00242078_ERZ509205 | MGnify/ENA primary metagenome ERZ509205 (study PRJEB26280, sample SAMEA2338828) | human gut metagenome | biome: human gut; feature: human-associated habitat; material: faeces... | reverse complement strand
TCCGTAGGAAAATGCGGCATTTTCCGAAATCCGGAAGCCGGACGCGGACGGAAGATGCTGGCATTTTACTGTTTTTGTACGTTGCGTAAAACGAAATATTGCAAATTGTAATTTTCTCTTTTCCCTGATTTGCGCCAACGTGATGGGGAGGGTTCCCCGAATGGATGGGGGCTGTGTACGCCCCATCCTTCGGGATACCCCATCACAATTGCAGTTGCAGTTTTAGCTATTATATATAGGCTATTTTGCACTGCAAAATCTGCAGTCATAGCGGCTATAACTGCAAAATTGCAGTTTTTCGTGTCGTGCAAAATAGCGGCTATTTCTGCATTTTTACAACGAACCGTAAAAGCGGAAATTACAGCTTGTTTAATCAGCGCCAACCGTGTGCTTGCGCTGGCCGTCTCAGATTTCAAGGCGAAAGAATGCGGCGACTTCTTCCGGCGTCCTCTGGTTGAGCGGCTTTTCCGTGCAGAACTTGTTTAGGCGTTCATCTATCAGTGCTTCAACCTCTGCCACGGTGTTACACTGGGCGATCTGGCGCATGATCTCGTATGAATGATTTCCTGTAAACATGCCGGGGTGCTGCTGCTCGATAGCATACCACTTCTTTGCAGCATCCAGAGCAAGCCGAAATTCTTCACGGGCGGTATCAAGGTGCTTTTCGGCTTCCAGCAGTCCCTTACCAATTTCAACGTCTTGCGGGTCGCTGCTGCTCAGCAGCTCCCACGTTACAGGAGATACGTTGTTCTTGCTGGCTGCATAAAGCAGGGACTTCGGCATATTCTCAAGCTGCAAGGTGTTTAATGTGCTCAAATTGCGAACATTAAAATTATCCCCGATAGTAGTCATTCGATAGGCGGTATCCTTACCCAGCCCGCGAATTTTGCACCATGCAAGCCACTGCCCGCCGCCGTACCGGCCAGCACGGGCAAGTTTGGCATGGATAGCAGCCACGCGCTTGCACATCTCGATGTAGTTCGTGCCGGTGGCCTGGGCGAACTTGCAAAATTCAAGGTCAAGGGCCTGCAAGTCGTCGTGTTCTGCCACTTCGGCGGGGAACGAGTAGGATTCAAAGCCGTACTCATTCAGGCTGCTGTTTGCTTCGGCAATGTCGTTCATGTGGTTAAGCTCCTTTCTTGTATTCCTTGGGTGCGTCCTCAAAGAAGAATGCACCGATCTGGTCGGCGGGAATGTCCAGCACCTTGGCAACACGGGCGATCTCGTCCCCGTTCCACGGCAAGCGGCCAGTCATGCGGGCGGTCAGGGTGCTTTCGGCCATGTTGGCACGCTTGGCTACTTCCCCCTGCTTCATTTCCAGTTCAGCGAACCGGACGCGGAGCTTGTGAAAATACTGATACATGATTTAGTCCTCCTTCAAATCGTCCACAGACACGCCCAGAGCGGCGGCAACGTGTCCGGCAGTGGTACGCCATACCGGCTGACCCTTGCGCATCTTGATGACAGCGCTGCGGCCTACACCGGCTTTCTGTGCCAGCTCTTCGCCGGTCAGATTCTGGCGTGCCATCTCGGCGATTACCTTCACACGGTCAACAATGATAGACTTTGACATTTGATTTACCTCTCTTTCTGCACATTCATTTTGAATGTACTTGCTATATTATACACATTTGTTTTGAATGCGTCAAGTGCTTTTTTGGAATTCATATTGAATGCTTTTTCTAAATGTGGTATAGTGCATACAAAGGAGGCGATATACTTGACAGTTGGGCAAATGATTAAGGAAAAACGAAAAGCCATTGGATTAACTCAAAGGGAATTTGCCGAAGAAATCGGTATAGCAACTATCACGTTACAACAATATGAACGTGGAGTTCGTGAACCAAAACTAGAAATGTTAATGCGAATCGCAAGTAAATTGAAATGCTCTGTTCGTGATTTTCTTGATGAAGTTGATGATTCAAGCGGCGATAGTTGTTCATCAACAGAACGGATTTTGCTTGAAGTGGAGTCAATACAAGAAAAGCGGCTTTTGATGCTATATCGGCCATTGTCCGACAATGGAAAAGAACAAGTTATTTCCTTCTGCGGATGGATCAATGCATCTGAAGGCAAAAAAATCAATAATGGATTTGACGCTGAACACGATACCACTGTTGAAGCTCCGCAACCAATTCTTGACCTTCTGAAGCTGCATCAGGACGCGCCCGCCGGGCCGGACGATAAAGAACCCGCCGAAAAATAAAACGCCCACAGCGGGCAGCTGTGAGCGTGTGACGCCTGAAGAACTGACCGTGTGGTGGCTGTGGTGGCAGAGGGGGCTGTTCCCAGACTTTTCTATATATAATTTTTTGTTACATCTAGGGAGTTCTTGAAAAGACCCATCTATCCACCACTCCCACCACAGAATAAGTTGTGCATGGAGGGAATGGAAGCAAAGGAGCCTTTCCGGGGACTTTCCTATATATTCTATTTTTTGTTCCCCTACTAGGGAGTTTTCGGAAATAGGTTCCTACCCTCCATACCCTCCATAGAAGCAGTACACAAAAAGCGTCCACAGGGGGCTTGTAGCCGGTGTGGGCGTGTCGCGGCTGAAAATTCAACTGTGAGATTTAATCCCGCAACAGTTGCGGATTTAAAGGTTCAACTGTTGACCATTTAAGTTGCCGCACAGTGCGGCAACGGGGGCACATTCCCATTTTGGGATTCTGCCCTAAATCGGGGCAGGGTGTCGTGAAACACGACGGTAAAGGGGGGAGTTGTCGCATAATGCGAAAACTCCGATAGTGGCAGCTCGTCGCACAATGCGACAAGCTCCCTCGCTACAGTTGTCCAATTGTTGGACAACGGTAAACGCTGGATGTTGCCGAACAGTTCGGCAACATAAAACCGCTGTCGCACAATGCGACAACGGGAGATTCGTCATTTTGACGGCTGATAGTCTCCGATCGGGCCGTGATCAGAGCGCCGCCGGGGGCAAAATGCACAAAGGAAGGGGGTGCAGCCAGATGAGCAAGAGAACCAACACGGCCCAGTGGGAAGAAAAATACCAGCGCTGGCGCATTGCCGTGCAGAAAGACGGCGTGCGGAAACAGTTCTACAGCTCGAAGCCGGGCCGCACTGGGCAGCGGGAAGCCAATGCAAAGGCTGACCGCTGGTTAGATGATGGCATCGGGGTCAAGGCCCGCCGGGTGGAGGATCTCTATCAAGAGTGGTATGCCACAGTGGTAAAGACCACGGGCACCGGCAACCAGCGGAACGTTGAAAGCCGCTGGCGGACGCGGATACTGCCCGCGATCGGCAGGAAGCGTATTACCAGCCTGACCGAACAGGATCTGCAGGACGTGGTAAACGACGCCTACAGCGACGGCCTTGCAAAGAAGTCCCTGCAATCCCTCTGCGCGGATATGCGGGCATTCTGCAAATGGTGCCGTGCAAAGAAGCTGACCACCTTCCACCCCGAAGGGCTGCATGTGCCAGCTGGCGCACGTCCCAAAGGCAAGAAGGTGTTGCAGCCGGATGCCCTGATAACGCTGTTCCGCGTGGATACGACCCTGTACAGGGGCAAGCGGGTGCATGATGATTTTATCCATGCCTACCGCTTTCAGGTGCTCACGGGCCTGCGCCCTGGTGAACTGGTGGGCCTGCGCTGGGCCGATGTCAAGGGCGGCACAGTGTTCATCTCCCGCGCCGTGAACGTGCTGGGCGAACAGACGCGCGGCAAGAACGACAACGCCGTGCGGGCCTTTGTGCTGTCCGATCTGGCACGCGCCGTGCTGGAACAGCAGCGGGCCGTCACTGGGGCCGGTGAGAGCGTGTTTTGCCTGAAAAGCGAAGCCTATTACTATAAGCGCTGGCAGGTCTATTGCCGGGTGAATGAGATCCCGCCGGTGTCAGCCTACGAGATGCGGCACACCTTTGTCAGCGTGGCAAAGAAGCTGCCCGCCGGTGAGGTCAAAGACCTTGTAGGCCACTCTGAAGACATGGACACCTTCGGCGTGTACGGCCACGCTCTGACCGGTGAGGGCACAGAGACCGCGCAGGCCGTCAACGGCATGTTTTTGAAGCTGCTGCACGCCGGAAAATAACACACATTTTAACACACTTTTGATTTTGTGGGTGTGTGGGCTGTGCAGGATGGTACAAGAAAAAGACTGCTAAACGTGCAGATTTTAGTGTAAAAATCTCCGTTTTTCAGTGATGCAATGCCGGTGGCTCGTTCAACTCCTGTCACCAGCTCCAAGGAAAACCGCTCGGGAACATTGATTTCCGGGCGGTTTTTCCATGGGGCGAGTTTGTTGGAGAGATTGGTGCAGAAATTGCGATAAAATCTGTTGCAGATGGTTGACAAACTGCTTTGCGCGTGGTAATATATACAGGCAGTCCGCGCGGCGGACACAAAAGAATATGGGCGTGTTCCCGAGTGGCCAATGGGGACAGACTGTAAATCTGCTGCTTTCAGCTTCGGTGGTTCGAATCCACCCGCGCCCACCAAAAAATAGCACCTAGAAACGTAAGTTTTTGGGTGCTTTTCTGTTTATGTAACCCACTATGCAACCCACTTTTTCAGCTTGATTTTGAAAGGCGGTCTCCATGCATCAGGAAGCGTCCAATAAAACGATCATCATCGACCCGGATGAACCATTTTATGTTACGACACTGGCCGAACTGGCTGCGGCGATTCGGCTCTACCAGGCGCAGCTGGAGAGACAGCGGTGGACAAAACTTCTATAAATACAAAAACAGCCCCGAGGGCCAGATGGCTCCCGGGGCTGTTGTCATGCTGTGCGGCCTTGCGGCCTGCCGCCGGAGCGGCTAAGTAGTGCGGCTGGCTTACTTCCCGATCTGGCTCTTCAGCCGGTCATAGGTCTTGTCGGCCTCCAGCGCGGCGGAGGTGAAGCTGTTGTTCTTCCACCACGCAATCAGCGCGGCCACGGTGGTGATGCCAGCGGTGACCAGCTGCTCCACGGTGGCGCTCTCGATGGGCAGCACGGGCTTGCCGCAGGCGCTGAGGATCTGGTTAGTCAGGGCCAGCAGCAGGCAGGCGGTGCGTGCGATGGTACCGGCGGAGATCTTGTTGTTCAGGTTATTCATGGTTTGTCCTTTCTCCCGGCGTTGCCGGGCTTGTGTGGGTGTATCAGTCACGGATGGGCAGGGCCTTGGCGCGGTTGTACAGCTCGGTACCCGTGCCATTGCCGCCCAGGGCGTGATAGCTTTTGTAGAGATACTCCAAGTTTTTCAGGCCTGCGGTGTCGATGCCGCCCTGCTGGATATAGTGGGTGCATCTCTGGTAGAGGCAGTCGTGCATGATGGCCAGCAGACCGTCCTTGATGGTCTTGTACTCAGTTACTTTCTTTACGAGGTAGCCCCAGCCAAGACCCAGCAGCCAGATGGCTCCCTCCATCCAGTGGGCAGAGATGTACGAGAAAATCTGCTGCATGGGCTTACACCTCCCGGAGACGGGTCAGGCCCTTCTTGCTGATGATACCTGCATAGTCCTTGTATGCGTGGCTCATGTCAACATTGGTGCTCACACCGGGCACGCGGGCAGTGCTGGTGTACTGCCACATGCCAAAGGCAAACGCCGTTTTGGGCTTATCCTCAGGCTTGGTCTTGCGCTGGTCTTTGGGGTATCTCGCCAGCCACACGTCGTAAGGCTTCAGCTCTGCACCGCCCATGTAGAGGAAGGTACTGCCGAACCACAAACCGGTGTACAGCATGGCGTACACGCCCCAGCTTTCCACCGTGCTCAGCATGTAAGCTGTCAGGTCGGTCAGCGCAGCCTTGCCCAGCGGCTGCTGCACCTCGTCCTCGATGTCCACGGCCACCGGCATACCCAGCGTTTTGCCGGTCAGAGCGCTTTTCAGCAGGGCCAGCTCCTTATCCGCCTCTGCCTTGTTGACGGCCTTAAAGTAGCCATACACACCCACCGGGATGCCCAGCCGTGTGCACTCGGCGTAGTTGCGGGCAAACTGCGGGTCAATGTAAGGCTTGCTTGCCTTGCCGTCGGCGCTGTTGCCCATGGCGCGGATCATGACGCCGCCGATCTGGCCGGACGCCTTGACCTTTGCCCAGTCAATCGTGCCCTGATGGCGGCTCACGTCCATGATGGTTTTTTCCACGCTTACTCCTCCTGTACGATCTCTTCAAAGCCGCTCTTGACGAGGATGTCCTTCACCTTCGCCTTCAGCAGGCGGGGGCAGCGCTCATACAGCGTCTTTGCCTCCTCCACGGTCTCAGCGGACATGATCTCCTGTGCCCATAACATAGCCATCATAAATACCAACCTTTCTAATTTTTGTGTGATTTTATGCATAAACAGTCTCGCTCATTTCAAGCAGACACTGTTTCAGCATCTCGTTTTCTTTTTGCAGCGCCGCCACCGTCTCCGGCAGCTTCTCCCGCTCTTCGGCCTTTTTGCGCTCGGCTTCCTTCGCGGCCAGCTCTTCGGCGGTCGGCGGGGGTGGTACCGTGCCCGCCTCGTACACCATGTAGGTGCCGTCTGCCAGTGCAACGCCCCAGTAGCGCTGGCCGGGCTGTGCAGCATCGTTGTGCTCGCTCACGGCCTGCGCAATGGCGGTGTAATCGGCTTTTGCCGCCGGAGCGGTGTAACCGGGCTTGATTTTAGTGTCCATACAGTGCCTCCTTATCCAATCACATTGCCGCTCTCGTCCACCAGCGTGGTGGACGGCATGATCAAAGTGGGGCGAATGCCGTACGAGTAGGAGCAGCTGGTGTCGCCACCGTCGCCATCGGAGCCGACGACCAGCGCGCGTTTGGCGGAGACGTTGCAGCCCGGAGAGCGGAGCCACCAGCAGGTGGCAGAACCGTTGAGATAGGCAACACGCTTGGAATCCGAATCATGATCTGCACAGCCCTTGAAATAGGCTAGCTCTGCACCCTCGCCGCTCGGCATATAGTCGTAGCTGAAACTCGTTTCGGTCGCACTGAGCAGGAAAATCTTCGCAGACAGGCCATTCGAGCCGCTGGTGACGGTCTTTGACGTACCGTGGCCCTTGCGATACGGAATCTTTACCTGCTTGATGGCGTTCTTGATGTTCGACTCGAACAGGTTCAGGAACGTGCTGTTCAGGTAGGAGTGTATGGTGCTGTTGGCGTAATCGTTAGTGTTCGAGCTATGCCACTGGCGGTTTTCGTAGATGTCCTTCATCAGCAACCAAGTACCGTTGCAGCTATCGTCATAGACGCTGGACGGCTTGCCCTGATGGACAACGATAAAGTTTCTGGAAGAACCATTTACTTTGATTTTAACGATGCTGCCCACGGCCAGACTGCCTATGGGGCTGCCGCTTTGATAGACGAGCCGGGCTTGACCATTTATGCCGACGTACACCTTTTGCACCTGCCGGGCCTGACCGCCCACGCCCACATAGAGTTTGGACATTTTGTGTGCCGTGCTCCCGGCACCGAGATAGATGCTCATGCGCACACCTCCTTATGCGTACACCAGCAGGACAGTGCCTGTGTCGAGAGCGCTTCCCACGCCGTGGTCGGTGGTCTGCGCCTTGACCGTAAAGCCGTTGACGCTGGTCACGCTCAGGGTGCCGTCATTTGTCACGCCGAGGCCAGCGCCCACTTTTACGGAGCCTAGCTGGTCAGCCGTGGCAGGCGTGCCGAACTTGGCGTCGGCCTCGGACTTTTTGTAGTAGTCGGAAAAGTCCACATTGACGGACGCGTCTTTCCAGGCCGAGGTAGCGGGGTTCCACACCCAGATGGTGCTGTTTTCCGCAACGATCGCCCAGGAACCAGCGGCCGCTGTGGGGTAAGCGTCACGCAGGTCCTGAGCGGTGCTGTAGTAGCCCTTGCAGCCGTTAGCGATGAACGTGATCCGGTCCGCTGCTTCTTTGGCGGAGCTGGCGTTATCCTGTGCGTTTTTCGCATCCGCAGATGCAGACGCAGCTGCCTTCTTGGCAGTGGTTGCAGAATTTTCCGCAAGCGTCACCGCCTTTTCCGCCGCCTGCTGTGCCTCCAGGCAGGTAGACACATAAGACAGCCAGGAGGACAAAGAGACGCCGGTGACGAAGAAATAGCTCTGCACGGCCACATCATCCGGGTAAGCGGCCCCGCCCACCCGGACAATGATGTCAAAGGTGCGCAGCTCGTAGCCGGTATCGGGGCCCATCACACACAGGTTGACGTGTACGTCGCCGGGGCGGCGCAAGGCCTGCTCGGCCAGCTCCAGTGTGATGATGTGGGCGTTGTCGGCGTCCACAGTCACGGCGGCGTGCTTGCCGCTGGCGGTGAGGATCTGGTCATACCAGCCGAAGTTGTTGGCCCCCTCGCCCCGGTACTGCACGGTGTACACCGCACCGTCCGGAGCCTTGTACGGGGTGCCGCCGTTGTAGAGGGCAATGCCGATGAAGCGGCTCTGCGCGTCCGACTGCATCACCGGGACGACAGGCGGCGCGCTCTGGGACTGGAAGTCCATTTTAAGGATCTGCATTCGATGCCTCCGAAGTGTCCGGGTCGGTGTACTCGATCACGTCGCCGGAATAGGATTTGCTGCCGGAAGAAATGGTGCCCGCCACGCTGTTGAGCTGCACGGCGTTCTTCTCGGCATGGTAGGGATAAACGGTATACTGGGCCACCTGCACGGTGGTGTTGGTGTGCCGGTCGCGGTCCATGAGCACCACTTTGTCATACAGGCCAAAGGACAGGTGTGCGTACTTGTCCGGGGCAAGCCGGGCCAGATCCGCAACCTGACAGCTGTAGGAGCGCTTGGGGAATGCGGCAGACTTGACCATGGCGTCAGCCTTGATCTTCAGGGCGGATTTGTCCGAGATGGAGCTGTCCGTCTCGCTGTGCCAGATGACACGGCTGTCATAGTCGTGGCACTGCGCCTCCACACTGATATCGCTCTTCCCGTACAGCAAAAGGGCGGTATAGTAGCTGTCGCCGGTCTCGGCCTTGCCTTTATAGTAGGGCTGTTCGGTCAGGTTCAGCTCATCGGTAAAGTAGGCGCCCTGCGGGGTGCGGGTGCTGGGATCCACGATGATCATCTGGCAGGCAGTGGATGTGCCCGGTACCAGGAACCGGAGCGGGTAGCTCTTCCACACGTCCACGGCTTTCTGGGCCAGTTCCAGCGGGCTGCCGGTGAACTTTTCAATGGCCAGCTTTTCGGTGGCCTTGTCCGGGGCAGTCAGCTCCCAGCCCGACACATCGCTGATGGCACGCCGGAGCGTGTCGGCCATGGTCTGGGGGCCTTTGCTCCAAATGCCAGTGGACACATAGTTGTTCCAGTTCTTCAGCAGGGTGGTGCACAGGCTGTCCAGGTCCAGCACGGCCTCGTAGTCGGTGTAGTTCCGGCCCACATTGATGCTGGACAGTGCATAGGTCTGATCTTCGGTCTTTTCTACCAGCCGCACCCGCTCAGTGAGAAGGCGCATCTGGGGATGGCCACGGGGCAGGCTGAATTTGACCTCATCCTCCCAGCCGTTCCAGTTGTGCACGATGCAGTAATCATCACAATCCAGCGGGATGTGGTGACCGTCTGCGGCCACGATGGCAAGCACGGGCAACGCCTCCTTTACACAAAAATGGGGTAATACTCGACGTAACTCTGCCCGGTGTGGGCAAGGCTGTTTTCTCCGGCCCGGACGGTGGGCCAGCCGGAAATGCCGGTGACGGCCTGAAACAGGTTCTGGCCGTTGCACAGCACCTGCCGGGTGATGCCGTCCACGCACACGGTGTCACCGGCCTGCAGATCTTTGAGCACGCAGCTGCCGCCGTTGGGGTAGTGCACGGTGTGGCTGCCGGCCTCCGTTACCGTCTCTGTGATGCGGCACTCCATCTGCTGGGCGGTGCCCGCCGCAAAAAAGGTCTGGACATCCGCCGGAAGCACCAGCGTTTCCAGCGCCCCGTGCCGGTAGCCTGCCAGCGTGTAGGTGCAGCTGAGGATGCAGCCGTCGGTGTCCTGCTCCTGTGCCTTGCCGCTGTCCAGCAGCAGAGCCGTGTATGTGCCGCCGTCCGGCAGGGCCAGCTCCACCGTGCCGCCCAGAAAAGCCGCCGTCAGGGCGCTGCGCTTAGCTGCTGCGTCGGCGGGGCTCGTGCCGTAGATGTCCACCGGCAGAGAGATGGAGCGCAGGCCGTACTGGGTGGAGCAGAAGGTGATCCGCCCGCCGGTGTAGCTGGTAAGGTAGTTCTGAGTGAGGGCGCTGCCGCTGACATTCCAGCTGGACAGCAGCAGGGCCCCGAACTCGCTGGCCCCGTGGTCATTGACGTAAAAATCATCATTCATGGTTCATCACCTCCGGAAGCCCAGCTCCTCGTCCATGTAGGACGCGGTGGTGCGGGCCATTTCTCTGCCGTCCACGTTGAACACCGCCGTCAGGCTGCCGGTGTAGCTGGCTGTGAGCTGCTGCGCTGCACTGGAACCGGTGCCGTTCTGGGTGCGGGAAATGCTTTGCTGGTTTGCAGCGGAAGCGGCCTGCGTGCGGCGGGTGAGCTCTGCGGCGGTGATCGTGTCACTCTGGGTGTAGCCGCTGCTGTCCGGGTGCGGCAGGGCCAGCGTCTCGTCGGAGGCGCTGCCGTCATCGGCAGAGCCGCCCTTGCGGCCATACTTCTTCCACAGGAACAGCCCCAGTCCGGCAATACCGGCCACCAGCGCAATGATGGCAAAAACCTCCGGGTGGGCTGCGATCAGGCCGCCCACCTTGCCCACAAGGCCCGCTACGGCCTTGCCGATGGTGCCAATGCCGGACACGGCGGCGCCCACCAGCTTGCCCATGCCGCCGGAGCCGGACAGCCCGCTGGCAATCTCACCAATGCCCTGGATTGTGGCTCCGGCACCGTTTTTGATGCCGCTGCCCAGGATGCCGGACACGGCCTCAAAGGCCTGCTGCAGCCCGCCTCCGGCGTAGGCCTCGTTAATGGCGGCCAGCGCTTTCTTGGCCCAGGCGGAGACGGTCTCCCGCTGGCTCTGGGTCACCTGGCCCCAGATGAGCTTGGCCACTGTCTCGGCAATGCCGGCCCAGTCTTTGTTTTTGACGGCGGAAATGCCGTCCTTGATGATGCCAAAGATGCCGCTGCTCAGCTCGGACTTTGCCCCGGACAGGGCCGTGTCGATGCGGTTCTGTGTGGCGGTGACAGAGGTGTCGATGGCCTGCGCCGTCTCTTCCACCTTGTCCTGCACGCCGTCCACATAGGTGATGATCTTCTCGTAGGTCTCGCGGCCGCTGGCACCGATGCGCTCCCCGGCCTCGGTGACGGTCTGCTCCACATGGCGGGACCCGTCGGCATAGATCTTGGTCACCTCGGCAGTGGTAACGGTGGCCCCGTCCTTGTAGCTGGTGGCCGTTTTCTTGGCCGTGTCGGTCAGCACCTTGGACATGTCGGCGTAGGACTTCGTCACCTTCTGGGTCACGCCGTCCACCTTGGTGGTCACCAGGGTGTATTCCCGCTCGACGCCGTTGACCATCTCCTTGCCGGATTCGGTCACCTTCTCGGTCAGGCGGTCAAATTCCTTACCGGTACTGTCCCGGATGTGCTCATTGACCGATTCCACCGTAGTCTCCACCTGCCCCAGGGCGTTATGGGAATAGGTGGTGTAGTTGTCGGTGGTGGAGCGCAGGACGGTTTCTGTGACAGCCTTTTTGCTTGATTTCTTGGTGCTGGAACCGGCGGAGGACGGGATGTCACTGACTACACCAGCCGCTCCCCGGCTGCTGCCGTTTCCGGAGCTGCTGGTGCCCTTTGGCACCCACCCGTTGTCGTCATCCCACTCCATGCCCTCGTGGGCATTGTCCCAGTCCTTGGCGTTCCGATTTTGCTTGTACTCATCCCGGGATGCTGCGTAGGCGCTGTTGTAGGCATCCAGAACAGCCTTGGGTCCGTCCGGCATAGCGGCAATGGCAGCGGCGATGCCCTTGATGGCGGACCACAGCATGTTGAAGGTGGTCAGCACGCTGTTCACCGCAAAATCGGCAGCGGATTTCAGGCCGGACATGCAGGTGTCCCAGCTGGCGGCAAAGGTCTCACTGGTGGCTCGTGCGGTCGCAATGCCTGCGGTCAGGGTAGCAACCACGGCCACCACCGCTCCGATGGGGTTCGCTGCCATGACAGCGTTCAGGGCGACCTGTGCGACGGTCAGCGTGTTGGCCCCGCTTGCGGCAGCCAGGTGGGCAGCGTTCAGGGCTGTGGTCGCCAGAGAGTATGCGGCGGTTGCCGTGGTTGCCAGGGCGGTTGCGGCCTTGTAGGAAACGACTGCGGTCGTTACGGTAACCGTGCCGGTGGCCAGCAGTGCGAAGTTATCCTTGATGAGCTGCACGGCGTCGGCCAGCACGGACAGTTCCGGGGTGGTCTCCCGCACGGCGTCCAGCAGGCCGTCAATGCCGTTTGTCTCAAAACCCGCTTTGCAGGCAATGGCCAGATCGTTGCACTTGGTCACCGCCTCGCCAAAGGCGGCGGTCAGATCTTCCATGACCACGCCCGCCAGCTGGGTGGCGTTGTCCTTCAGGGTGGACAGGCGGCCATTGAGCGTCTGGCTCTGGGTGGCCATGCTGTCATAGTAGCGTCCGCCCTCTTCGGCAGCGGCCTGCAGCGCCTGGGTCAGGACATCGTAGGTGATGGTCATGCTCTGCACGTCCTGCACGGACTTGCCCGTGTAGTCGGCCAGCACCTGATAGATGTTGATGCCCGCCATGGCGAACTGCTTGATGTCCACGCTGGTGGCTTTGCCCTGGTTGGCTACCTGCTGCAGGTTCTGGGCCATGCGTTCCAGCTCGGCAGACCCGCCGCCGGTGGCTGCCACCGCGTCGCCCAGGGCAAGGATGGTCTTGCGGCTGTACTCGGCGTTCTCACCGGCAGAAATGAGGTATTCGTTGGACTTGACCAGCGTAGCCGTGTCAAAGGGCGTGCGGGCTGCGTCTGCCTGCATGGCAGCCAAAGCAGCGTTGGCCTTTTCCGCGTCGCCCAGCAGGTTGGTGAGGGCGGTTCTGTATTTCTCGATCTCTGCGTTGTAGGACACGCCGGTGGAGATCAGGGTCTTGCCGGCGTCCACCACCTTGTCCACGCACTTGGAGATGATGTTGCCGATGGCCACCTGCCCCGCGGTAAACTGGGAGACGACTTTTTCTTTCGTTTCCTTGGCGGAGCGCTGTGTTTTCTGGCCGGCAGAATCGGCGTCCGTGCCCACTTTGTCGGAGGTCTCTTTGCTGGTCTTTCGGACCTTTGCCCCGGCGTCGGCGGCTTCCTTCTCGCCCTTCCCGGCAGCGCTCTTGACGGCAGCGGCGGCCTTTTGGGCCGCTTCTTCCGTTTCGGACACCACGCTGTCGGCGGCCTTGGCGGCGGCAGAGGCGGTTTTCTGGGCCGCCTGTTCCGCTGCCTGTTCTACCTGGTCAAGGCCCTCCTGGGCCCCGCTGGGATCGGTCACGACGCCGAAAACGACCTCGCCGTCATGTTCGCGTGCGATGGTGCATCACCTCGTATAATAAAATAGTAGTATTTATAGACCGCTCTCCAGCGGAATGCTACAAT
>ENA-ORUI01002870-ORUI01002870.1-human-gut-metagenome-genome-assembly--contig:-NODE-2870-length-13460-cov-47.840582_pt1 | contig 13460 bp, 10 predicted proteins | sample MGYA00242078_ERZ509205 | MGnify/ENA primary metagenome ERZ509205 (study PRJEB26280, sample SAMEA2338828) | human gut metagenome | biome: human gut; feature: human-associated habitat; material: faeces... | reverse complement strand
GCGCCTCCAGATCAGCGATGGCCGTCTCCAGCTGCGCCTTCACGGCCTCGTCCTCGGTGGCCGCCAGCTGGTCCGCCAGCGCGGCGATGGCCGCCTGTATCTTCCGGTGCAGGTCCGCCTTCAGCGCTTCGTCGGCGGCAGAGGTATCCATGTTCCGCAGCATATCCTCTATGTCGCCTAATACCTTATCCGTGTTGTTCAGCACCGTCAGCAGGTCGCTGTACGCCGTGTCCGCCGCGCTCAGGCCCGTGCTGATAAGCTGCACCGTGCTGCCCGCCGCCGCATCGGCGTCCTCCACCGTTCCCCGTGCGTCCGCGATGGTCACGGACGCCGCGGTCAGCAGCCCATCCGCCCCGTTCATCACGTCCTTCAGCGACAGCAGCACCTTCTGCAGCTGCGCCATCTCCTGCCGCGCACCGGTCAGCTTATCCATAATGCCGTCCGCCAGCGCCTCCGAATCCAGCCCCATGGCCTTGAACACGGAGCCCGCCGTGGTCAGCGCTTCGGCGGCCTTGCCGATGACCGTGGTGTTGATCTGCTCCTGCACGGCGGTCTTGGCCTTGCTGGTGATCTTGGGGGCGATGGCGTTCTTCTTCTCGTTCTCGTAATACTGTATCTGCGGGTGGCGCAAATCGCCGGACAGAATGCTCACAAAGTCCTCGGTAAATTCCTCCGGCACGATCAGCGCCGCGTAGTAGTCGCCGGACTCTACCCCGTCCAGAGCCTCCGCCCGGCTGTCCACGAACACCCAGCCCATCTGGTCGTTGCTCTCCAGCCCCTGCAGCACCAGCGCGCCGATGTTCACCTCCAGACCCAGCACCTCGCAGCCCGCGTCCTCGCTGGCCACTGCCACGCTGATGCGGCTGGTGGACGCCGTGCCGTAGGGGTCCCAGTTGGACAGGATGTTGAACCAGGCATACAGACACGGCACCAGGCACAACCCCAGCAGCACCACCACCGCCACCACACTGGCCGTCAGCCGCCGCCAGTCGGCGCGAAAGATATTCCAGATGTTCTTCATCGGTCCACCTGCCCTTCCCGGCTCTCCACCGCACCGCGCCGCAGGTCATCGGACAGCCCCTGCAGCGCCCGGGTCAGCGCGTCCAGATCGGACGCCAGCTTCTCCGGGTCGTCCAGCAGCCGTTCCAGCACCCGCGCGCCGCTGTATACCGGCGCGGCAGGCGTCGGCGCGCTGTCTGCCTGCGGCGCTCCGCCGTGCACCTCCCGCAGTATCTCGTCCACGGAATATGCCTCCGGCTCCGGCGCTGCCGGTGCCTTTGTGACCGGCGTCTCCTCCGCAGGTGCCGGGGATATCTCCTCTGCCGCCGGCGTCTCCTCCGGCGCAGGTGCCGCTTCCGCCGCCGTTGCCTCCGTCTCCGGCGTCTCCTGTTCCTCCCGGGTGCCGTGGCGCAGCAGCAGACCCATCCGTGGCACCTTGGGCAGCTCCGGCAGCTCCAGCAGTGTGCCCAGGCTCTCCTGCTCCATCTGGGTGATGTTCTCCAGCTTCTTTTGCAGCTCATAGTCCGCGTACTCCACGGCGATCAGATATGCCGCCACTGCGAACATGGACAGTATCCACAGCATCAGGGTGAACACCTTGTTCCCCCCCGCCAGAAACATCAGCAGCATCAATCCCAGCGTCACCGCCAGCAGCATCCGCATACCGACGCGTATCCGCCGCCGGTTGTTCCGGTGCAGGGTGCTGACCTCCTCCAGCAGGCGGTCATACAGCTCCTGATAGTCCCGTTCTTTTGTCATCGGTCAACACCTCCTTTCACAGCAGCTCCGTCTCCTCCAGCTTCTCCTCCATAAAGTGGTTCAGTCCCATGAAGGGCCGCCGCACCAGCAGGCCGATCAGCAGCGCCGCCGCGGCGAACAGCAGCAGGAAACCGATCTGCTGCCAGTAGTAATTCCCGTACATCCCGCAGATGCACTCGCGCATAGCGTCGATGGCATAGGGGAAGGGGAAGAAGCGATAGATCTTCTGGTAAATGGCCGGCAGCAGCTCGATGGGGAACGTGCCAGAGGAGCCTGCGATCTGCATGACCATGATGACCACCACGATGGCCTTGCCCACATCGCCGAAGGACAGCGCCAGCGAATAGATCAGCAGGCTGAAGGTAAAGGCCGTCAGCGCGCCCGTGAGATACAACATCCCCGGGTGCAGGCACTGGACCTTCAGTATGTACAGGTCGCCGGTAACGATGACCGCCGCCTGTATCTGGCTCAGCACGAAAAAGAACAGGTACCGCCCGAAGTACAGCTCCGCCGGCTTCGGGTCGATCAGGCCCTCCGTCCGGGCGTGTATCTTGATGAGGGACGACAATATCACGCCGCCCACCCAGATGGCCAGCACCGTGTAGAACGGCGTCATGGCCGAGCCGTAGTTGGCGATGGGATACACCGCGTTCACGCTGGTCTGCACCATTTCCGGGAAATACTGGCCGTACACCGCCGGGTCGCCGCCCAGGATATTCACCAGCGTATCCATGTATTCATCTGTGGTCAGCCCCTCCAGGTCGTCTATGGTGCTCTCCAGCGAGGTCAGCAGCTTCTCCGTAGCCGGCCGCAGCAGCGCCATGGTGTCGCCCACAGCGTCAGCGGTCTCCGCCAGCGCGGTCTTCATGGCCTTGGCGTCTCCAGCCAGCGCAGCCATGCCCTCCATGGTGTCCGCCACCTGACCGGCCACGGTGTCCAGTTCCTTTTGCAGCGCCTTTGAAGTCACGGGGATCTTATCCACCATCGTCCGGATGGACTTCACCAACGCGTCGCAGTCCGCCAGCAGGTCGGCAGAATCCGGACTCTCCGCCAGCGCCCGCAGCTTCGCCGCCAGACGCGTACACTCGGCGGAAATGGCTCGCGCCTGCTCTGCCGCGGCCGGCGCCTCCATCTCGATATCCTCCGCCCACCGATCCAACGTGGCCGCCGCCTTTTCCAGCTGCGCCGCCGCATCTCGCAGCTGCTGCTGTGCCGACGGCAACTCCGGCGCATTCTCAATGGCGCTGTTCAGCCGGTCCAGCGCCCGTTCCACCCGGGCCAGGGCCGTGTTCAGCTGCATCTGTATCTCCGCCGCCGTCTGCTGCAGCTGTGCGCCGTCCGGCAGGTTCTTGTTGATATTGGCCACGGCCGCCTCCAGCGCCGCCGCGCTGCTCTCCGACACGCCGCTGCCGCCCGCCGTCTCAAAGGCATCCATCATCCGTCCGCAGGCGTGCAGCAGGTCCTGGGCCTGGTACAGCACGCCCTTCACAGCGGCCTCCGGATCGTCGGCGGTCAGGTCCGCCGCCAGCAGATTGCTCTGCTCCATGATGCCGCCGATGACCACCTCCAGATAGTTTTCACTGATGGAGCGCTTCAGCGTCTCCACCGCCGTGTCGGTGATCTTGGTGGCCACGGCGTTCTTCTTGGCGTTTTCGTAGTAGGTGATGGCCGGCTTACCGGTCCAGTCCGTCAGCATCCGGTACATATTCCGGCTGAACTGCTTGTCGATGACCACCGCCGCGTAGTAGTCGCCGGACTCCACGCCGCCCTTGGCCTCCTTCTCGGTGTCCACGATGACCCAGTTGATGGACGTAGCCTCCCGCAGGTCGGCCACCACGTCGTCGCCCTTGTTCTCGTAGGTGCCGTCCGCGTCGGTATAGCCCTCGTCCAGCGACGCCACCGCGATGGATATCCCCCCGGTGTTGCCGTAGGGGTCCCAGTTGGAGTAGATATTCAGCCAGGCGTACAGGCTGGGCAGCAGGGCGATGGCGACCACCACCACGCAGGCGAAAAAGCACTTGCTCAGCGTCCGTATATCGGTTTTGAATACCGTCCAGATATTACGCATACTGCCTCCTTACGCGCGGCACGCCGCGCTGTATATAAAGCTGTCGTTAACAATAATGTATCAGTATGTATTATACAGAAAGCCGCCATGATTTGTCCACACAAAACCCGTTTTTTGCCCAAAAATACAGAAAAGAGACGGCTCCCGCCGTCTCTTTCGTTCTACTCTTTTTCTGTATCCTCCGCCACGATGCGGTAGTAGGTATTCCCCGTCAGCTTGTACACGATGGCATACAGCACCGCGAACACCGCAAAGCTCACCGCCGTTGTGCCGATCAGCAGGCCCCGGTTGTCCAGATTGAACAGGATCAGCAGCTTGTGGATGAACGGGAACGCGAAGCACAGGTGCACGCCCGCCAGCACCAGCGGCAGATAGAACACCGTCAGCAGCTGGCTGTTGATGCTGCGGCGGATGTCCACCTTGGTCATGCCCACCTTCTGCATGATGTCGAAGCGGGACTGATCCTCATAGCCCTCGGAGAGCTGCTTATAGTAAAGGATAGCCACCGCCGCGAAGATAAACACGATACTCAGCATGATACCCAGGAAGAACAATCCGCCGTACATGCCGTAGAAGTCTGCCCGGTTGGCGGCCTTGGACTCCACGCTGACGCCCACGCCCCAGTCACTGCTGACGCCCGCCAGATAACCATTCAGCGCGTCCTCCAGATTGGGCGTTGTGCCATCGATGTTCCCCTGCTGGTTTTCCGGCAGATCGGTGTCGAAGGCGTAGTGCCACACCACCGTGGGATAGCTGCGGTACTTCTCCATGAAATAGTCCTGCAGCGCCGGCACGAACTGCTCAAAGTCCGGCACCACCACCATCAGGGACGGCGTGATATCCGCCGCCGACGGGCCGCCCAGCATGGGGATTTCCCGCTTCATCACGTGGCGGATCATGCCGCCGTCGATGGACAGCGTATCGCTGTCGAATTCCGCCCGCAGCGCGGCCACATACACCTGCCCGTCACTGAGGGGCAGCGTCTGCCCCGTGGCGGCATTATAGTCCTCCAGCGGCAGGATGTGTATCTGTACGGCACGGGTGCTGTCCGACACACTTGCACCGGAGCTGTCGGTACGGATGTTCCCGCCGTCCACCAGTCCGCTGATGCTGATCGTCCGGTATTCCGCCACATTGGACACATTGCCGCCGAAGTTGAAGATGGTGCTCTCCACACCCTGCCGCACCTGTGTCAGCTTCTCGCTGTCCAGCAGATACCTGTCGCCGTACACCTTCACAGACAGGTCGCGGGGATACCGGGCATTCACCGCGTCCTCCTGCCCCACATACAGGCAGGTGGTGGACGAGATCATCACCAGCACCATAGTGGCCAGAATGCACACCGACGCCAGCCCCGCACCGTTGCGCTTCATGCGGTAGGCCATGGAGGACACGGACACGAAGTGCTGGGGCCGGTAGTAGTATTTTTTGTTCCTTTGCAAACCGCGGCACAGCGTCACCGACCCGCTGATGAACAGCAGATACGTGGCCGCGATCACCATGAGCACCGCTGCGAAGAACCACGTCAGCGCCGCCAGTGGCTCCCTGATGGACACCGCCAGCCAGTAGGCCCCGGCCAGCAGCACCGCCCCCGCCGCCGTCAGCACCCACTGCGCCTTGGGCGGCTTCTCGCCCACGCTCTCGCTGCGCAGCAGCCCCACCGCGCTGACGCCGTGCAGCTGCCGCAGCCCGTTCAGCAATATCAGCGTGTGGATGGCCGCAAACAACGCCGCCGCAGCCAGCAGAGACGATACGGACACCGTCAGGGTATAGGTCACGGGCACCTGCAAAAGCCGCACCATACCCAACTCCGCCAGCTTATACAGTACCATGCCCAGAAGCAGTCCCGTCCCCGTGGTCAGGCCATAGGTGATGACCGTCTCCCACAGCAGAATGCGAGCGATGTTGCCCTTGCCCATACCCAGCACATTGTACAGGCCAAACTCCCTCTCCCGGCGGCGAATGAGGAACGAGTAGGTATAGAACAGAAATATCAGCGCAAACACGGCGATGACCACCGTGCCCAGCCGCAGTATGATGGCGCTGCTGCCGCCGCCGGACATGTGCTCCAGCACCGGCGAGCCGGACAGCCCCATCAGGATGTAGAACATCAGCACCATCCCGGCGCAGCTCAGCAGATACGGCAGGTACAGCCGCCTGTTTTTTCTCATGCCCGTCCAGGCCAGCCGGGCGTATAATGTCTTTTCCCTCATGCCGGTTCACCGCCCGACTGCAGCATGGTCAGCGTGTCGGAGATGCGCTGATAGAACCTGGTGTCGTCGTCCTCGCCCCGGTACAGCTGGTGGAACACCTGGCCGTCCTTGATGAACAGCACCCGGCCCGCCCGGCTGGCGGCCTTCACGGAGTGGGTCACCATCAGTATGGTCTGCCCTGCCCGGTTGATGGCGGCGAACAGCCGCAGCAGCTCGTCGGTGGAGCCGCTGTCCAGTGCGCCGGTAGGCTCATCCGCCAGCAGCAGCTTCGGCTCGGTGATGATGGCCCGGGCCACCGCCGCCCGCTGCTTCTGCCCGCCGGAGACCTCATAGGGGTACTTCTTCAAAAGCTCCGTCAGTCCCAGCTCCCGGGCAATAGGCAGCAGCCGCGCCCGCATATCCTCGTAGGTCATCCCCATCAGCACCAGCGGCAGATAGATGTTGTCCTCCAGCGTGAACGTATCCAGCAGGTTGAACTCCTGGAACACAAAACCCAGGTTGTCCCGGCGGAAGGCCGCCGCGTCCCTCTCCCGTATCTTGCCCAGTTCATGGCCGTCCAGCCGCACCGTACCCGCCGTGGGCTCGTCCAGCGCCGCCAGAATGTTCAACAGCGTGGTCTTGCCGCTGCCGGACTCACCCATGATAGCGACATACTCGCCCTGCTCCACGGTGAAGCTGACATTCCGCAGCGCCTCTACACGGCTGCCGCCCAGCCGCGAGGTGTATACCTTCCGCAGCCCACTGACTTCCAAAATGCTCATAGCATGACCTCCTTTTCCTTCGGGAGCCTCCGGCCCATCGCCCCGTCTCCCAACACGGTCAGTATACCGCGTCCCCCGCCCCCCTTCCATCGCTTTCCCTTACCCTTCCCGAACACAATTGTCACATTTCCCACCCTTTGCAAGGGCGATAATAAAATGTCGTAGGGGCCGGCGTCCTCGACGGCCCGTTTGCAGAACCTCCCGGTGAACCATTGTAGGGGTGGACGACTCTGTCCACCCACTCCCCTCACTCCGCCACGAACGCCGGGCGGCCCAGCGTCAGCCTCACCGTGGTGCCCGCACCGGGCGCGGACTCGATCCGTATCTCGTGCCGCAGATTGCGGCATATCCGCCGGCACAGGTACAGCCCGATGCCGCTGGACCGCCGGTCCAGCCGCCCGTTCTGCCCGGTAAAGCCCATGTCAAATACCCGGGGCAGGTCCTCCGGCGCGATGCCCATGCCGCTGTCCCGGATGCACAGATCGTCTCCCTCCCGGTAGATCCGGACGGTCCCGTCCTGCCCGGTGTACTTCAGGGCATTGCTCAGCAGCTGTTCCACCACAAAGGTCAGCCACTTGCCGTCCGTCACCGTCTCCCATTCCACCGGCGTGTAATCCAGCGCGATGCGCCGGTCAATGAACTCCCCGGCAAACCGCCGCACAGCGGCGCGCACCACGTCATCCACGGCGCACGTTCGTATCACGTAGTCGCTGCCGCCCTCCTCCAGCCGCAGATAGGTCAGCGCCATGTCCACGTACTGCTCCACCCGGCCCAGCTCCGTCATCAGCCGCCGGGCGGCCGGCGTGTCCTCCCCCTGCAGGGTCAGGCGCATGGCGGCGATGGGCGTCTTGATCTGGTGCACCCATGCGGTGTAATAGGCTGTCATATCCTCCCACCGGGCGGCGCGCGCCGTCTCCTGCCGGCACAGCTCCCGCCGCAGCGTTTCCACCACGGCGGCGCAGTCCGTCCCCTCCACGGTGGTCATGGCCGGCAGGTCCAGCAGCACCGCCTCGCCCGCCTCCTGCAGACGCTTCAGCGCCTTGTGCCGCCGTGCCGCGCGGCCGTAATCCCACGCCGCAAGGCACGCCCCCAGCAGAACGCACAGCCCTGCCGGATAGCCCACCGCCGCCAGCGGCAGGCCGTACAGGGCAAAGGACGCAGCAAACACCCCGATAAACAGCAGAAATGCCGCCAGCGTCAGCCGACGCTCCTTCAGATATGCTTTGAGCAGCTCCATATCTCTCACTCCACGATGTACCCCACCCCGTGCCGGGTGGCGATAAAGTCCACAAGCCCCACGCCTGCCAGCTTCCGCCGCAGGCGGTTCACATTCACCGTCAGTGTGTTCTCGTCCACAAAGCTGTCCGTCTCCCATAGCCGCTGCATCAGCTTCTCCCGGCTGACCACCTTCCCGGCGCTCTCCATCAGGCAGGACAAAATACGGTACTCGTTCTTGGTCAGTTCCACCGTCTGCCCCTGATAGGTCAGCTTCTGGTCGTCGGCGGACAGCTGTGCGCCCCGTCTCTCCCGCAGCACCGCCGGCGCCGCCATATCATAGCTGCGCCGCAGCATGGCCTGTACCTTAGCCATCAGAACACCGCCGTCAAAGGGCTTGGCGATAAAATCGTCCGCGCCGAAGTTCATGGCCATGATGACGTTCATGTTATCACCGGCCGAGGACAAAAACAGGATGGGCGCACTGGTCTGCTTCCGCAGCTCCCGGCACCAGTGATAGCCGTCAAAGCACGGCAGGGCGATATCCAATATAATGAGGTGCGGCTGAAATTCCGCCGCCTCCGCCGTCACCGCCCGAAAGTCCCGGACGCACCGGACCTCCAGTCCCCAGCTCTCCGCCAGATGCGCCACCGCCTGGGCGATGGTCCTGTCGTCCTCCACAATAAATATACGGTACATACGCTCACATCCTTTACGCTCTTCATTATACCCTCCCTCGCCTCTGTCCCGCAAGCCCTCTTACTCTTTCAATATTGTCACATTCGCTTACCGGTTTTTTTCAAAAACAGGGTTGACAAATCCGCGCCGCCGTGTTATAACTGTACCAACCTACCGAGTTGGTAGTTGTATTTCAGAAATGAGGCGATCACATGACCCGCACTCTTGTTCTCCTGACCGGACGATGTTGACTCCTTTTCCTTTCATTCCACACAACAACATCTGACTATAAACGATAAAGGAGATAAACACTATGTCTAACATTTACACTTCCGCTGACCAGCTGATCGGCAAGACTCCCCTGCTGGAGCTGACCCATATCGAAAAGGCCCATGACCTCAAGGCGAAAATCGTCGCCAAGCTGGAGTACTTCAACCCCGCCGGCAGCGTCAAGGACCGTATCGCCAGGGCCATGATCGACGACGCCGAGGCCAAGGGCCTGCTGAAGGCCGGCAGCGTCATCATTGAACCCACCTCCGGCAACACCGGTATCGGCCTGGCCTCCGTGGCCGCCGCCCGGGGCTACCGCATCATCATCGCTATGCCCGAGACCATGTCCGTGGAGCGCCGCCAGCTGATGAAGGCTTACGGCGCCGAGCTGGTGCTCACCGAGGGTGCCAAGGGCATGAAGGGTGCCATTGCCAAGGCCGACGAGCTGGCCAAGGAGATCCCCAACAGCTTCGTGGCAGGCCAGTTCGTCAATCCCGCCAACCCCAAGGCCCACTACGAGACCACCGGCCCCGAGATCTGGGCCGACACCGACGGCAAGGTGGACTTCTTCGTGGCCGGCGTGGGCACCGGCGGTACCATCACCGGCACCGGTAAGTTCCTGAAGGAAAAGAACCCCGCCGTCAAGGTAGTCGCCGTGGAGCCCAAGACCTCCGCCGTGCTGTCCACCGGTATCGCCGGCTCCCACAAGATCCAGGGCATCGGCGCGGGCTTCGTCCCCGATGTGCTGGACACGAAGATCTACGACGAGATCATCCCTGTGGACAACGATGACGCCTTTGCCGTAGGCAAGGAAATGGGCCACCGCGAGGGCGTGCTGGTGGGTATCTCCTCCGGCGCGGCACTGTGGGCCGCCATCGAGCTGGCCAAGCGTCCGGAGAACGCCGGCAAGACCATCGTGGTCCTGCTGCCCGACACCGGCGACCGCTATCTCTCCACCCCGCTGTTTGCGGACTGATACTGCGTTTTTCTTCCTTCCATTTTCTCCTCACAAACATGACGAACGGACCTCTTTCGAGGTCCGTTCGTCTTTTCTTCTGTTTCTTTCCACTTTCTTTCTATTCTCCTTCTATTTTCTTTCTACATTTTTTCTACTTTTTTGAAACGTTTTTTGCTCCGCAGGTGTATGATAGATGAAAGGCCTTTCACCTCAACAAAAGGAGAACCCCTATGACGGACGAACAGTTCACCCCGCTGGCGGAACGGTATATGGACACGGTGTTCCGGGTGGCGTACAGCTATCTGCGCTGCCGGGACGACGCCGACGATGTGACCCAAGACGTGCTGATACAGCTGTACAAAGAGGACAAGGCGTTCGAAAGCGACGCCCATGTGAAGAATTGGCTCATTCGCGTCACGGTCAACCGCTGCAAGAACGTGCTCCGCGCCCCGTGGCACAAGGCGGAGGACATCGCCGACTACGAGAACACCCTGGTGTTCGAGCAGCCCCAATACCGGGAGCTGTTCGACGCGGTGATGTCGCTGGACAGGCGGTACCGCCTGCCGGTGCTGCTGTACTACTACGAGGGCTACCGCCAGAAGGAGATCGCCGGACTGCTGGGCATACCGGAGGAAACGGTGCGCACCCGGCTCGCCCGCGCCAGAGACAAGCTGAAACACATTTTATCGGAGGTGCCGCAGTATGCATGACAGAGAATTATTTGAAAAAGCCTTTTCCCCGCTGCACGCCTCCCCGGATACACTGACGGAGGTTAGAAAGACCATGCGAAACGAGAAAAAAACACGCCGGGCGCTGGGCAAGAGCGCCGTGGTCGCCATTGCCGCCGCGCTGACGCTGACCATCGCCGTGGCCGGCGGCATCGTAACGCTCATCAAAGCCGACGTATCCCCCGCCGACAAGGTGGACGACACCACCCACCACGCCTTTACCGACGACATCGACGCTGCCACCCCTGTGGTGGACGACGGCAAGGGCAGCCTTGTCCCTGTCCCGGATATGGAGCGCATCCCCGGCGACATCCAGACCACCCAGCGTCTGGTGGGCAAATATTTGTCCAAGTTGGACGCGGAAATGACGGTCGAGGGCAACACCATCCGCCTCGGCACGCTCCTCATAGATGAAAGCGGCAGCGGTATGCTGACCTACTCGGTGGAGAATCCGGACGGCGTGAAGTATACAGACGCAGGATACGGCGAAGCCGTGGATATGTCCGCTGAGCCGTCCATGTGGCTGGACAGTGCGCCCGACGCACAGGGTTACGGCGGTACCTGCATCAGCAGCAGATGCCATGTGGACGAGGATGCCAGCACCGATACCTGTTTGCAGGTGGTGCTCTATTTTGCAGCCGGCAAGACATTCCAGAAGGGCGATGATTTCTACTTCACCGTGTACGACAGTGCTAGCCAGCCTTACTCCATCTCTATCCAGCCCCAGACTTACGTGCCCGTCAAGACCATGACTGCCAAAAACGGCGAGATCGTGACGCTCTCTGCCCTGGGCATGACCATCGTAAATCCCGACCCCAGCCGCGAAATACACACTGACGAGGTGCTGGTCAATGCCAAGGACGGCAGCAGCTTCGCCGTGGAAAGCAGCAGCAAAAACCTGATGAACTGGGTCATCGGCTCCATTACAGGCGACGGTCAAGCTGCCTTTGAAAACTACACCTATGTGTTCAATCGGCTGGTAGATGTGAACGAGGTCGGGTCTGTGACGCTGACAGGCTATTACTACAACCTGGACGGCTCCGATAACGACACCGTATCCCTGACATATCAGCCCTGACCGCGAAACGCAAAAAAAGAGACCGCCCTGCGGTCTCTTTTTTTGCTCATATCACGTAGTTGTCCCCCGCTGGGGCGTTCATCAGATCCGCCAGCGTGATGTGGGTGAAGTAGTCCCGCGTCAGCTTGTAGTATCCCTGCCACACGCCCAGCGTCCGGCACTCCCCCGCCCGCTGGCACACCGGCGCGTCCGGCTGCAGGCAGGTGACCGGCGCCAGATCGCCCTCCGCCAGCTCCAGTATCTCCCAGAGGGTGTAGTCCTCCGGCTCCCGGGTCAGGCGGTAGCCTCCGCCGATGCCGTGGACGCTCTCCACCAGGCCGGCGGCTTTCAGGGCGGGCATGAGCCGCTCGATGTATTTCAGGGAGATGTCCTGCCGGGCGGCCACCTCCTTCATGGGTATAAAGTCCCCGCTGCGGTGCTCCGCCAGATCCAGCAGAACGCGGATGGAATAGCGACCTTTCGTGGAGATCATAGGTCTTCCTCCTGTCAGAAAATACACGGGCCATAAGATGACCCGTGTATAGTATACCACCAATCCCGTAGGTTAGGCAAGTTTAATTTTTCTTTGCGTGCCGATATGCCTGCATGCCCCACACCAGCCAGGCCGCTACCACCGCCGCCAGGACGATCCAACGCACCGTCTCCAAGGGCCAGGCCACCGCGGACAGGTCTGCATAGCGGCTGATCATAACGCTTTCCGCCGTACTGACCGTGGCCGCATAGGCAGCGGCCGGCTTCCAGCACACCAGGATCCGCACGATCTCCACGGCAAAGAGCAGTCCGCAGCCGCCATACAGTGCAAAACGGAATCCCCTATCCCGCACCAGCGGCTCTTTCAGCACCGCGCCGCCGACTACCAGCGCCGCCGCCAGCAGCAGCGGCAGCAGCAGCCATACCGCCTCCTGCCGCACAGTCAGCGCTGCCCAGGAAAACTGCCGCACCACACCGCCGTGCAGCGCATAGGCGGACACCAGTAGGCGCCACACCCCCAGCAGCTGTATGGCCGCGAACAGCCACAGGGTGCACAGCGGTATCAGCAGCAGGATGCGGCGGCGCAGCGTCTCTCGGCTGCGGCACACGCCCCAGCCCAGCCACAGGCACAGGGGCGACGCCAGCAGGCACAGCCACGACCAGTTGTTATAAGGGAATGCCACCCACACCGCCAGCGCCATCAACGCCAGACTGTACCCGATGCGGAAGCGCAGGCTTCCCCGGCGCTCCAGATAGGCCTCCACCTCCGCCGGCGTGTCGGCGCAGGCTCGGGGGCGCGTCTCACCGGCCAGGATGTCGTCCGCCGTCACGCCGTACAGCGCCGCCAGCGCCGGCAGCGCGGCAATGTCCGGCAGCCCCGCGCCGGACTCCCATTTGCTGACAGTTTTGTTGGACACCCCTAATATATCCGCCACCTGCTGCTGTGTCATGTCCCGCCCCCTGCGGAGTGATGCCAGATAGGTGCCTGTCTTTTCCATATCCATTGTCGCGGCCTCCTTTTTTCTTGTTGTTCCCAGTATAGCATACGGCGGATTTTTGTCCATCCCCCGCCCGCTGACTTTGTCTACGGAGCGTAGACAAGGCTGTTTCCACGGAAAAGTGCCCCGTTCTCCGATTTTTTTCTTGACACGGACGGTGGCCTATGGTAATATGTACAAGCTGACGATTTGAGTGGAGGGCGCACGCGGGTGTAGCACAATGGCCAGGGCACCAGCCTTCCAAGCTGGGGATGCGGGTTCGAT
>ENA-ORUI01002869-ORUI01002869.1-human-gut-metagenome-genome-assembly--contig:-NODE-2869-length-13464-cov-2.540682_pt1 | contig 13464 bp, 9 predicted proteins | sample MGYA00242078_ERZ509205 | MGnify/ENA primary metagenome ERZ509205 (study PRJEB26280, sample SAMEA2338828) | human gut metagenome | biome: human gut; feature: human-associated habitat; material: faeces... | reverse complement strand
CATGATCAGACCAATTGCCTCAACCGGAAGTCCGACAGAATTGAATACCATTGTCAGTGTTACCAGACCTACACTTGGCACACCGGCCGTACCGATGGATGCAAGTGTTGCAGTTCCGATTACAGTAATATAATCTGTCATACTTAAGTGGATTCCGAATGCCTGTGCGGCAAATACAACGGCTACCCCCTGCATGATCGAAGTACCATCCATATTGATGGTCGCTCCAAGAGGAATGGTGAAAGATGATATCTTCTTAGATACACCCACCTTCTTGGACAGGGTATCGATTGACAGCGGAATCGTTGCATTTGATGTTGCTGTTGAGAATGCGAAGGCCATAACCGGGAAGAACTTCTTGATAAATTTCAGAGGATTCAGTCCGGTAAATATCTTCAGTAAGATCTGGTATACACCGAAACACTGGATTGCCAGTGCGATCAATACACCGATCATATATTTTGCCAGCGGTACAAATGCACTGAATCCGATGTTTGCAAATGTGCGGCTGATCAGGCAGAAGACACCAATTGGGGCAAGTGCCATGATCATCATCGTCATTTCCATCATGATATCGTTAAACTGGCTGAAGAAGTTCGCAACTGTCTCTGCGCGTTCTCCTAATTTTGCAAGGATCACACCGATGATCAATGCAAATACGATGATCTGCAGCATCTCTCCGCTTGCAAGAGAATTAATCGGGTTATCCGGGATAATATTTAACAGCGTGTCTGTCAATGAAGTAGCCTTCATAGTTTCTACAGATGCTGCATTGGTCTTGATCGTGCTCATGTCCAGTCCCACACCCGGATTGATCAGGTTTCCGACAGACAATGCTACGGTAACCGCAAGTGCTGTTGTTGCCAGATAAAAGATCAGTGTTCTTGCACCGACTGTACCAAGCTTCTTCGTATCCCCGATCGACATACTTCCGCACACAAGCGAACAGAATACCAGTGGTACAACCAACATCTTCATCAGTTTGATAAAGCCTTGTCCGACCACGTACAGTACACCTTCTACGATAATGTCGTCTTTGATATGTCCACTTGGAACCGCATAACATAAAATAATTCCAAATACCGCTCCTGCAAGCAATGCAATAAAAATCTTCGTTGTAAGTCCTATTTTCTTCTTTTCCTTCTTCTGTGTCTCTCCCATATTAGTCCTCCATTCTCTCATCCATATATTCTTTCAGTGAAGCTCTCCAGTCCGGCATCTCGTATACATTGATGATACGAAGGATAAAATTATCCAAAACCGCATATGCTGGTCTTGTAGAAGAAAGATCCGATTCGCTGGTCACTACCGGGCGCAGAGTGATCCTCTTTCCTGCAAGTTTCAAAACTTCCTGCGCAAATTCATAACGATTACATACACCCTGACAGGTTGCATGGTACGTTCCGTATTCATTCGTTTTGATCAGATAAAGAATAATACGTGCCAGGTCTTTTGCACTGGTCGGAGAACCAAACTGATCGGATGCAACAGAAAGTCCGTTTCCTGCTTCTGCCGCTGCCAGCACGCGGTTTACAAAGTTGTGTCCACCATGTCCGTACACCCAGTTACTGCGCAGAATGAAATGCTTGTGTGTAAATTCCTTTACATAATTCTCCCCTGCTCTCTTGGAACGTCCGTAAACGGTCTTCGGATTTGTGTCATCGAACTCCGTATATGGGGTATGCCGGATTCCGTCAAATACATCATCCGTGGATATCTGTACCATCTTGGCCCCTGTCTTTCTTGCCACAATACTTAAATTTCTTGCTCCCAGCGCATTCACACGGTATGCAAGCTCCGGTTCTTTTTCACAGAGATCTGTATCTGTGACTGCTGCACAGTTGATGATCACATCCGGACGGTTGATCACTCCGAAATTCAGCACCTCATCGGTGTCCGTAATGTCTAATTCTTCCTTATCTGTGTTAAACACTTCCATTTCCAATGGATCCAACACTTCATTGATGGCCGATCCGATCTGTCCGGATGCACCAACAATCCATAATTTTAACATATCTGCTTCCTCCTCATCTGTCGGGACTGGCTGACGCCAGTCTCTCTGCTTTCCTTTTAATATAGCTAGTATACACAAAAAAACCGTCAGTTTCAATTCTTAACCAACGGTCTCAAATCTACTTCTCTATGGTATTTTTTTCCACACATCGGTAATGTCAGCGTTTTTACTGACCTCCTGCACCACTTTTGTGCTGCTTATATGTAGAATATCTTTCCCTTCATTCTGCATAAATACAAACACCGCAAACAGAATCATACAAATAAATGTACGGATTCCCAGGCTTCCCTGTTCTGCCTCTTCCTCACCATACAGTTCACTATAAGATGCCCTGTATCTAGGATGTATTGCCGGTATCCCGGATTCCTGATAGCTGTAACGTGTCTGTTCCAGAAGTTCTCTTCTTCGCTTTTCCGCTTCATTCACATGCGCTCACCTCTGAAACAATATATGAGATATCTGTTTCACTCATGTGCAAAACTTACTGCATACAGGCTCTTTTTCATGTTTTCTAAGAGTTTCTGCTTAACGATCTGCCAGTTCTTTTACGATGTCTTCCCATGTCAGACCTTTTTCTACCATCAGAACCATTGCATGATACAGGAAATCCGCGATCTCATATTTGACTTCTTCCGGATTCGAATTCTTTGCTGCGATCACAACTTCCGTTGCTTCTTCTCCAATTTTTTTCAGGATCTTATCAATTCCCTTATCAAACAGATAATTCGTGTAAGACCCCTCCTTTGGATTCTCTTTACGGTCTGCGATCGTGTCATATACCGATTCAAAGATCCGAAGCGGATTCGTCTCATCATAGTCAATTCCTACAAGCGGCTGGAAGAAGCAGGTCGGATTACCGGTATGGCATGCTGCTCCGATCTGATCTACTTTTGCAAGCAATGTATCCAGATCACAGTCAATCGTCAGGGATTTTACATACTGGAAATGACCGCTCGTCTCCCCCTTTACCCAGAGTTTCTGCCGGCTTCTGCTAAAATACGTCATCTTTCCTGTCTTGATCGTCTCATAGAAAGATTCCTCATTCATATATGCCAGCATCAGGATCTCCTGTGTCTTATAATGCTGGACGATGACAGGGATCAGGCCCTGATCATTGGTCTTAAACTGTGAGAACTCCATCATACTCTCAAAAGATGTCATCTTAATTCCTTCTTCCGTACACTTATCTTTGAATGCCACGCAATCAATATCTGTACGGCTTACATATCTTCCCGAAAGCCCCCGGACACCCGGGCATTTCAAAATTTTAAATAACTCTGACTCTTCTTCCGTATCCGTAATGATCACACACGGTACATCTGTTACATTCATAATGGAATTCAGATCCAGTCTGTGCATAAAGACAATTTCACTGCTGTAATCCTGGATCAGATGCTGATGTTTGAACAATGCATCAAAATCATTTAATGATACCGCAAGCTTCTCTTTTCCGAATCTTTTTGCCGCATCCTCAATCAGTTTGACACTATCCGGCTTAGAGAAATTCAGCATTGCCCGTTTTGCACCTGTATACAGAATCTTCTTAATATCTTCCTGGCGTCTGATATTGCCGCCTGCGATCATCGGGATCCTGATCACACGATTGATCCGTTTCATCAATGTGATCGTTTCATCATGTTCTTCATCCGAATCTGAGAGATCCAGCACGATCAGTTCATCTGCACCGTGATCACTGTAATATTTTGCAAGTTCAATTACGTCTTTGGATACAACAGTCGGATCATCAATCCATCTGACCGCTTTCCCGTCTTTTATGAAAATGCAAGGTATTAATCTTTTATAACTCATGTCTGTCCGTCTCCTTTTAGAGGCTTCCCTTTGTGGTCCATGCCTCTTTTATCCTTGGCTCTTCCATTGTCGCCATATCAAGTGCTTTTCCGAACGCTTTAAACAGCGCCTCCGCCTTGTGATGATCGTTGATACCATCCAGAATCTTCAGGTGGATATTCATCATTGCGCTGTAAGAAACTGCGTAAAAGAATTCCCTTACCATCTCAGTATCCATCTCACCCATCTTATCTGACACAAACTCTGCATTATAATTCAGATATGGTCTTCCGGAGAGATCCACCGCACAAAGTGCGAGTGTCTCATCCATTGGAAGCATAAAGTGGCCATAACGTTTGATTCCGGCTTTATCTCCTATTGCTTCCAGAATAGCCTGTCCAAGTACGATTCCCGTATCTTCGATGGTATGATGACTGTCCACTTCCAGATCCCCTTTCGCATGTACCGTCAGATCGAACAATCCGTGTCTTGCAAATCCATTCAACATATGATCAAAAAAACCGATTCCTGTATCAATCTCCGTCTTTCCGGTTCCATCCAGGTTCAGAGTTACCGTAATATCCGTCTCCTTTGTCGTTCTTGTCCTGGTGACTGTTCTGTTCATAGCTCCTCGCCTCCTTATTTTTCTGCTGTCTTCTACTCTTCGCCCTCAAAACGGACTTTGATAGAATTGGCATGTGCCGTCAGCTGCTCTGCCTCGGCAAATGCTTCAATATCTTTATGTATATCGCGTAATGCTTCTTCCGAATATCCGATGATACTTGATTTTTTAATGAAATCATCCACAGAAAGCGGTGAGAAAAATTTTGCTGTACCATTGGTTGGAAGAACATGGTTCGGTCCTGCAAAATAATCTCCCAGTGGTTCACTTGCGTATTCCCCGATAAAGATGGCACCGGCATTCCTTACTTTTGTCATCACATCATATGGATTCTTTGTCTGGATCTCCAGATGTTCGGATGCGATCTCATTTGCAATATCAATCACATCATCCATCGTATCTGCGACCAGGATATAACCGTAGTTGTCCAGTGATTTCCGGATGATCTCACTTCTGGAAAGTTCTTTTAAGAAACCATCCACTTCATCCGATACTTTCCGAGCAAGTTCTTCAGATGTTGTGACCAGAATTGCAGATGCAAGTTCATCATGCTCTGCCTGTGAAAGAAGATCTGCTGCCACAAATCTTGGATTTGCCGTCTCATCTGCAATAACAAGAATCTCGCTTGGTCCGGCAATTGCATCAATGCTTACATAACCATAAACTGCTTTTTTCGCCAGAGCAACATATATATTTCCAGGTCCTACGATCTTGTCGACTTTTGGAATGCTCTCTGTTCCGTATGCCAGAGCAGCAATCGCCTGTGCCCCGCCGACTTTATAGATGACATCCGCGCCGGCTTCATGTGCTGCAACCAGCGTGTTTGGTGTCACTTTTCCATCTTTTCCGGGCGGTGTGACCATCACGATCTCATCAACTCCGGCTACCTTTGCAGGTACAATGTTCATCAATACAGAAGATGGATATACAGCTTTCCCGCCCGGCACATATACACCGACTCTGTGAAGTGGTGTGACTTTCTGTCCCAGGATTGTTCCGTCCGGTTTGCTGTCGAACCAGCTGTACTGTCTCTGTTTTTCATGATACGTACGGATGTTCAGAAGAGCTTTGCGGATGATCTCCACCAGTTTTGGATCTACTTCTTTATATGCCTCTTCGATCTCCTCTTCTGTAACCTTAATATTGTCTGCAGTGATATCTGCCTGATCAAATTTCTTCGTATATGCAAATACTGCCTGATCCTTTTCTTCTTTTACATGAGCGAGGATTTCCTGAACTCCCTGTTCATACTGACCGTAATTATTCGGGCTTCTCTTCAGAAGATCCTCCAGTAAGTTCTCTTTTGCATCTTTTGTCAAACGCTGTATTCTCATAGCCTTAACCGCCATCCTCTCATTTTATTTTCTTTCTGTCTGTACAGTATTATACCTGCTCCCGCAGTCTTGTCAGCAGGTCTTTGATCCTTGCGCTTTCCATACGCATACTGACCGGGTTCACGATCATCCTAGCAGACAACGGACATACTTCCTCCAACACTTCCAGACCATTTTCACGGAGGGTTGACCCTGTCTCTACAATATCCACGATCACTTCGGACAGTCCGACGATCGGTGCAAGTTCAATGGAACCATTTAACTTAATGATCTCTACAGTCTGATGCTTCGTGTTATAGAAATAATCTTTTGCAATATTCGGATATTTTGTTGCTACCCGGATCAGTTCATGATGCTGCAGAAGTGGTGCGGCATCTTTGTATCCGCATACACACATCTTACATTTTCCATATCCAAGATCCAGTACTTCATGTACCTTACGTCCTTCTTCCAGGATTGTATCTTTTCCAACGACTCCGATATCCGCTGCGCCATATTCTACATATGTCGGAACATCCGGTCCTTTTGCAAGAAAGAAACGGAGTTTCAATTCTTCATTGGTGAAAATCAGCTTCCTGGAATCTTTATCTTTCATCTCTTCACAGGTAATCCCGATTTTCTCAAATAATTCTAATGTCTGTTTTGCCAGACGTCCTTTCCCCAGGGCAAATGTCAGGTATCTCATAATGTCTAACTCCTATCTGTACTATTCACGATCTTCTGCTCTCCGGTAACGAGATTGACCATCGTTACTTCTCCGGTCTCCTCGATATATACCAGACTTCCGGCATAATAATCATTTCCGTAACGGATATAATCTTCCAATCCACTGTTTTCATCCTTCTTCAGAAGTTCTGCATTCTTGGCTTTTCTACGGAAATCCTTCGCAAGGCGGATTGCTTCAAGCTGTCTTCCTTCCGCATATATGATGATCGTATTCTTTCTTGGATATACGATGCGGATCTTCTGACGGGTCAGTGCACTCACCAGTTCATCAATTACAATCGCAAAACCGATAGATGGTGATTTCTTACCGAACTTTTCAATCAGATGGTCATAACGTCCGCCCTTTACAACTGCATCCCCGGTTCCGTAAGTATAACCACGGAACACGATTCCTGTATAGTATCCATAGGTTCCTGTCATGCTCAGGTCAAAAGTGACAAATTTTTCCACTCCGTAATAGCGCAGGATGTGGTATATCTTCTCCAGGCGTCTGATTGCCATCACACCTTTGGAATTCGGCGCAAGGTTTTCCGCTTTTTCCAGGATATCAATTCCTCCGATCAGTTCATTCAATGCTGAAAATGCTTCTTTGGAGCTTCTCTTTGCCTGAATACTGTCCAGAAATTCTTCTACACCGAAGTAATTGCGGTTACCGATCAGTTCTCTTACTCTTTCTTCCGCCTCTTCATCCAGACTTGCGTCTTCGATCAGACTCTGGAAGAAATCAACATTACCAACACAGAGCTGGAATTCTTTCAGCCCGATCGTCAACATAGATTCAATCACCAGGGCAAGCATCTCTGCATCTGCCTCTACCGAATCATCCCCGACAAATTCTGCTCCCATCTGCGTCGTCTCTCTTAAGCGTCCCTGATAACTGGAATGGTTCACAAATGTATTCCCTGTATAGCACAGACGGATAGGAAGATTCTCATCTTTAAACAACGTTGCCGATGCTCTTGCGATCGACGGTGTGATATCGGGTCTTAAGACAAGTGTATTGCCATCTTTGTCAAAAAATTTATACAGATCGTTGGCCGGTGTCGTTCCAATCTCCTCGCGGAACACATCAAAATATTCAATCGTCGGAGTCTGGATATCATGATATCCATATAAATGAAATACTTTTTTCAATCTGCTTTCCAACGCAAGTTTCTTACCACATTCTACGTTATATATATCCCGTACTCCCTCCGGAGTGTGTAATTTCTTCTTCATATGTCCTCCAAGTAGTAATGTTCTTTTTGGTACTTTAGTGTGCTACCATGTTAAAAAATCACTTTGCATTATACGCAGTTTCACCTGTTTTGTCAAGTTCATCCCGAAGTTCCAGATCAAGATTCAGTGCATCCAAATACGGAACATAGCATCCACGGAAAAATTTCATAAAAAAGCGCTCATCCAGCTCATCAAAACGGAAGCTCTTTCGACCCCCGTTCTGCGCCCGCATCCAAAACTTATACAGTTCTTCAAAACGCATATAATATAAGATATTTCTGGAAGAATAGTAGATCAGGATAAATGCGATTCCCTGCTGTTTTTCAAAGTTCTTCATAAACTCTACCTGATGTTCATGAATATTCTGAAGCGGAAATGTCTCCGCCACACATTCTTTTGCATCAAAACACACCGGAATTCCCTGTACCGCTCCAATATAGTCGATCGTACTGCGCTGATCAAAATAAGCCAGCGTGATCTGTCTGTGTTCTTTATCCATCCGCACCGGTGTGATCGGGGTCGGAATCTTCTGCATCAGTGCCAGATTCTTTTCCAGATACCACTCATTGGTACGGTTGACCATATCTTCTAATGTAGAACCTCTAAGGCCTCTTGAGTTCCATGTTCCCATGCCGTCTCCTTTATCAGTTTCCAGAAAACCTCCGGTTCCTTTGCATAAAATGTCTTTCCGGAAAGATTCTCCAGTTCTTTCTTCATCCCTGGCATTGTAAGCTGATAAGCATGCAGTACCTGGTCTTCGATCTTCCATTCTTTTTTATAGCGGTCATTCCATTTCTTAGAGCCGTATTTGTAATCTCCGAGAAGCGGATGTCCGGTGCCTGCCAGATGTGCACGAATCTGATGGGTACGTCCGGTGATCAGATGTACCTTCAGAAGCGTCATCTCTTCATTCCACGCGATCGGGACATATTCTGTTTCTATAGGAAGGCCTTTTGCATCTTTGGAAAAGCCTCCCTTTGAAAGGCTGACACGGTTCGTCTTCTCGTCTTTCACAAGATACCCCCTGATGTGTGCCGGCTCCGTGATCCTGCCCTTTACAATACACAGATAATATTTTTTTAGTGTACGTTTCTTGAATAATTCTCCCATCTGCTGTAAGCCTGCCAGACTCTTCCCGGCAACGATCAGACCGCTGGTATTCCGGTCCAGACGGTTGCAGATCGACGGGCGGAAGGTCTTAAGATTCTCTCTGGTGAGCTGCCCGGATTCCAGAAGATATGCTGTCACATTCTCCACTACCGATACATCTGCTTCCTTCGCCTTCTGCGACAGCATTCCGGACGGTTTATTGATAAATATCACATTCTGATCTTCATAGATCACGTCCAGCTTCACCGTATTCTTTATGCTTTCTTCCACCGTCTTTCCAGCTGCCTGAAATTTGGCAATGGTATCATCTGCCAGAAACAGTTTCACGCTGTCTCCTTTTTTCAGATGTTCGTTCCCGGTTGCTTTCTTTCCATTCAGCACAATATTCTTTTTACGCAGCATTTTATAAATAAAGCTTCCCGGTGCTTCGCTCAGATATTTGCGCAGCAGTTTATCCAGGCGTTGTCCCGCCTCATTGTCATGAATGATCAGTTCTTTCATATTCTCTTCTAACTCCCGCTGTTTTCTACATAGAAATGTTTAAGATGATCTTCCGGATCTTTTTTTCTCTCCGTAATGATTCTTTCTGTTCTACCGCTGCCATATTATTCATGCCCTCCGCACGCGATAAAAATGCAGTATAGTCATGGAAAATCTTCACCGTCATCTTATCATAATGATTGTCTTTCAAAATATCTTTGATATGACGGGCAAGTGCCGCCTCATCGGTCTTCGGATTGCTGGCATATCCGCAAACAATGTGTCCAGATACTACCACTGCATCCAGAGGCATGATCTTCTGTGAGCTGGTAATGATCATATCATATGCCTTCAGGATCAGAGGTGCTTTTTCCTCCAGCTCCTGGTATTTTGCTTCTTCAATACTCTTGTACGGTGCCATTGTGATAAATTCAACCAGCATCTTTGCTGCCGGAAGACATCCGACTACTGCCACAACGGTAAGCAGATTCAGTCTGGATCCGGTCTGAATATATCCGGTTACAAAGATTGCGATCACAATTGCAAATTCTACGACCGCTCCCAGAAGATATTTCTGTTTTCTTGCCTTTACATATCCCGGCTGTCCTTTTTCTGTTCTCATATTGTCTGTCCTTTTTGTTTTCTATTTATAATTTTTCTGTAATCGTCTTTTTCTATCATGAAAAAACATTTTCTCAAGCTCATAGATATTCCGTATATGCCTTTATATATCCGCATGGTTGATCTTCATCATCCCCCATACAAGTAGGTGATCCGGAAGGATCTTGGAAAGGATTCTGGAACCTTTCATTGCTGCTCCATATACCGAAACGCGTCTTCCACGCACGCTGTCTGTAAGTGCCTGTGTCACCACCGCTTCCGGTTCGGCACAGAGTGCTTCTTTTTCACTTGCCGCAAGCGCACCGGCCCGGTCAAAGAATTCTGTACGTACCGGTCCCGGACACACTGCCGTTACCAGGATTCCCCGTTTCTTCAATTCTGCTGCCAGTCCCTGTGAAAAACGCAGTACATATGCTTTGGAAGCCGCATATACACAGAATCCCGGCTGTGCACAGAACGAAGCTGCCGAAGCCAGATTGACAATCCGGCTGCCTTTCGACAGATATGGCAGGCAGATTCCTGTCATTCTGGTGAGTGCTGTACAATTCAGATCAACCATGCCGCACTGTTCTTTCAGATCAATGTCACTGACGTTACCGATTTTTCCATATCCTGCCGCATTTACAAGCATCCTTACATCTGCCTGCCGGCGATCCAGTTCTCTTTGCAGTTTTTCGAAAATATAGTCTCTCTGCATATCCCCGTCGAAGATCCTGACCGGGATCTTTACCTGTTCCTGCAGACTTTTCAGACGGTCTGTCCGTCTTGCCACTACCCATAATTCATCCAGGTTCTTATACAGCTGCGGAATCTGAAGCGCAAATTCCCTGCCCATTCCCGACGATGCTCCTGTAACGATCGCTATTTTCAACTTTAACACCTCTCTACATCCATCCGGCTTCCGGTTTTTCATCATTTTTCCTTTATGCTATTTCTCTTGCTGTTATTTCTTCTTATGCACATTCCGGATCGATTTCTTTTTCTGTCTGCTGTTCTGTCTGTCACTTTGCACAGTATTTCTTCTGGAATGCTCGTTTTTGTTTTTCCCACGGTCATTCCGTCCCGGTTTTCCGGAAGACTTCTGATTCTGCGTTTTCTGTCCCGGGACTTTCTGCTGTGATCTGCCTTCGAATTTTCTCGGGCGTATCAGACAGTGTTTATCAAATCCTACCAGATCCATGCGGTGTGCCTTCTTCAGAGCCTCCATGACCAGATCATAATTCTTCGGATCCCGGTACTGGATCAGAGCTCTCTGCATTGCCTTTTCATGCGGATTCTTCGGCACATAGACCGGCTGCATCGTTCTTGGATCCACGCCTGTATAATACATACACGTCGAGATCGTTGACGGTGTCGGATAGAAATCCTGTACCTGTTCCGGCATATATCCAAGATCCCGGATATGCTCTGCAAGTTCTACCGCATCTTTCATTCTGGATCCCGGATGCGAAGACATCAGATACGGCACAAGATACTGATCTTTGTGGATTTTCTGATTCATCTTATTGTACTTTTTCACAAATTCCTGATATACACTGTTCTCTGGTTTTCCCATCAGTGTAAGAACATCATCCGATACATGCTCCGGTGCAACCTTTAACTGTCCGCTTACATGATAACGGCAGAGTTCCTCCAGAAATGCATCACTTTTATCCGCAACAACATAATCGAACCGGATTCCCGAACGGATGAATACCTTCTTCACTTTTGGAATGTCACGCAGTTCTTTCAGAAGTTTGATATAGTCTCTGTGATCTACTTTCAGATTCGGACACGGCTTCGGGAACAGGCACTGGCGGTTCTTACACACGCCACGTGTAAGCTGTTTTTCGCAGGATGGCTGGCGGAAGTTCGCCGTCGGACCTCCTACGTCGTGGATATAGCCTTTGAAGTCCTTTTCCTGCGTAATCATCTTCGCCTCATCTAACAGCGACTCGTGGCTTCTCACCTGCATGATCCTTCCCTGATGGAAAGTAAGTGCACAGAAGCTGCAGCCGCCAAAGCAGCCACGGTTGCTGATCAGACTGAACTTGACCTCTGAGATTGCAGGTACGCCGCCGTCCTTCTCATAAGAAGGATGGTAGGTCCGCATATAAGGCAGTCCGTAGACATCGTCCATTTCCCCTTCCGAAAGCGGAAGTGCCGGTGGATTCTGTACTACATACAGATGAGCATTATATGGCTCTACCAGCCTTTTCCCGGCAAATGGATCGGTATTGCAGTACTGTGTATAAAAGCTTCTTGCATACTCCAGCTTATCCTGCTTCATATCTTCGTATCCCGGAAGAATCTCCGCATCATAGACACTGTCCAGACTCTTCGTCTTATAAACCGTTCCAGCGATAAATGTGATATCACTGACCGCAATACCGCTGTCCAGAGCTTCTGCGATCTCAATGATCGAATGTTCTCCCATTCCATAAGATATCAAATCTGCACCGGAATCCAGCAGGATCGAACGTTTTAATTTGTCTGACCAGTAATCATAATGTGCCAGTCGTCTGAGACTTGCCTCAATCCCTCCGAGGATGATCGGTGTCTTCTTATATACCTGACGGATCAGGTTACTGTATACAACCGCTGCGTAATCCGGACGCTTTCCCATCACGCCTCCCGGCGTATAAGCATCCGTTCTGCGGTGCTTTTTCGACACAGAATAATGATTCACCATCGAATCCATATTTCCCGCAGAAACAAGGAATCCCAGTCTCGGTTCTCCAAGGATCGTAATGCTGTTCTTATCTTTCCAGTCCGGCTGCGCAATGATACCGACTTTAAATCCATGCGCTTCCAGAAGTCTCGTAATGATCGCATGTCCGAAAGACGGATGGTCTACATAAGCATCTCCGGAAATATAGACAAAATCCAGCTGTTCCCATCCCCGTTCTTCCATATCCTTTTTGCAAATCGGTAAAAATTTATTTTCTGACATTCTCTATCTCCTCTTCTGTCAGCAGCCGGTATTCTCCGGGCTTCAGATTTTCATCCAGGCACAGGGTTCCCATGCGTTCTCGCTTCAGATAAGTAACTTCTTTACCCACTGCAAGGAACATCCGCTTCACCTGATGGAACTTTCCTTCATGGATCGTAAGGCGGATCTCAGATTCTTCCGCGCTCTTCATAATGTCAAGTTTTGCAGGTCTTGTCATCTCTTCTTCCTCTGCGCCGATATCGATTCCTTCTGCGAACCGCTTTACATCCTCTTCTGTAACCATTCCATCTATTTTTGCATAATAGACTTTATCCACATGCTTTTTCGGTGCCAGCAGACGGTGTGCCAGATCTCCGTCATTCGTGATCAGAAGTAATCCTTCCGTATCTTTATCCAGTCGTCCGACCGGGAAAAGATCCTTTCGTTTCTTGTCTTTGATCAGATCGATCACCGTAGTATCTCTCCGGTCCTCGGTCGCCGATACCACGCCGCCCGGCTTGTTCAGCATATAATATTCATACGACACATAGGAAATGTTACGGCCGCCTATTGTAACTTCATCGCATGTCTCATCAATCTTCGTATCTGCTGCTTTTACCACCGTCCCGTTAACGGTAAC
>ENA-ORUI01002867-ORUI01002867.1-human-gut-metagenome-genome-assembly--contig:-NODE-2867-length-13475-cov-2.871088_pt1 | contig 13475 bp, 15 predicted proteins | sample MGYA00242078_ERZ509205 | MGnify/ENA primary metagenome ERZ509205 (study PRJEB26280, sample SAMEA2338828) | human gut metagenome | biome: human gut; feature: human-associated habitat; material: faeces... | reverse complement strand
AGCACCTGCTTTGCACGCAGGGGGTCAGGAGTTCGATCCTCCTACGCTCCACCATTAAAGATTAAAAGGCGATGATATTTGTTTTCATCGCCTTTTCTTTAACTCAAGCGAACTAGTTTTGATGATATCGATTGATTTGCTTCGCTTTCCCTTTGCGGAGAGGACTGAAACGATTGTCTGAAGACTCCGTTCAAGGAAAGAGCAATCGAATATCACTTTTTTCCTAAAAGAGAGCAGCATTAAAAAGAGAGGATGGCCGTCCTCTCTTTTTCCTTTTGATATATTGTTTTTGTTATTCTCTCCTAAACGGTGAAAAGAGCGCTTAGCCCCATCCCGTTGCACCCTCGATCAGTTTCCATTCTCTTTGAAAATCCTTTTTATAAGCCATTTTATACCCTTCCTCCGGATGACCTTCAAACTTCACATCCACCACGATCCAATCTGAGGGCGTCCACTCTAAAGTGTCATCATAATACTCGCCATATTTCTGCGATTCTTCATCTCCCCAGTAGGTCACTTTTTCTATGACCCGTTCTCCATCAAAGAGATCCTGGACATCTTCACCGATCTGCTTTTCGATTGCGGAAAAATCCTTCTTTGTATATCGATCCGACACAAAGCTGTCCGTTTCAAACGACTCCTGCGTCTGTTGACAGCCAAACAGCATTGTACACACCAATATCGATAAAACAGCAATTCCTCTCTTTTTCATATCCTTACCACCTTATTTTTGCTTTTTACAGTACACGTGTACTTTAAGTCCTTTGGCAAGTTGCCTGATTAAATCTTTTATTGTATTACCTGCATGCTGAGCAACGTACTTATTCCTACATATTGAAGAAACATGTAGCTCGACCTTTACAAAAGATAAAAAAACAATGCATATTATGCTTTATTCAATCCGCAAGATTTTGTAAAACATGTAAAGAGCCTTCTTCATTACTGTCAGCCTCCTCTCTTAACAATATTAAGTATTTAGTTCATCTAAATATTAGAATAAAAATATATTTAATTTTAGTCTTATCTTTTTTGAAATCGTCTGCTACAATAAAAAAGATATGAACATACAGAAGAAGACTGATTTTTTTCGCATCGAAATGCTGGCATTAAAAATTTTGGAAACAAAAGACTATTATGGGCTTGAGATTTCGCAGGAGATTGCTAGACAAACCAACGGACTATTTTCTCTGCGTGAAGGCAGTCTGTATCCGGTTTTATATAAATTGGAAGACAACGGCTTTATCAGTAGTTATCCCAAAAAGACATCTGTCCGGCAGGTGAAAATCTATTATCATATGGAGCGAAAAGGCGCGGATCATCTGCGCGCCCTTTATGATCAATACCAAAAATCGATAGAGGCAATTCATCAGTTAATGGAAGGAGATGGCAAATAATGCGACCAGAAACAAAAAAATACAGAAAAGCATGTAGGAATATCCTCCCGTTTTACGGAAAACAGGAACGGAATTTTCTAAAACGGATCACCACCACTTTGGAAACCAAAAACGGCACTTTTGATGAAATCTGTCAGGAAATGGGAAGTCCGAAAGATACTGTATTATCCTATATAGAAACTTGCGATGACGACTATCTGTTGAACAAAGCCTATTCTCGTTCCCATATCAAATGTCTGCTGATTTTTGGCATTCTGTTTTTGTTCATCGCTTTCCTCTATAACGTCTACATGCTGAATCTTTACCAGCAGGCGGTCGAAGACCAGCAGATCATAGAATACTCGGAAACGATTACAGAATATTAAAACTGCATCTTTACTTGTTTTCTGTCTATTTTTCGCATAGAATTTCATACCTGTATCTGCACAGACTGTCCCTGCTTGCCCATATACCGTTTCCTATATTGTAGAAGTCTATCCGGATGAAACTCACCAGAGAAGTGACAATCATGAAACACGTGTCTCCATCAGTACAGGTCACTCAGTCAAATAGCGAATTTAAGTAGTAGAAAATATACGGGCAAGAAAAAGCAGTTTAGATCAAAATGTACGAAAGCTTTAATGTCAAGTTTTTCTGACCTGCATCCCCTCGGAGAAACTGCCCTGATTCCTATCAGCATTCTACCATCACACGGCTTTTGTAATGATATCAATATATGTAGCGGTTAATCGTTCCTTTTTGTGAGCGCAATGTCCTGCTTTTATTCTGAATGGTTTGAACATGATTTAGTGCTTTTTTGTTTACAAGCAATCTGACTATTAAATGAACGTTGAGCGTTGGCTCAGCTGGAAGAGCGTTTTCTTCACATGTAAAGGTCAGGAGTTCAAGCCTCCTACGATTCTCCATAAGTAAACAAAACCATTCAGATAATTCTGAATGGTTTTTTTATATCTTTCCAGCAAATAAGAAAAAAGCCTCTGAAGAGGCTTTTTTCATCATGTCATTTATTCTCTTTGATATGAATACGGTTAATCGCTTTTTGCAGTGCAATCTCAGCGCGGCGCATATTTATATTGCTTTCCTTGGATGCAAGTCTTTTTTCCGCACGTTCCTTTGCCCGTTTTGCACGTTCCAGATCAATTTCGTCTTCACTTTCGATTGAATCTGTCAATATACGAGCCTCATCATTTTGAAAATACAGCATTCCGCCGGCAATCGCAAAGCGATGACGTTCGTTTTCACTGACAAGTTCCAGCCGGCTGATTGCCAGCATGGCAACCATCGGCATATGATGTTCAAGAAGGCCAAATTCGCCTTCCACGCTGCGGGCGTTGATCTGTTTTGCCTCACATGACCTGTAAAGTCCTTTGGGTGTAATGATCTTTACGTTTATCATACTTATGCACCCATTTCTTTTGCTTTTTCCACAACTTCCTCTACAGTGCCCGCAAACATAAATGCCTGTTCAGGCAGGTCATCATATTTTCCTGCCAGAATTTCCTTAAAGCTGCGGATCGTATCTTCTTTCGATACATATTTTCCCGGGATTCCGGAGAACACTTCCGCCACATTAAACGGCTGTGACAGGAAGTTTCGCACACGTCTTGCCCGGTTTACCGTAATCTTATCTTCTTCGCTTAATTCATCCATACCCAAAATGGCAATGATATCCTGCAGTTCCTTATAGCGCTGCAGCAGCGACTGGACACCGCGTGCCACTTCATAATGTTCCTCTCCGACAACTAGCGGATCCAGGATACGGGAACTTGACTCCAGCGGATCAACTGCCGGATAAATACCGAGTGATGCGATACCTCGATCCAATACGGTCTTGGCGTCCAGGTGTGTAAATGCCGTTGCCGGCGCCGGATCGGTAAGATCATCCGCCGGGACATAAATTGCCTGGACAGAAGTAATGGAACCGTCTTTCGTAGAAGTAATGCGCTCCTGCAGTGTTCCCATTTCCGTTGCCAGCGTCGGCTGATAGCCTACGGCACTCGGCATACGTCCCAGCAAAGCGCTGACCTCACTGCCGGCCTGCGTAAAACGGAAGATGTTGTCCACAAACAAAAGAACATCCTGATGGTCAACATCACGGTAATACTCTGCCATTGTCAGTCCGGTCAGACCGACTCTCATACGGGCACCGGGCGATTCATTCATCTGCCCGTAAACAAGGACCGTCTTGTCCAAAACGCCTGAATTTTTCATTTCATAATACATGTCGTTTCCTTCACGTGTACGTTCACCTACACCGGTAACGACGCTTCGTCCGCCGTGTTCTGTTGCTATATTGTGAATCAGCTCCTGGATCAGTACCGTCTTACCAACTCCGGCACCGCCAAACAAACCAATCTTTCCACCTTTAGCATACGGACAAAGCAGGTCAATGACCTTGATGCCTGTTTCCAGCATCTCCGCACTTGTCTGCTGTTCATCAAATGAAGGCGCCGCACGATGGATCGGCATTCGCTTAACAGAAGCAGGAAGTGCCGGCTTTCCGTCAATTTCCCTTCCCAGTACATTGAACATTCGTCCCAGCACCTCTTCGCCGACCGGAACACAAATCGGTGTTCCAAGGTCAACGGCCTCCATTCCGCGTACTAATCCATCCGTAGAATCCATGGCGATGCAGCGCACACGTTCGTCACCGATATGCTGTGCAACCTCCACAACCAGTGGTGCTTTGTCTTTTAATGGAATCTCAATGGCGTTCAGCAGCTTAGGCAGTTCTCCGCTCTCGAAAAGGATATCAACGACCGGTCCGATCACCTGCACAATTTTGCCTTTATTTACGCTCATATGTTTTCTCCTTCACTACAAGGCATTCGCTCCGCCGACAATTTCCGTAATTTCCTGTGTAATTGCCGCCTGACGTGCCTGATTAAATGATAATTCTAATTGATCTCTCAATTCTTCCGCATTGTCTGTTGCGTTTTCCATCGCATTCTGACGGGAACCGTTCTCGCTTGTTTTCGTTTCCAGCCAGTAACTATACAACAGTGATTTCAAGAACATCGGGATCAGTGTATCCAGGATCGTATCTCCCTGAGGTTCAAAAATCATATCCTGGCTGCTGGATGCAGCATCTCCTTTTTTCTCAACCGGGAGCAGTGTTTCAAGATGCGGTTCAAATGTCATTGAATTCACAAATCTTGTATATAAAACCTGAATCTTTCCGATTTTTCCTTCTGTATAAAGTTTTAATGCCTGATCCGCAACGCCTGCGATATCTTCATAACCTTCTTCATCAACGGCATTCAGTGCATCAATGACCTGATAGCTGCGCCGTTTCATCCAAGCCGCTCCGCGGCTTCCCAGAACAATGATGAAATCTTTCGGATCGGCTTTTTCTTCCAGCAAATGAAAAGTATTCGCATTGTAGCCGCCGCAAAGCCCCATGTCGCTTGTATAAACAATGATCAGCGACGGCTTGCGGTCATCATGCATGAGATACGGATGGGTGCTGTTGGACAAATTGACCATGATGCTGTCGATGCTTTCCTTCAGATATCCGGCATATTCTCTGTTTTCTTCCATACGGCCTTTGCATTTTTTCAGTTTGCTGGCCGCAACCAGCTGCATGGCACGGGTAATCTTTTTTGTAGATTCAACCGAACGAATGCGGTTTTTGATTTCTAATTTGCTGGCCATAAGACTATCCCTTCAATGCGGTGAATACCTGCTGAAAGGATGTGAGCGCCTCTTTCATCTTTTCTTCCAACTGCGGTGAAATAGCCTCTTGCTCATCCAGCTCCGCAATGATGTCCGCATGTTCTTCATGCATGTAGGCATGCATCTTCTTTTCATATTCAGCAATATCTTTTACTTCGATATCACGAAGGAATCTGTTTTTTGCCGCGAACAGCGACAATACCTGTTCGCTCACCGTCAACGGCGCATACTGTGCCTGTTTCAGCAGCTCAGTCAGACGTTCGCCGTGATCCAGGGTCGCTTTTGTCGCCGGATCCAGATCGCTTCCAAACTGTGAAAATGCCTGCAGCTCACGATACTGTGCAAGTTCCAGCTTCAGACTTCCGGATACTTGCTTCATCGCTTTTACCTGTGCACTGCTGCCGACACGGGATACGGAAAGACCGCTGTCGACGGCCGGGCGCACACCGGAATTGAACAATTCACTCTGCAGGAAAATCTGTCCGTCTGTAATGGAAATCACGTTGGTCGGGATATAAGCCGCGATATCTCCGGCCTGCGTTTCAATGATCGGCAATGCGGTCAAAGAACCCGCTCCCAGTTCGTCATTCAGTTTTGCGGCACGCTCCAGCAGACGGGAATGCAGGTAGAATACATCTCCGGGATATGCTTCACGTCCCGGCGGACGTTTCAGCAGCAGCGACATCGTACGATATGCTACCGCATGTTTACTGAGATCATCGTAAACGATGAGCACATCCTCGCCGTTTTCCATCCACTCTTCACCGATCGCACATCCGGCATACGGTGCGATGTACTGCAGCGGTGCTGCCTCACTGGCTGTAGAAGAAACGATCGTCGTATACTCAAGAGCGCCGTTCGCTCTCAGTTTTTCAACGATCTGCGCAACGGTACTTGCTTTCTGTCCGATTGCGACATAAATACATTTTACGTTTTTCCCTTTTTGATTCAGGATCGTATCAACAGCTATCGCTGTTTTACCTGTCTGGCGGTCGCCAATGATCAGTTCTCGCTGACCTTTGCCGATCGGGATCATGGAGTCAATGCATTTCAATCCGGTCTGAAGCGGCTGATGCACGGACTTTCTTGTCATGACGCCCGGTGCCACACGTTCTACCGGACGGAATTTATCCGAATGAATCGGATCTCCTCCGTCAATTGCCTGTCCCAGGGCATTGACTACCCTGCCCAGCATGCAGTCTCCGACAGGCACCTCTACGATCCTGCCTGTCCGTTTGACTTCATCACCTTCCTTGATATTGGTATCCGAACCCATGATAACCGCACCGACATGCTCTTCTTCCAGGTTCAGTGCCATGCCATATACATTGCCTGGAAAAAGCAGCAGTTCTCCTGCCATGGCATTTTCCAAACCGTAAATCAAGGCAATACCGTCTCCGACGGTGATGATCGTACCGGTTTCACTGACTTCCAGAGCATCATCATAACGTTTGATCTGTTCCTTGATGATCTTACTGATTTCTTCCGGTCTTAAATTCACCTTATCGCCACCTCACATTTCTATAACGTTGTCTTCATTACTGTTTCTTTCATTTTTTCAAGTCGTCTTGCCGCACTGTTGTCCAGTACTTCATCCTTGATCTTGATGCGCAGACCGGCAATCAGTTCCTTATGAACGCTTACCTTCATCTCAACCGATTTACCGCTGTGTTTTTCCAACATGCTGCGAAGTGCATTCAGTTCTTCCTGTGAGAGCTGTGATGCACTCTGTACATAGGCAACCTCAATGTGACGCAGCTCATTGTATCGTTTCACAAACACCTTAACGATGTCATTAAAATGAGAAAAACGACTCTTATCGATCAGCAGCTGCACAAAATTTTTCAGATAAGGATCTGCATCATTCATAATTTTGATCAATACTTCTTTTTTTGCTTCCTTCCCGATTTTCGGATGCTTCAAAAAAAGATTCAGATCAACATTTGACGCAAGCAGTTCCTCCAGCTCACACAGCTCTTTCTTAAAGCGATCTTCTCTGCCGCTTTCCTGCGCCAGTTCAAACAGCGCTTCTCCATAATTCTGCGCTACTATGCCTGCCATGTCTGTTCTCCGGCTTCGTCAATGAAGTCTTCCACATATTTTTTATGCGTTGACTCATCGAGTTCTTTTTCCACGATCTTTCTGGCAGCCAGAAAGGCAACTTCGCTGATTTCCTCTTTCAGCTGCTCTCTGACTTTTGCTTTTTCGTGTTCAATCTCCATTTCTGCTTTCTCTTTGATGGCATGCGCATCATCACGTGCTTTGGAAACGATCTCTCCCGCCTCTCTGCTTGCTGTATTCTTGGCGGCAGAAATCAGATCCAGTGCCTCCTGTTTGGCATTTGCCATCTTTTCCTCATACTGTGTCTTCAGCTTTTCACTTTCCTGTAAATTGGCTTTCGATTCATCCAGCTGCGACTGTATGAACGCCTGTCTTTGTTCAAGATACTGGCGCACATAATTCCAGAAAAACTTTTTTACGATGAGGACGATCAAGAGGGTGGAGATCAGCACCAACACGGCATCATAAAGATTGATTCTTAAGTAGTCGTCAATATTTATCATATTATCCATTGGGTCATTCCCCTCCTCAAGAGATCACTATGCCTTTAAGAAAATCAGCAGCAGCGCAACAACCAGGGCATAGATACCTGTTGTTTCGGCCAGGGCGATACCCAATACCATGATGGATCGAATCTTTCCGGCAGCTTCCGGATTTCTACCTGTTGCTTCCGCACCTTTACTTGCCGCAATACCCTGTCCGATACCAGGACCAAGACCTGCGATCATTGCGATACCAGCGCCCAGACATGCCATACCAGCTACAAATTGTTCATTAAACATATTTCATTTCCTCCTGTTTTTATTTAGCTATACTTCTTCACGATCACATGATTCACCAAGGAAATACGATGCCAGCGTAAAGAAAATATAAGTCTGCATGAATGCAGTAAAAATATCAAAATACATATGTAAAAACGGTGTTACCACATACATCAGTGCCGTAAACGGCATGAATGCTTTTACCAGCATATACAGCAGGGTAACGATAATCGTTCCGCCCAGCATATTACCGAACAGACGAAGTGTCAGAGATACCGGAAAAGCCAGATCTCCGATCACGTTCAGCGGAAACAGAAATGCCATCGGTTCGCACCAGCCTTTCAGTTTTCCGATGATGCCGTGCAGCCGGATATCGGTGCCATGGATCAGCAGGATCATCATTGCGACAAGAACCATATCCAGCGTAAGGTTTGAAGTCGGTGACTGCAGTCCAAGCAGTCCCATCAGATTGGATATGACCATCATGATCATCACCGTTCCCATGAAAGGGAGATATTTCCATGTCTTGTTGGTCAGATTTGCCTTTAAAACACCCATGCAAAGATTGACCAGCTGCTCAAATACAAGCACCGTTCCTTTCGGAGCCTCTCTGGGATCCGCTTTTTTGAATTTTGTTCCCGCCCAGCAAAGCAGAACAGTCACAAACAAGCCGATGATCAGCCATAAAAGGACGCTCATATGAAGCTCGATGGAAAATGCTCCGATATGAATAATCATCTCATTGGTCAAGTTTAAGAATCCTCCTTTCTTTTTAGAAACGTAATCCATTTGATGCTTAAACTGATGCATAAAAAGCCGACCAGCATCAAAAGTATATTTAATCCTGCCTTTGCCCCCAGAAACATGGCAACAAAGTAGAATAAATACCGAAACAAATAAGCGGCAAACATCCTTCTTTGAATATTTCCGGCCCATTCCATGTGTTTTGCGGAAAATACGATGGCAACAAAACCGGCCATGCTCAGCATTCCGCCCAGCCAGATCGAACAGATGTAGCTTAAATCTCTGGCAAACAGAAATACAACAGCAGACATGACAAACAATATGCCTGCCGCTACACGAATGATCAGGCGATATAAATTATTCTCCATCGGGATCTTCCCCCGTTTCTCTGATCAGCAGATAAAAACTGCCGCCAATTGCATAAATCAGCAAAGCAAACATGATCCAGGGCGTAGTCGAAAACTTCTCATCCAGCCATTTGCCTAATAAAATCGAAACAATACATCCCACAAGCATGCGGGAGGTAAATCTGGTTGCTGCTTTATTTTTCATTTATTTTCTACCTATCCAACGAATTCCATCTGTTCTCCAACCGTCCCGCACTGATTGCCTCGCCATTCCCCGCACAGAAACCTTCTCTTCTTATTAAAAAAGGCCTCTGCGCCAACGCAGAAGTCATCAGCTTGCAAAGCGGCTTTTTCATCTATTGGAAAACTTCATTTCTACTGCACATTATATACTGTAAATCATGTTTTGTAAATGCTCAGTTCAATGCAGCCAAAAGCCGGCGATCCTTCTGGTGCAGGATTAGTATGGCCCGGCTTTTCCTTATGTTATCCGCAGGCTTATCATCAAAAAAACAGAGCATACGCTCTGCTTTTATGAATGCAACTGTTGATAAAAACGGGATAAGACTCTTGATGTCTCCTCTGCCGTCTCACAGGTAAAACGCAGATAGTAAGAAGCGATCCCCATAGCGGCATAAGCCTCAAGGTCATCGATATGATCATCTGCAGTTTCACTGAGAATGCGCATCAGACACTGTTCATCATTGTTCAAAGGATAACAATGTCCTTTCAGATCTTTCAGATAATAACGATGTTCTCTGCATAAACGGCAGTTTCTTTTTGTCCCGTCTTTGACACAGGTATTGATCACACAGATTTGAGAGGTCATCAGATCTCTGTGGCCGTAAACCATGACTGCAAGATCAGGATACGCTTTCGAATCTTCACCGAACCCTGCGCACAGTTCTTGCAGGCTCTCGATATCATGTTCCAAAGAAAGGATCATGGTCTCGACGCCGGATCGGCTGGCAAAAGCAACAGCTTCGGTATTTGTCAGATTCAATGTGGAATCCACTGTCTTCCGCGCAAGAGTCAGCGCTCCGTTTTCTCCGCCCATATCCGCTTCCCTGCGGCCAAACACGACATTTCCTTCATGGAACAGAACCTTCTTTCCTTCCGTCTGCAGCTTTTGATACAAAGAGGCCCGGTCAGTATAAATGTTTTCGATGCCGAAACGGGCACAGACATCATACTGCTGCTGATCCTGCACACAGACAAAGACCCCTTGATGCTTCTGAGCCGCCTTCCATCTTTTTTCATATGTTCCGTAACGACGGTTCTTATTACGATTTTCTCGCAGCTGGCGCAGTTGATCCAGGGACCGGCGGCGCAGCTGTTTCATTGCCTTTACGCTTAAGAAACAGTTTTCCTCCAGATCACAGACAAAGCTCTCCATCTGAAACGGCGTATCTCCCATCTGCGCGAAGGCCTGATAAAGTGCTGTTTCACTCAACGGTGCTTTTTGCGCCGGCTGAATGATTTCCTCGCTCTGTGTTTCAACGCAGAATCCCTCTTCATCCGTTATCATGCAGTACAGTTTTTCACCCGCATGAGCACGCAGTGACACATGTACAGCAACCTTACGGCTGCCTTTCTGCACCTTTTTCATCAGTTCCTGCTGCAGGATAACATCACTGGTTCGACGCACTTCTGCATTTTTAAGCGCAAAAACTTTACGGTCAATCTCGACCAGGTCTCCTTTCTGACCATGACTGACCAACAGATCATTTTTATATAAGCGATTGACGATGCACCCTTCATCTCCCTGACCGCTCAAGATCCGAATTCCGTCCCCCTGATTCAGATCATCTTCCAGACGAATGCAGATGCGATCACGGCTCAGCGAGACGACATGTCCCAGCAGGGTTCCCTGATGATTGGGACGAAACGCATTCATCATCGATCGGCCGGGTTCATGAAAAGCGTATCCTTTCGTAAAACCGCGGCTGAACAGCTTTTGCAAAGAGGCAACATCCCCGGGATGCGGTGTGTATCCGCGCTTCTGCTTCCAGGCATCAATTGCCTGCCGATACATTGACACGACCTGTGCCACATATTCCGGTTTTTTCATGCGGCCTTCGATTTTCAGTGAATGAACTCCCGCATCCAGAAGCACGGGAAGATCCTGGAGGGTAAAAAGATCTTTGGGACTCAGCAGGTAATCTCCTTCTGTTTCGATCTTATGATCTTTCCCCTGATCCTTCCGCCACAGCTCATATTTCATGCGGCAGGGTTGTGCACATTCTCCGCGATTGCCAGAACGATGCAGCAGAGTAGAGCTCATCAGGCATTGTCCCGAATAACAAAGACAAAGGGCTCCATGAACAAAGACCTCGATTTCCATGCCGTCCCGGCACAGCTCTCTCATTTGTTCCGCCGTTGTTTCTCTTGGCAAAACGACACGGCTCAATCCCAGACGGCGAGCTGTTTCGATTCCCTGATGATTATGGATATGCATCTGCGTAGACGCATGCAGTTCAAAGTCCGGCATTTCCTGATGAATGCGATCTGCCAGTCCGATATCCTGGACGAGCAGGGCATCCGCCCCTTCTTCGTAAAGAAAACGGGCATAGGAAAGCGCCGCTTCCATTTCATTGCTGTAAATCAGCGTATTCATCGTTACATATACCTTTACTCCGAAACGATGCGCGTACCGAATGGCTTCCTTCATTTCTTCTTCATCAAAATTACCGGCAAAAGCTCGGGCACCGAACATTGTTCCGCCCAGATAAACAGCATCACAGCCTGCCTGCACGGCCGCATGCAGCGATTCCATCGTTCCTGATGGAGCCAGCAGTTCAACATCCCTCATCTGTATCCCTCCGTTCCCCATGATGATAGCACAACACTCTTAAAATCACAATTGCACAGGCACCGCCGATCTTTTAATTGTAATAAAATTCAATGCTCCCCAGCTCATCCAGCTGGGCACAGCCAAGCTGCTCGACAGCAATCTCGTTTTTCCGCAATAACTCAAAGATCCGATTATCCGAAAGAAGTTCTTCTTTCAGCTGTTGTGTCGCAAACGGTTCTGTTCTCAGTTCCAGCACTTTTTCCCCGTTTTTCTTCATTCGATCAATTGCATTTTGCACAGTATCTTCATCATAATGGCGAAGATACAGATCATTTTTTCTGAAATAACTTTGCGAAGGATCTTTTGTTTCCATCAACGGCACACTGCTTTGATACAATTGTTCGATTTCCTGTGATGACATGAGGAAAAACTGATAACATGTATGCGGCCCGTACTGGACAACATCTCCGCTGGTCGCATCGACATAAAACCAGTCATCTTCCATCTTTATCATATTCCATGCATGAGAACTGTCCTTATTCTGTCCGCTGCCTGTGGCAGCAAGCAGATGTCCGCTCAATGTCGTGCACGGAATGCCCGCCTTTTCCATCAGATACTGATAAGCTTTGGAATATCCCGCACAGACACTTTTCCCCTGCAGAAAAAAACTGTCCATCTGCTGATCTCTCTCATTACTTTCATATTCCGCATGCTCGATTACATATTGATACAGATATGCCGCCATCTCCTCATCGCTGCTGCCGGAAGGCGCCGCTGCCAGTATTTGTTCACAGGACTCGTCGATCTCCGCCATGATCCGGCTGCTTTCCTGCTCATCATAATCATAAGCGGGATAAAAATGGAGGGTATGATCGGCGTAAATGCCGTATTTAAACTGTGACTGCACATAAAAAAGCTGAGGATGATCATCCAGAACACTGTGATATAACTGTTTTGCATCGTTTTCATCGGCATTTTCCAGTATGATTTCTTCTTCATGCGAAGCGATTCCTTCATACAGACGCTGATAATTTTGTTTTTGTTCCTCATCCAGCTGCTGATAGTGATAACACCACTGCACAGATGCATGACTGCTGTCCTGATGGTCGGCGATCTGAACTTCTTTTTTTGACTGTTTGCTTTCCGCAGTTGCCGCAAAAGAGCATCCGCTCAGCAGCAACGCGATCAGCAGCAGTTTTTTTATCATATGAATTCACCTGCCTTCATTCATCTTAATATACAAAAAGAGGAGAAAACTGTCGAATCCGCAGATTCTCTCGTTCCTCCTTCATACGTTTATTCCTGCTGTAAAAATGCCATCAGATCACGATAGGCAAACTCCATGTCCCTGCGCCCGTCCTGATACAGAGCGACCAGCTTGTCAACATCTTTTTCGACCCTGGATACATTGACCGGCTTTTGCGGACGGATCACGAACACTTTACCTTCACGCTCAAGCGCGTCGATCTTATCCATCGCCTCATTATAGCGAAGCGGGGCAGTCACCAGACGGTCGATCATGCCCGGCGAATTTTTGAAATGATGACGATAAAACTTCTGTACCGCTTCCGGCACACTGTTTTTACGATAGCCTTTGGCTCTGGTCAAGACAAGCACCAGTTTTTCACACACGAAAGGCAGATCATCAAATAAAGGAACGGCACAGGAAACACCTCCGTCCACATATTGTTTTCCGTCA
>ENA-ORUI01002865-ORUI01002865.1-human-gut-metagenome-genome-assembly--contig:-NODE-2865-length-13483-cov-2.409220_pt1 | contig 13483 bp, 10 predicted proteins | sample MGYA00242078_ERZ509205 | MGnify/ENA primary metagenome ERZ509205 (study PRJEB26280, sample SAMEA2338828) | human gut metagenome | biome: human gut; feature: human-associated habitat; material: faeces... | reverse complement strand
CACTGCTGCACGCATTGTTCTATTTCCCCGCCACACTGGGCTTGCTGATCGTACGCAAACCGGGCGCGTCGGCCTACGTGCTGTTAGTCGCCTCGTTCGTGGAAGTGGTGCTCGGCACGAAATACAGTGTGAGTCTGGTAGTGATCGCGTTCGTGCAGGCGCTCGCCGCCGAAACGGTGTTCGCACTGTTCCGCTATCGCCGTTGGACGCTTGGCGTCACACTGTTGGCGGCACTGGCGGTCGGCATCGTCTACAACTTCTATCTGCTGTTCTTCTACTACCAGGCGTTCTCGTTCTTCAGCCCGCGCGGACTCATCGGCACCGCATGCGAACTGCTAAGCGCGGCCGTATTCGCCGGCTTCGGATCATGGGGACTATACCGTGCCTTGGCCAAGTCCGGAGTCCTCGCACGTTTCTCATCCGGACAGTAATAACGACAGCGCCTGCGCGTCCTGATGTGCGCGCAGGCGATTACAACGTGATACGACGATTCTTGAGCACGGGAAGTATTCGGCGCACGTCCTCCAGCCGATCCCGATTCAGGTCGGCGTAAATCAGTTCGTCGCGTTCGCCGGACTGCGCAAGAATTCGCGCGGCCGGATCAACTACCATACTATGGCCGATATCATGCCCGCTATGCTCACTGCACGCCATGAGATAACAGGTATTCTCCAACGCACGCGCCTTGCACAACGTCGTCCAATGATCCACCTTGCCCTCGCCCCGCGCCCAAGCCGCACTTACAACCAACGCATCGGCGCCGGCCACCGCGTGACGGCGAGCCAGCTCAGGGAAACGAATGTCATAACAGGTCATCACACCGAACTTCCAGCCATCGATATCCACCAGCGGCGGAACCTCATGCCCCGGAGCGATCGAATCGGATTCGCGCTCGCCGAACGCGTCGTAGAGATGGATCTTGCGGTATTCGAGAAGAATCCGGCCATGGTCGATGACGAGGAAACAGTTGTATGGCAGGTCGACAGTGTCTTCGTGAAGATGGACCGTACCCATGACGGCGATATTGTTGGCTTCGCTGATACCGCGCAGCGCGGTGACGAACGGGCCGTCTATGGTTTGCGCGTGGTCGGCCGTGTAGTGTGGGTCGTCGTCACTCCGGGCGATCAGACCTTCCGGCAGCAACAATATCCGTGTATGGTTGCGTGCTGCTTCGCTGGCGAACCCGCTGATGATGTTGATGTTGTGCTCCGGCTTTTCCGTTACGGTGAACTGCCCGACCGCCACTTTCATGTTTCGCATTGCCACATTGTTGCACGAGTCGAAGTCGGGCAGGTAAAGGGGCATTTCCGTGATTCGGCTGTGGCACGAATGTTTCGCATTCGTGCCTTTGTATCTGCATTGTTGCGTTTTGGTTGATGCGGCCGATTCGTCGGCAAACGTATCTAAAACCTCCTGCTTTTCGATTGGATTTGCGCACGTCTTGCGGTTTCTCGATTTCCTTCCAGACGTGAGCGAAAAGGGGTGTGCGGCTGAATTTCATCGTTTTTGAAAACCTTGATTTTCCAACGATTTTAGAAATTGCGATTGTCGGTTCGCGCGCACGTCCTGCGATTTCCCATCATTCTATTCGGATGTGAGCGAAAGGGGTTATGCGAAGTATGCGGATGCTGGGTCAGCTTAATGCGATGTACAGGCGTTTGGGATTCTCACAGAAACTTGTCGACGATTCCATATCAGAACGCGTTCGATGATATGTCACGGTCGATCACAGTGGAGCAAATCGCGCGGATTGCCAAGCCGATTGTGCTCCGTCGTCATGTGGCTGAACTGTACATGTTCGGGTCGATGTTACGCGGTGAGGTGTACGTGAATTGAGATATTGATTTCACCTATCAGCTTGGTTCTGAGGCAAATCCAGTGGTTGACACGCTCACACTTCGCGATGATTTGAAAAAGACTTTTGGATACGATATCGATTTGGTGAGGAAGAAGTATATTGCCGAACCTTTGTCTGACCGTTTGGCGGAGATATAGCGTGTGCTGTTTGTAGACTTCATAACATCCAATCTGATGTTCCGTATCGTCTGATGTGATTTATGGAACCATCCGCAAGAGTGTTTTTCATTTTGTGCTGATCGTACGGGCGTTCAAAGACGCGCAATGGTTTTTCGGACCACTCGGTGCTGAGGAATTCGCCGACAATGATGAGAAAGCGGAATGCCGTTGCCATAGCGATTGCACGAGCGGGGGAGCAAGCTAAGAAGCTGCCAGACGAGTTCCGGAATATGGCGCCAGATGTTCCTTGGTGTGGGGTAAGTGTGACATGCGCGATTGGATTGCGCATGATTACGATGAGTCTGATTGCGACTGGCTGTACTATGCCGTAACTCACGAAATACCACAGGTTTTTGCGATATTGCAGCCATATGTGGAATGTCAGACACAAGTGCCTAATCGCGATTGTTTCCTTGGGAGCGATTGCTGTCCACAGCGATCACTTCTACGGTTCCCGTCGACGTTTCCATACCATTTCGTTTTTGGTTGATACGGTCGATTTCCTCCTGAACGATGTTGCCCAAGCTTTTCTCATCCACTTCGACGTTTTCCGCTGCGGCCGATTCGTTGGCGAACGCGTTGAAAACTTCCTGCTTTCGTGCCAATATGTCCGTGATTTTCTCGTCAATCGTATTTTCGGCGAGTAGGCGGTAGACAAGAACGTTTCTGGCTTGTCCCATTCGATACGCTCTGGAAATCGCCTGGTTTTCGATGGATGGCTTCAACTGTGGCTCGCATATGATTACCACGCTGGCCGATTGTATGTTAAGTCCCGTTCCACCGGCAACGATTTGTGCCACCAGAACCTGCCCAGCAGGCGCCTTGTCGAAATCGTCGATGATTTCTTGTCTCCTCGTTGGTGTGATGGATCCGTTGATTGGTTCGGTGCATTGGCTACCCAACATGTCCGCGATTTTCCGGATGGTGTCAAGATAGAACGAAAAGACAAGGACTTTCCTGCCTTCCGACTTTGCCTCCTCAATGATTTCCAGTAGACGTTTCGCTTTGCCAGAGTCTTTCAGGTCCGGTACGTTCCAGGACACGCGTCGGATGGCGTTGTAATTTTTGCGGAATATCGTTTCTTCGTACCTGCGTTCTTCTGAATCGGAAAGTTGACACCATTCCTTGATTTCCGACAGTTCTGGAAGCTCCGTCAGCACATCCTCTCTTCTGCGCCGGTAATACACAGGGGCGACGGTCTCTTTGAACTGGGGAGCCGAAGAGAGTTCCTTCATTCCGGATATTTGCATGGCAATGCTTGGTTGCAATAGTTTGATGAGATTGATCATCTCGTCCACCTTGTTTTCCAACGCGGTGCCTGTCATGAATAGCAATCTTTCCGCGTGCTCCGCAATCGCCTTCGTATTTTTCGAACGGTTCGTGCTTGGATTTTTGATGTAATGCGCTTCGTCGACCACAAGCAGCGAATATGTGAAATTGTCGGGAAACTTGAAATACGCAGTGGTCTCATAGGTGGTAACGGCAACGCCGCCGGTTCGTTGCCAATCTTTCAACGCTGATTCTCGACTGAGGCCATGCACTGCTATGACTCGCAGTTTGCTGAACTTTTGAATTTCACGGCACCAGTTGACGATGACGCTTGCCGGGCATATGACAATGAAATGCGTTGCCCCGGTATTCCTTAACGAAACCATGGTGGCGATTGCCTGAATCGTCTTGCCCAAGCCCATTTCGTCGCCGAGAAGGGCTTTCTTTTGATGCAGTATGTATTTCACGCCCCATTCCTGGTATCGACGCAAATCGCACAGCAATCCGTCGGGAAAGAAGCACTCTTCCTGAACTTCTCTGGCAAGGTTTTCCGGAAGCCCATACACGGTATCGCCATTGCCCAGCAGTCCCGGAACGATTTCTTCAAGAGTATTGGCATATGAGATGGGATGTTTCTTGAAGGAATCCCACGCATCGTCTTCCGCAAGGGCTTCGATAGCGACGGACCCAGACTGCAGCCTTTCCGCGGTTTGCCCGTACTCACCGTGCAGCGTCTCCTCAAGGAGTTTGTATGACTCAATGGCGTTTTGCTTTGTCTGTCGAGACGCGAACAGCCAACGGAATGTTCCGGTTGAAACCTTGATGTCTTCCAGAGCGTTTTGGATGGTGTTTGAATATTGCTGGGATAGCCGGTTGCTTTCCTCTGCCAGCGGTTTCGCCTGCTGGTATTGGGATACTGCGGTTATCAGACGGGTCATGTCCTCAGTCCGATTATCCGCGCTGAGCCGCAACTTCGTTGTCGTAGAAGCTTTGTCAGCTGCTTCGCTGACGATCCGTTTGATGATTCGCGCACCGTCTTCGCTGATACCTCGTATGGCCGCCAATTGATATATAGACGAGGTCAGCATGTCGGCGTACGTTACGTATCCACTATCGCGTAGCGCTTTCACGCGGATGCCGTGTTTGTCCCGATTGACTTCTTCTACCGGGATTTTCTCCATGAGTTTCAGAACTTGCGTGGCAACGTAGCGGTTTGTCTCCTGCTGGATGGATTCCCGATAAATGGCGTCGGATTTTGCGATTTCGTTTAACGCTTCCTGGATTTTCTGGCATTGCTGGGATATGTTTTTTGCGTCAGAAGATGAAAAAGAGCGTTTCGTAGCGTGACTCTTCTTTTCAGCGGACACTCGGACATGTTTTCCAGCCATCCTGCATTCCTTCCGCGTTTTCTGTTTTGTTCCCTGTTAAGGAATTGTGATTTTAATTTTCGCATGTTTTATGTTTTTGTCATTCTACTCTGACGTACGCGAAAGAGGGGGTATGCTGCAAGTGAGGGTTGTTCAAGGAAGAAGGGCCGCAGTGATGCGTTTTGCCACCGTTGCTTTTGCTCAGTCGGATTTGACTATTTGGTATGTCGCGATTGTTCTGCCGATTCTGATTCTTGCGACAATCGTAACGATTTGGGGCAATCAAATTACTGGCAAGGCTGGTGAGCATTGGGCTAGTGAGGAACTGAGGAAACTGCCACAATCAGAGTACCGTTTGCTGAACGATTTGGTGCTCAAGGATTCGACGGGACTGCATCAGATCGATCATGTGGTTGTTTCGGTGTATGGCATTTACGTGGTGGAGACGAAGAACTATACCGGCACGATTTACGGCGATTCCAAATATTCTGAATGGTTCATGTACCTTGGCAAGAACAAAAGAAAAATCCATTCGCCTTTGCGGCAGAATTACGGGCACATTCAATGTTTGAAGGAATTATTGGGATTGCAAGATTCGGTTTTCATCTCGATTGTATGCTTTGCGAATCGTACCAAGTTCAAAGTGAAGACTCATTCCGATCGCGAGTTCGTGGTGCATACGAATGATCTGAAGTCTGCGGTGCTTGACCATCCGTAATGCATGGGGCTTGACATGAACGCAGTGGCGGACAGGTTGGAAAGCCTGAATATTATAGATAAGGCAGTTCGGCACGAACATATCCGTGATTTGCAGAACACATATTCCGGGAAACTCTGAGAGAGCTAGTTGAGAGTTGAATGTACATAATTTCGGATGGCTGGATGCGATGGCCAAACGATAATGCCGGTAGACTACGTAACGTAGGAAACAAGCAAGGACGATAGTAAATGATTACCGGAGCGACGAAGAACAAGGTTGACGACATCTGGCAGCGCATGTGGGAGGGTGGTGTCACCAACCCCATCGAGGTCATCATGCAGCTGACGTACCTCATGTTCATGAAATCCTTGGATGACAAGGAGCTCGAAGCCGAGAACATGGAAATGCTGGGGATGACTGCTAAGCATGTGTTCCCGCAAACGGAGGAAGGACAGGCAATCCGTTGGAGCCGGTTCAAGGATCTTCCTGCGGAGCAGATGTTTGACGTGGTCAGCCAGAAGGCGTTCCCGTTCATCAAAACCATGCATTCGGATAACGCCTTTGCGGAAAGCATGGAGGACGCTGCCTTCGGTTTCAACAAGCCCAAGACGCTTGAAAAGGCCGTTTCCGGCATCGACGAGCTGCTGTCGAACTACGTGCAGGACGCTGACGATCTTGGCGACCTGTACGAATACATGCTGAGCAAGCTCAATACCGCGGGCACGAACGGCCAGTTCCGCACACCACAGCACATCAGGAACATGATGGTGGCGCTTGCCGGTCCGAAACCCGGCCAGCTTATCTGTGATCCGGCGTGCGGCACGGCGGGATTCCTTATTTCCGCAGCCGAATCCATCAGAAAGAACCATGGCCAGGAGATGACCGAGGAACAGTGGAAGACGTTCTCCGGCGAGCAGTTCACTGGTTTCGACACGGATCAGACCATGGTGCGCATTTCCGCGATGAACCTGCTGCTGCATTCCATCGATCATCCCGACATCCGCAACCAGGACAGCTTGTCCCGTCTGAACGCCATCCGCGACAAGTTTGATTTGATTCTTGCCAATCCGCCGTTTACCGGCAGCGTGGATGTTGAGGACATCGATGATTCGCTGAAGGCGGTTGTGGAAACTAAGCAGACGGAGCTGTTGTTCGTCGCATTGTTCCTGCGCATGCTCAAGCTTGGTGGCCGTTGCGTGTGCATCGTGCCGAACGGCGTGCTGTTCCGTTCCAACTCGAAGGCATACCGGCAGTTGCGCGCCGAACTGGTGGACAGCCAGAGGCTCGAAGCGATTATTTACATGCCGTCAGGAGTATTCAAGCCGTATTCGGGCGTAAGCACCGCTATTCTCGTGTTCACAAAGACGGACGCGGGCGGCACGGACAAGGTTTGGCTCTACAACATGGAGGGTGACGGATACACGCTCGACGACAAGCGTGACCCGGACGAGAAGCACAACGACATTCCCGACATTCTCGAGCGATGGGGAAACCTCGACGCGGAAGAACAGCGCGCCCGTACTGATAAGAGCTTTCTGGTGCCGAAGAGTGAGATCGTGGAAAACGATTACGATTTCAGCTTCAACAAGTACGCGGAAACAAAGTACGAACGTATTGAATATCCACCGACTGAGGAAATCCTCGCCGATCTTGATGATTTGAACAGGCAGATGACGGAAAGCCTCGCGGAACTGCACAAAATGCTCGGAGGAGGCCAGAATGACTGACAAACCCCAATTTGTTGGGCAGAAAGTGAAGCTGAGTGATATCTGCTCTATCGTGTCAGGTGCAACTCCTAAAACTACAGTTAAAGATTATTGGGGCGGAGATATCAAGTGGATAACCCCATCTGAGCTGAATGATGACAGTCATGTTATCTATAACACTGCGAAGCATCTGACAGAAGCAGGATTCGCAAGTGCGAGGCTACGTATGTTCCCAGAAGGAACAGTTCTACTTACGACACGTGCGCCAATCGGCAAAGTAGCTATCGCCGGTGAACCAATGTGTTGTAATCAAGGATTCAAAAACCTTGTCTGTTCTGATGCGGTAAACAATGAATATTTGTATAGATATCTAAAGAACCGATCATCAGAATTGCAAGCATTGGGACGTGGGGCTACTTTTAAAGAACTTTCAAAGAAAGAGGTCGCTGCATATGAAATCAATTTACCACCATTGAAGCGTCAATTGGAGGCTGTGGAAAAACTTGCGTTGGTGGATAAGCAGGTTGTTATTGCAAAAACGCAGCTTGACAAACTTGATTCTCTTGTCAAATCCCGGTTTGTCGAAATGTTTGGAACGCCTGATAATAACATTCATTCGCTCCCAATTAAGACAATGGGTGAAATTTCGGAGCAATTAATTGCAGGTGGCGATAAACCCAGAAAAATCAGTAAGAATAAGGATCTGAAACACCCTTATCCTGTGTTTGCAAATGGAACGATTGCAGATGGCTTGCAAGGTTTTTCTGAAGAAGCAAGAGTTAATAAATCCGCCGTAACGATTGCGGCAAGAGGAACAATAGGCTTTTGTCTCGTAAGAGAACCTGGCTTCACACCTGTTGTCCGTTTGATCTCTCTGGTTCCTAAGCCGTCAATAAATGTTGTTTATTTAAAATATTTCATTGATTTACTAAATCTCGCGGGGAGCGGGTCAAGTCAAGCTCAGTTGACGCTTCCGGCATTTCGTGAACAGCAGATTCTTGTACCTGAATTGAAGGAGCAGTTGGAATTTTCCACCTTTGTTGCGCAGGTCGATAAATCGCGATTTGGCGGAATGCTCCACCTTCTCAACAGCCTCTCTGGAATTATGCATGCAAGCTTCTTTTCTGTGGCTGACACAGACTAGAAACGATTGGAAAAACACTGGAATAACACCCTATGCAAGCCGTGGAAGCGGTACGATGAACTCATATGGTGTTTTCCGCGGTGTGATGGGGCTGGAGGGGCATATCATGAGCAATTTTTCGTTCCTGCTGGGTCAGGATGATTACGAGCAGTTCGCCATTCCATGCGTCGAAGCTGAAAAAGCGTTCTCCATTTCTCCGACCATGTGCGCCATGGCCACGCGCAAAGCGTTCGAACTGGCGGTGAAATGGGTGTACGCGGCGGACCGTTCCATCCAAATGCCGTATCGCGACAATCTCCAATCGCTAATCCACGAACCCACTTTCGAACGCGCGATCGGCAACCAGAAAATGTTGGATTCGTTCCAATACATCGTCAAAGCCGGAAACATCACCGTCCATGGCAAGACGCGCATCAGTCCCAAGGACGCGATGTTCGATCTGAAACTCCTGTTCGTGTTCATCCAATGGATCGACTACTCGTACGGCAAATGGTACGAAAAGCGCGTCTTCGATCCGAAACAAGTGCCGTGCGTCCAACAAGCGCTCTCCCGTAAGGAAGTCCAAGCCAAAGAAGACGCCGCGAAACAGGAACTCGCCAAGGAACTGAGCGCCAAAACCGAACGTATCCAGGAACTCGAACGTCAGCTTGAGGAATCCCGAGCCGCGCTGTCCGTGCAGAAGGCTCCGCGTCCACCCATGCCGGACAGCGAGATGGATATCAGCGAATACGAGACGCGGCAACGGTTCATCGACCTTGATTTGCGGCTCGCCGGATGGGATGTTGATTCCGAGGCTGAGGTCGTCAAAGAACGCAAGGTCACCGGTATGGAAGACCATGAGGGGCAGGTCGGCTATGTCGACTACTACCTCAAAGGCAGAGACGGCAAGCCGCTGGCGATCATCGAGGCGAAACGAACCTCGTATGATCCGAAGAAAGGACTGGAACAATCCAGACAGTACGCGAAATGTCTGGAACGCGAATTCGGATACCGTCCGCTGATTTTCCTGAGCAACGGATACGCCACGGAATTCGTGGATGACGAGAACGGTCCATCCCGTCCGGTCGGGGGAGTGTTCTCGCAGGATGACCTGCAACGCATTATGAACCGGCGCAGGGAAGCCATCGATCCGCGGACCGTTCCGGTGAACGAGAAAGTCGCCGGACGCTACTACCAAATCGAAGCGATCAAAGCGTTCTGCGATAACCTGTGGAAAGGCAAGCGTCGTGGACTGCTCGTCATGGCCACGGGAACAGGCAAAACCCGCGTATCCGCCGCACTTACCGACGTGCTCATGCGCGCGCGGCTTGTGAAAAACGTGCTGTTCCTTGCCGATCGTGTCGAACTGGTCAAGCAGGCGAAAAGCGCTTACGGCGAATACTATCCCGACTGGTCGCTATGCAATCTGTGCGACAACAAGCACGACGTCGACGCCCGGGTGGTGTTCTCCACCTACCAGACGATGATCGGTGCAATCGACACCGAAACAGCATCCGACGGAAAGCCTGCGTTTTCTCCGGGACATTTCGACCTGATCATCGTGGACGAAGCACACCGGTCTATCTTCAAAAAATACAAGGATATTTTCGACCATTTCGACGCGTTGGTCGTAGGCTTGACCGCCACACCACGCGATGAAGTGGACCGCAACACCTATGACTTCTTCCAAGCGGAACATGGCGTGCCAACGTATCTGTACGAATACAAAACCGCCGTGGAACGAGACCACTATCTCGTACCGTTCTACAACATCGAAGCCAAAACCAAATTCACCGACGAAGGCATCACATACGATGACCTATCCGAAGAGGACAAGGAACGTTACGAAGATGATTTCGGTGAGGACGATGGCGAGGGCGGAGTCGAAGTACCCGACCATATCGACGCGGACGCATTGAACAGATTCGTCATGAACGCCGGCACGGTAGACGCCGTATTGCAAGACCTCATGGAACATGGCATCAAAACCATGGGCGGAGAACAGATAGGCAAAACCATCATTTTCGCGCAGAGCCAAAAACACGCGCGTTTCATCGTGGAACGATTCGGCGCACTATATCCCAAGCTTGCTCGTGGCGGCTTCATCAAGGTCGTGGTGCACAGCGAAGACTACTCGCACGCGATCATCCAGGATTTCAAACGCAAAACCATACCCGTCATCACCGTTTCGGTGGACATGATGGACACCGGCGTGGACGTGCCGGAAGTCGTGAATCTCGTGTTCTTCAAAAAAGTTCGTTCGCGTATCAAATTCTGGCAGATGATCGGTCGTGGCACACGCCTATGTGAAGGACTCGACTGCGTGGACGGCATCGACGGCGAATACGTGGACAAGAAGCGTTTCTACATTTTCGACTATTGCGGTAATTTCGAATTCTTCCGCGAGCAGAAGAACGATGCCGATGAGAAGCCGGTCACGTCCCTCAGTGAGAGGATATTCTCACGCAAAACCGAACTGGTCCATGCATTACAGTCGAGCGAATTCACTTCCGACGAAAACCTCATGGCATGGCGTGACGAACTCGTCAACGACATTCACGGACAAGTCGCATCCTTGGACGAATCCAAGGTATCAGTGCGATTGCGGCGCGAATACGTGGAAAAATACCGGAACATTAAAACGTTCGAACATTTAAGCGACATTGACGTGCACGACCTGACCGGCGAAGTCGCGCCTCTTACGCATTACGACGGCGAAGACGAGTATGCGTTACGTTTCGACGCGCTGATGTACGGCCTTATGGTGGCTTCCGTCAGAGGACGGACCGCCGCGAGACATAAGACGAAAATTCGTGCCATTGCCACGAGGCTCAAGGAACGCATGACCATTCCTCAAGTCAAAGAGCGGGAAACGGAAATCAAACTGGTCGCCGACAATCCGGATTACCTCGATGGGGCCTCCCTTGAGAAACTGGAGCGGATTCGTATGACACTGCGCGATCTGATTCGCTTCATTGCGGACTCCACTGCCAGGAAAATGGTCATCACGGACCTGAAGGACCCTGTCATCGACCGATCGGAAGGACGGGAATTCGACACAGCCGAGCATTACGAAGACTACAAGCAGAAGCTCAACCGATACATCAACGAGCACAGCAACGATGAAGTCCTCCGTAAACTCCACTACAACGAGCCACTTTCCGGCAAGGACTTCTCGAACCTTGAAAACATCATGATTCATGAGCTTGGTTCCAGAGAGGAATACCAGAAGGCGTTCGGAGACGTTCCTCTCGGACTGTCGGTGCGCCGTATCATTAAACTCGACCATCAGGCGACAATGAAGGCGTTTGGCGAATTCATCAACAACCATTCGCTCAGTCCCGCGCAGAACGCGCTGATGAACAGAATCATCGACTACGTCGAACAGAACGGATACGTCCAGCCGGAAGACCTTGCCCGACCGCCGTTCGACCGGCCGAAGCCCTTGTTCCTGGTGTTTGGTAAGGAACTGATGGACCTGAAAGTATGCATCGAACGTTTGAACGCCAACGCCATGGCGCCCATCGCGTGATGGCATAGGGCAGACGTGTAACGAAAGTTTCATCCTACGAAAACGCGTGTTTCGTAATAGCTGGTAATCGTTGTAATGGACGTGATGCGGAACGTGCGTGAGCGAGTATGTGAGCGTACGTGTCAGGTGAGCCGTTCCAGCAGCCAGTCACGTAGGATGACGACGTGGTTGATGTGCGGATCGCGTGCCGCGTACAGCAGGGTGATGTTGGCGTCGTGTAGCAGATTGCGTACGTCGTCTGCGAATTGCGCCGCTTCGGGGCGTGAATTGAGCTGCTCTATGTAGCGTGCTTTGAATTCGTCGAACTTCGCCGGATCGTGCGCGAACCATTTACGCAAATCGGTGGTGGGCGTAACCTCCGTTTTGGCCCATCGGTCGAGCTTCGCGCGTTCCTTGGAAACACCGCGCGGCCAGATGCGGTCCACAAGGATACGGTAGCCGTCATCGTCGGCAGGGTTGTCGTAGATTCGTTTGATGTTCAGCATGTGCGTTGCCATACTTTCACGGTACCGCGCCAACACATGTATGCAACCGTTCGAAGTGAAATTGCGCTCCCAGAGTAGCGGGGCCGACCCCGTACTGGTCGCTTACAGAAAAGTCGAAACGGATTGCGATCGGAAATGGGGACAATTCAAAGACTGTTGGTGACGAACTGCTGAATAAGCGCCACGGTCCGATCAATCTGGTCATCACCGGAAATAGTGCCACACCATCGCCCTGCTGCACGCCATAGCTGCCTTGATTACCCGTTCGTAATGCTGCTTCGGCACGCGCTAGCGTGCGGATTCGACTTTTTTGAGGTTCAGTATGTCGTCTTTGCTGCCGTATGCGGATAGGACGCGTAGTTTTGTTTTACTTAGGTCGGCGGTTGGATAGGAGGAGAGGAGGATGAGTCCGTCCCAGTTGTCGGTATGTTTGCTGATGTAGAGTTTGCTGCCAGTGTGCCGCCGAGCGAATGGTCGGCTATGTACCAGTGGTCGTATGAGTAGCCGGCGATATCGCTGCGTACCACGTCTGCGCGGTTGATGCCGAAGATGGCGAGGTTGGCGGGCATTTTCATTAGGAAGCAGTCGATTCCTGACGCGGCGGTTTCCTGCATGAGTGGCGCGTAGGTGCTTGCTTCGACTCTCGCGCCGGGGTAGAACACCATCGCCGTTGTTGTGCCGGGACCGTCGAATAGCCATCCGTCTTCGATGTCGGTGACTTTCGCCGTTGGATTGGATTGCGTTGCCGACGTTGACGGCGTGATGGTAGTCGTTGACATAGTAGACGCCGTATCCTGCCAGAACGATTAGGACTGCTATGATTGCGGCGAGAATGCGGTGGAACGTTCGATGTTCCATGGCGCCTCCGAACCCTAAAAACACACTTTCTTTCACCATAGTCCGTTCGATGTGTGCTATGTGGAGTGGAGGGGATTGTAGTCGGTGCCGCCTAACATGCATTACTGGAACGATGCCAGTCGTGACGATTGGTTACGTCCGGAATGCATGGAGAGGCGGCTTGGGAAGCAGCATGGGTAAGAACAGCGCGAAACCAGCGAAAACGAAGAATGTGACGCCGGCGGTCACCCCATGGGGTAAGAACCGCGTGAAGAACACTGAAACCGGCAAGCATGTGCTTATCATGCCGGGCATAGGCTACACCGTGGATCGGCCATTGCTGTATTGGGCCGCGCAGGCGCTCGCCGCTGACGGATGGTTTGTGGATCGGCTTGATTTGAAGCTGACGGAGGATGTCGAGTTTCCGGAAATGATCGCCTGCATGGAA
>ENA-ORUI01002856-ORUI01002856.1-human-gut-metagenome-genome-assembly--contig:-NODE-2856-length-13522-cov-4.723546_pt1 | contig 13522 bp, 12 predicted proteins | sample MGYA00242078_ERZ509205 | MGnify/ENA primary metagenome ERZ509205 (study PRJEB26280, sample SAMEA2338828) | human gut metagenome | biome: human gut; feature: human-associated habitat; material: faeces... | reverse complement strand
AATGAGCAAGGTTGAAACAAAAACCAAAAAGAAAGAAGCACCTGCACAGGAAGCTGAAGTTAAGAAATACTCCTTCCAGGAAGTACGTGGAATCACGGCTTCACTTGCTGGTAAGGGTAAGAAAACTGAAGCAAAGGCCCTCTTAACAAAATATGGTGCTAGTCGCCTGAGTGATGTGAAAGAGGAAGATTATCCTGCTTTAGTGGCTGAGGCCGAGGTACTTGCAAATGGCTAAGCACGCATTCCTCTCCGCATCAGCTTCGCATCGATGGATCAACTGTCCACCTTCTGCAAAGCTCTGCGAAGGAATCAAAGATGAGTCCTCTCATTATGCGCAGGAAGGTACCGACTGTCATGAGCTTTGTGCCTACTTAGTAGAAATGGCGCTGGGACGTGATGTAGAAGATCCAACTGAAATCGAAGCTCGTGTCATTGCTCACCTTGCCAGAGAATCATGGCGTGCAGAGGTATTCAAAAATGGTGGTGACATTTACTGTACGAGTGCCAGTCAGATGTTCCATGTACCGGTTGAGAAACATGGCATCAACGGTCACCTTCGTCAAAAAGGTAAGATTGCGGATCTGGCTCTTGGCTACGGCGGCAGTGTCGGCGCACTGAAGGCAATGGGTGCCCTCGAAATGGGGCTTACCGAAGATGAGCTCCAACCGCTGGTAGACGCCTGGAGGCAGTCCAATCCAAATATCGTAGCTCTCTGGTGGGACTTTGATACGGCCATCAAAAATGCAATCAAGATGCACTGTAGCACCGCCTCTCACGGTATCAAGTTCACCTGGCGCAGTGGCATGTTATTCATCACTCTTCCATCCGGCAGAAAACTCACTTACGTCAAACCACGTATTGGCGAGAACAAATTCGGTGGTGAATCTGTGACCTATGAAGGTATCGGAGCTACTAAAAAGTGGGAACGCCTGGAAAGCTACGGTCCTAAATTCGTAGAGAATGTGGTACAAGCCATCTCCAGAGACCTTCTGATGAATGCTATGAAAACACTCTCCCACTGCTTTATTTGCGGTCATGTCCACGATAAACTAATCATTGAATGTTCCGAAAAAGTATCCCTGAAAGTGCTTTGCCAGCAGATGGCAAGAACACCCGACTGGATGCCGGATATCCTGCTTCGCGCTGATGGCTACGTCACAGAATTTTATAAAAAAGACTAACGAAAATGGCAGTACTGATCATAGCGACCGATACTGCCATTATGTTTTATTTATTCAATTCTGCAACCATTCTTTTAAGGATTTCATCAACCTGACCGGCGCGTTGTCTATACTCGAAGGAGCCATTACTAAAATGATCTTCTCTTAGAATCGCAGTAAGCAATGCAGTACATAATTCATAATCTGCATTTTTTACTCGCTACAATTCTTCATTACAATTGATCGGTTCCGTTGTCATGTAATCCGCATAGTTACCCTTAAGGTCACCCATATCTTCAAGCAAACTATAATAAGTTCTTTCTCTTCCTGGATGATCAATGACACCCTGAATCATCTGTGCTTTTTCTTTATTTGTCATTATTCTTCCTCTATATCGTTTTCTCAATACCATCAAAATGCGCTGCTGCAATTTCATCTAACTGCTTAGCAATCTCGTCAAATGGTTTATTCAAGTCTAACGTTTTAACACTAATCTGATTACCATGCATTTGATATACATTATCCGGTTGAATCAAAGCGTCCGTTCTTGCATACAGCAGCATTCCGGAAACCTTGTTCTCCTCATCTCCAAATTGATATTCACGATTTTTTACATAAGTAAATATCTGATACAGATTATTTGAATGCAAAGTATGTTTATCAAACTGAACCTGTGTTGTATTAGTATAATACTTGGCATCAATAATCAATACTGTATTTTCTTTTTGAAAGTGAATATCGCTCTGCATTACTGGAAGCATATCTCCAATACCATCATCTAAAGCCCACGGTATATGTGAAGCACTGACGGTTAATTTCGGATAATGCTTTTTATAATATTCGAGAATGAACTTCGCATACAAACGGCACATTCTCTGCTCATCAAGGAAATCCATCAGCTTTGTAGTTCCATCCGTGTTTGTTTGGAGCAAACCTTTCACTACCAAATAACATATAGAAATCAGCATCTGATGGGATTAAGTTTGAAGTAATTTCGGCTTATGTTGAGGGTAGCGAAGCAAAGATTTTTATTTCCGTACAAGATATTGACGGAGATAGAATTGATGAAACGACAGATTTTTTTGATAGCTTTAGTATCAATACACCTTTTGATTGTAGCAGTTCGTGTGAAAATATAAGCTATGACACCGAAACAAAAACCGCCACTTTCCTAATTTCTATATCACAATGGAATGAAAAAGACATTATTGGTGAGAAAATTACTTTTTGTGTCCGAGAAATGCTGAGCAATAAGCAGGAATATGATGCGATATTGACAGATTTGGATTTGACCCAAATTAGTGCTACACCAAAAACAATTACCCCGACTCAAATTTGGGGTGGTGGGGGAACAAACTACAATGAAATGGAAAACAATTTTCAGGCATTGAAAACAACAGGTATTCTGTGTTCCCCTATTGCTGAGGTAGATATTACAGCCATGGGATATGTGGATGGGAAATTGCATATACAAGTCAAGTACGAGGATAGTTTAGAAACGGATAATCATGGCTATATCTATTTCAAAAATGACAAAGGAGAGGAAATCCACTGTATCGCAAATATTGCATTTTCTACTGATAGTGAACATCAAGAACGGTATGTGGAATATGTTTATGATTTGTCAGATGTTGATTTAACCCAATATAAAGTATATGGATATTTTGTTACGAGCGATACACATATCGAAGGAAATTGGAGTGTTACTTTCCCTTTAGAAAGCATAAGTCAATAAGTTTTCGTAGTTACCGATATAAATACAAACCAAATAATTCAATGAGAGCAGCCTTTTTCACACAAAAACGGCTGCTCTTTTCTATGCCTATGAGCAGAAAGGAGCGACCAACCATGACAAAGCCAAGAGAGAAAACCCGCGAGGAGCTGCAAGCCGAGATTGAGGACGGAAAGAAGAAAATCCGGCAGTTTGAGAACCGGGAAAAAATGTTGCGTCAGAAGCTATCCAAAGAGGAACGCAGAACACGCAGCCACCGCCTTATCGTCCGGGGCACAGGCTCGAAACGGATATCGCTCCGGGTATTCGCTATACGGGCGACGAGTATGCGGTGCGCCGATTGGTATCCGTTTTGATTGACAACGCCGTGAAATATGCCTCTCCCGGCTCCCCTATAACGCTAAGGCTCGAAAAGGACAGGCGGGGTGTTGTTATACGCTCGTCAAACGGCTGCGAAAATGTTGACGCGGACGAGACAAAGAAGCTGTTTGACCGTTTTTACCGCACCGACAAGGCGCGAAGCGCGGGCGGCTTCGGAATAGGACTCTCGATAGCGCGGGGCATAGCGGAGGCTCATAAGGGCTCGATAAAGGCCGAGCTTACGGACGGCAACACAATAGAATTTACGGCTTATCTCAAATAAAAAACCGGTCGAAGTTTTTGCTCCTACCGGTTTTCGCTATTGTTCATTGCTTGTCCCCGCGCTTTTTATTTATTATATATTTTTCGTCATATAAAAAACAGCCGCAGCGATTTGCTGCAGCCGTTCGTTTTTCTTTCGTAGCCGCTGGTATCCGGGCGGCTTATTGTTTTTTACATCTTCTCAAACCGCTCAACATCTGTCACGAACAGAGTTGCGCCGCCGACCTTGACTTTCTTGTCCTCAGCCTGCTCGGTGCGGGTCTTGCAGTTGCTGTTTATCAGCTCGACCGCATGGGCGAGCTTGTCGTCGTCAACGCCGATGAGCAGAGTCATGTTGCTGCTGCGCAGGAATCCGCCGGAGGTCGGGATCTTCGTGAATGAATATCCCGCTTCCCTGAGTGCGTCGCAGACGGGGTTGAGGTCCTTTTTGCCGATAACCGCTGTTATAAGTTTCATATCAAAAGCTCCTTTCGGGGGTACTGTTTATGCCTTGAGCAGTTCGCAGAGGAAGCGCGTGCTGTCCTCCATGTCTTTTATTGAGATGTTCTCTGCCGTCGTGTGAACGTCTCGCATACCCGTGCCGATGTTGACAACGGCGATGTCGTGCAGTGCAATGTTTGAAGCGTCGCAGCCGCCAAGCGTCTTGGAGAGATACGGGCGTATGCCCGCCGCCTCGTATGCCGCAAAAATATCTTTTATGAACTGCGACTCGGGGTCAACGGTGAACGCGCCGGAGTGGCGTTCGCTGTCATATTCAAATGTGGTTCCGAACTTCTCGCATGCCTCTTTCATGACCGCGAGCGCGTCGGCGATGTGCTTCTGAACCGTGTCCTCGTCATATGAGCGGAACTCCATGTCAAACGACGCTTTGTCCGCTACGATATTGGTCGGGCCCTCGGAGACGAAATTGCTGATGTTCTGCACGCTTATCTCGTCAACATGACCCACGGGGATGTTCGCCGCCGCGTATGCCGCAGCCTTGAGTGCGTGTATGCCGTTCTCAGGGCATACGCCGGCGTGCGCCTTCTTGCCGAAGAAGCTTATCGACATAACTATATTCGCCGCGGCGGAGTTGACTATCTCGCCGATGTCCTCGCCGTCGAGCACAAGAGCCGTATTGCTCTTTATCTTGCCGTAGTCCGCATAGCGCGAGCCGAGCATGCCGACCTCTTCCGAGAGGGAGAACAGGACTTCGACGGGTCTGTTCTTTTCGCCGTTTTCCTTGAGCCTTGTGACAGCCTCGATTATCTCCGCTATGCCGGACTTGTCGTCCGAGCCGAGAATTGTCGTGCCGTCAGAATATATAACTCCGTCGCGCTCAACGGGTGTGACCGCCGCGCCGGGAGTGACGGTGTCGGTGTGGCAGGAGAGCAGCACGCTCTCGCCCTCGCCGGGGAGATAGCCGTATATGTTGAATCCGTCTGAGCCGCACTTCTTGCCGGCCTCTTCGTCGCGCTCAACCTCGAAGCCTGCCTCGATAAGCGCCTTTTCGAGTTCTATGCAGAATGCGCGCTCGTGACCCGTTTCGCTGCCTGTTGAAACAAGGTCGCAGAATGTTTTAACAAGTCTCTGTGTGCTCATGTTTTCCTCCGTATCTTCGCGTTTTGCCTTGACAAAAAGCGTATATATGATATATTTCTATTGAAAGACAATCTTGAAATGTCTTTTGTTCAACTAAATAATACCACAGTTTTGCCGGGTTTACAACCTCGCAGAAGTGGATTTTTGTTTTTAAACCGAAAGGACTGGTATTCATGGGATCGATATTCAAACTGACTGCCCTCGCAGGCGTCGCCGCGGGAGCATATGCGGCGGTCAAGAAGTTTGCGCCGAACATTCTGCCCGATAAAAACGAGGCGGAGGATATGGCGAAAAACGCGATTAACAGCGTCAAGCTTACTTTCCCGACCGATGAAAAATATTCAAACGGCACGGCTCTGACCCCGCCGATGGGCTGGTCGAGCTGGAACACTTTCAGAAACAGAATTGATGAGAAGCTTATTCTCGAAACAGCCGAAGCCATGAAGGCGAGCGGACTCGCGGACGCGGGATATCAGTATGTCAATCTCGACGACTGCTGGCAGTCATCCATGCGCGACGAGAACGGCAGACTCCAGGGCGATTTTGCAAACTTCCCGAGCGGCATACCCGCGCTTGTGAAGAGCATAAACGAACTCGGACTCAAGCTCGGCATATATTCATCCAACGGATCGCTTACCTGCGAGGATCTGCCCGCGAGCCTCGGCAATGAGGCTATAGATGCGGACACGTTTGCCGAGTGGGGAGTTGAATATTTTAAATATGACTTCTGCCACAATGTGCCTATCCCGATGCGTGCGCCCTATATTGAATATATCTGCGTCTCCAACGCCGACGGTTCGTTTGAAACTACCGTCCCCGCAGACGATGCGGCACTCTTCGGCGACGCGAAGATAATGGAGGACGAGCGCCTCGATTCCGGAAGATATATCTCCGGTCTCTCCGCCCACAGAGGCTCGGCGGTGTTTACCGTCGAAGTCCCGGAGGCTGGCGAATATTCCCTGACTCTCGGAATCAGAAAGAAGAGCAACAGCTTCAAATATCTCGAAGTCACCGTCAACGGCGAGGATAAGTATACTACCACCGTCCCGCCGACCAAGGGCTCCACTGCCGACGGCAGACATCAGGTGAAGATAACCCTCGAAGCGGGCTCGAACACAATCGAGCTTGAAAACCCCGTCGCTTCGAGACAGGACAGCGCGGCTATCCAGTATGCTAAGATGGGCAGAGAGCTCATGCGTGCAACCGCCGAATATGCCGATAGAAACGGCACCGAGGAGCGCCCGATAGTCTATTCCATCTGCGAGTGGGGCAGAAACCTTTCGTGGCGCTGGGGCGCGGCGGCAGGCAACCTTTGGCGCACGACGCCCGATATCCAGGCGAACTGGAAGTCTGTTCTCGGCATATACGAAGTCAATGTCAATCTCTTCAAGTATTCCGGCAAGGGCAACTGGAACGACCCGGATATGCTCGAGGTCGGCAACGGAGATTTGACTGCCGAAGAAAACCGCAGCCATTTCACCCTCTGGTGCTTCATGGCGGCTCCGCTCATTCTCGGTAACGATGTGCGTGAATTTATCCGCGAGGACGGCACTGCCGACACGGAGAACGAGACGCTGAAAATACTCACCGACAGAGATATGATAGCTATCGATCAGGATTCGCTCGGCGAGCAGTGCAGAAGAATAAAGACAACTATCATAGCCGATACACTCATAAAGCCGCTTGAAAACGGAGATGTCGCGGTCTGCTTCTTCAACAAGGGCAGCGACACGAGATATTTCGAGCACCGCATGGACGATATCGTCTGCCGCTCGTATATCACCACTCCGCTCGCGCAGGAATATGAGGTATATGACCTGTGGACAAAAGAGACTTCCGTCATCAACACAACGCTCAGCGCGTTTGTCGAGCCCCACGGCGTCAAGGCGTTCAGAATAAGAGCGATAGCGGAGTAAAACTATGAATGATTTTATCGGCAAAAATTATACCGTCCCTCAGCTCGATCTGAGCGTGAAACCGGAGGATACAGCGGAAAAATACGCTTATCTATACGAGCAGACCGTGGTCGACGACAGCGAAAGCTATCTCGGCCACCCCGACTCTGTCCTGCTCAAAAACGGCGATATTCTTACTATGTATCCCCACGGTCACGGCAAGGGCGCTGTTCTCAATAAAATAAGCGCGGACGGCGGGAGCAGCTACACAAAAAACATAGCCTCTCCGCCCGAGTCGTGGAAAAAATCGCTCGAGACTCCGACCGTCTACCGCCTCGAATTTTCGGACGGCACGCCCGACAAACTGATTCTCATTTCCGCCAACTCCAAGTGGCCCGGAATGGATACTCCCGGCGGCTTCAACTGCTCCGTCTCCTGCGACGAGGGCGAAACATGGAGCGAGTTTGAAACATTTTATTCGCGAGCCGACGGCTATGAGCTTATTCCGATAGTCGCCATGGCGTCGCTGACAAGGCTCAAGGAGAACGGCAAATTTGTCGATAAATGGATGGGCTTTTTCCACGACGGCGATTTCTATAACTACAAAACCATCCTCAGCTTCACCCCCGACGGGCGCGTGCAGTGGAGCGAGCCGGAAAAATATTTCGCCGCCCACAGAGATATAGAACTGCGTTCGAATATGTGCGAGGTCGAAGTCATACGAAGCGACAGGGGAGAGGGCGACGAGCTCTGCCTCATCTCGCGCTCGAACACGAAGAAGGAAAATTCACTTATCTCGTTTTCGCGCGATGAGGGCAAAACATGGTCTGAACCCGTCCATGCCCCCGCGGCTCTCAACGGCGAGCGCCACAAGGCGGACTATCTGAAAGACGGCAGGCTGTTTATAACCTTTCGCTCGATAGAGCGTGACCCGGAAAAAGTGAAGTTCCATTCCGACAACGGCGACTGGTACAGCGAGGGCTGGATAGCGTGGATAGGCAGCTACGACGACCTGAAAAACGGCACCGAGGGCGACTATCGAATCAAGATTGCCCACACTTATCTCGACGGTCAGACCGAGCCCGAAATAGAAGCGAACGCCGACACTGCCTATTGCGGCAATGTCGTGCTTCCCGACGGCACGGCAGTCACCTCGTCCTACGGCCGCTTCGGCGAGAAAAACGCGGACGGCAGCGACAAGACATATATAATCTCCAAGCGCATCAATCCGCGCGACACGGATGAGTTGGTGGGATTTTTGAAATAATAATCGGTTGAAATCCCTCTTTCCATATGTTACAATAAATTCAATAAATTGCCGGAGGTGGACGCTGTGAGCAGATCGAAAAACGAAATTCTGCTTGCGGCGTCCGCGTTCATTCTGCTCGCCGCGGCAATATCTGCGGCATTCGCCCTGCGGTTCTCTCCGAGCCGCGCCGGGAGTATAATTCAATATACCTCTTCGCACGGCGGCGGGATTGATATAAACTCCGCCGACAAAGAAGAGCTGACTGCGCTCGACGGCATCGGAGAAAAGAAAGTCGAAAATATTGTCGGCTACCGCGAGGAGCACGGAGAATTTATCTATCCGTGGGAGATAACGAATGTCGACGGGATAGGCGAAAAGACCTACGGCAAAATCAAAAACGATATCTGCGCCGAATGACGCAGAAGAAACGGGAGGAACGGATATGACAGGCATCTATAAAAAGTTCAAGAGCGGAACGGATATCCGCGGAATAGGCATCGGAAACGGCGACGAGCCGCTCTATATGAGCGACGAGTTTATCTCAAAGGCGAGCGCGGCGTTTGCGGATTTTCTCAGCGAAAAGACGGGCAAAGCGGTGGATAAGCTAACCGTTGCCATCGGTCACGATCCGCGTCTTTCGGCCGGGCGTATAAGCGCGGCGGTCGTCAGGGGACTCGCTCTGCGCGGGGTCAATATAATCGACTGCTCGCTCAGCTCCACTCCCGCCATGTTCATGGCGGTGCTTGATCTGCCCTGTGACGGCTCCGTTCAGATGACTGCGAGCCACCATCCGGGCGATAGAAACGGACTCAAATTTTTCACCGTCGACGGCGGACTCGATTCGCCCGATATCGCTTACATACTCGAAAAAGCGGAGAATATCGAACTCGGCGATGCTCCTATAAAAATAACCGCATGTGACCATATGAAGCAGTATGCCGCGCACCTGCGCTCGCTTATCTGCAAAGGCATCGACGCGGACGAGGCCGACAAACCTCTTGCAGGTATGAGAATAATGGTAGACGCCGGAAACGGCGCGGGCGGCTTCTACGCTTCCGAAGTCCTCGCTCCTCTGGGTGCAGATGTCTCGCCGAGCATGAATCTCGAGCCGGACGGCAACTTCCCCGTATATGTGCCGAACCCAGAGTCTTCCGTCATGATAGACAGCGCCGCCGAGCGGGTCAAACAGACAAAAGCCGATTTCGGCATTGTGTTTGATACCGATGTTGACAGAGCGGGCTGTATCCTCTCGGACGGAAGGGAACTCAACCGCAACCGCCTTGTCGCCATGATATCGGAGGTCATACTTGAAAATGAACCGGGTGCGGTTATAGTCACCGACTCCGTAACCTCCGCAGGACTCACGAAGTTCATCGAGGCGCATGGCGGCAAGCATATCAGATTCAAGCGCGGCTATAAAAATGTTATCAACAAGCAAATTGAGCTCAACAAAGAGGGCATCGACTGCCCGCTTGCGATTGAGACCTCCGGTCATGCCGCGTTCAGGGAGAATTATTATCTCGACGACGGCGCGTATCTTGTCACGAAGCTCATTATAAAAGCGGCTCTGCTCAAAAAGAGCGGCGGCAGCCTCGAGAGCTTCATTTCCGACCTTGAAGAGCCGGCGGAGGAGCTTGAACGCAGGTTCAAGATAGACCTTGAAGATTTCAAACCCTACGGCGAAAAAGTCATAGCCGACCTGAAAGCTCTCGCCGAAGAGCGCGACGGCTGGCAGGCGGAGAAGATAAACTACGAGGGCATCAGAATAAACACCGATAAAGATAACGGCGACGGATGGTTCCTGCTGCGCATGAGTGTACATGACCCGATTCTCGTTTTGAATCTCGAGAGCAACACCGCGGGCGGCACGGAAAAAATGCTCGCCGATGTGACTGAATTTTTGAAAGCATACGACAAGCTGAACTGAGGCTGAAGGCGTGCGAAGCTCAAAAAGGCGGCGCACGCCGTTTTTTATACTTTTGCGTTCTTGACTGGAACGCTCGGTGTATGATAATATTATCAAAAGACTTTCATTTCCCGGGAGGGTCATTATGGCAAAAAATACAGAGAAAGAATTTTGGCAGGATATAGATGTATATTCCGTCAACACAGAGCCGCGAAGCGCGGCCGGTTTTCCGCGCGATGAGGCGTGGAAGAAAAAGACCGTCAGCCTCAACGGCGTCTGGAAATTCCATTATTGCGAGAGCGTCAACGATATCATCGAGGGCTACTATGCGTCCGATTTTGATTTGAGCTCGTTCGACGATCTCGAAGTTCCGTCAGAGTGGCAGATAAAGGGCTACGACACCCCGATATATACCAATATCAATTATCCCAAGGCAATCTCCACCACGAAGATCCCTTACATAAAGCCGGAGCTCAACTCCTGCGGGCTCTATGTCCGCGAGTTTGAGGTCGCCGAGACCGAGGATAATATATTCATTCACTTCGGCGGCATCAATTCGAGCGGCGAAGTGTTTGTCAACGGCAAGTTTGTCGGCTATTCTCAGGATACTTTCGACGAGTGCGAGTACGATATAACGGACTTTGTTCATCCGGGTACCAACCGCCTCGCAGTCACCGTGCGCCGCTACTGCACGGGCAGTTATCTTGAGGATCAGGATATGTGGCGCCTCTCCGGTATCTTCCGCGATGTGACGCTCGTCTATGAGCCGAAAGTTTTTATAGAGGATATGTATATGCGCAGCGAGATGGCGGAGGATTTCAAATCCGCCGTGTTCAAGCTTGACTGCGTTGTCAAGGCGCGCCGCGCTCAGTTCGACGGCGGCAAGCTCAAGGTCGAGATTCTTCGCGCCGACGGCGCAGGATTCGCGTCTGCCGAAGCGAAAGTAAAACCCCTTGCGGACGGCGAATATTGCAATATTTCTTTTGAAATACCCGTCAGCAATTTTGAACTCTGGAGCCACGAGGATCCGTATCTCTACACTGTCCGTGTCACTCTTTCCGGCGGCGACTACACCGACCGCAGGGAGCATAAATTCGGCTTCAGAGAAGTGAAGATAACGCCCTATGACCGCAAGACGGGCAGAGGACCGTTCATTCTGCTCAACGGCGTTCCGCTCAAAATCTGCGGCGTCAACCGCCACGATTTCCACCCGGACTATGGCCACGCCGTGCCCGAGAGCATAATCAGGAGTGACCTCGAGCTGCTCAAGAACAGCAACATAACCAATGTGCGTACCTGCCACTATCCGAATTCGCGCCGATTCTATGAGCTGTGCGACGAGATAGGCATTCTCGTCATGAGCGAGAACAACCTCGAGACCCACGGCCTCGCAACGCGTGTCCCGCGCAGCGATCCGCATTGGACAGCCGAGTGCTGCTACCGCGTGCGTAATATGGTCAACAGCTATAAGAACCATTCATGTATTCTCTTCTGGTCGCTCGGCAACGAGTCCGGCAACGGCAACGCATTTGCCGAGATGAAGAAAGAGATTCTGAAGATAGACAAGACCCGCCCGGTTCACTATGAACCCGACGCGAAGCTCAAAACGAGCGATCTATTCAGCGAGATGTACACCGTGCAGACCGCGATGAAGGAGATAGGCGAGAACAAGCCGCATATCCACAGCCGCGCGCTCTGGAACCTCGGCCTTGGCTATCATCTCAAGCCCTCGGATTATATCGACAAGCCGTTCATCGAGTGCGAATATTCCCACGCCATGGGCAACAGCATGGGCAACTTCGCCGATTACTGGGAGGATTTCAAAAAATATGACCGTCTCGCAGGCGGATATATCTGGGATTTTGCCGACCAGGCGATAAGAACAAAGACCGCAGACGGCAAGGATAAGTGGAACTACGGCGGCGACTTCGGCGACAAGCCGAACGATTCAAACTTCGCTTTCAACGGAGTTTTCCGCGGCGACCGCACGCCCAACCCGCACTACTATGAAGTTGTCAAATGCTATCAGCAGGTCGATTTCTCGCTCAGCCACGGCAGAATAGCTATTCTCAATCGCTTTATGTTCACCTCGCTCGAGAATTTCAAGCTTCGCCTTGAACTGCGCGAGCAGGGCAGGCTTATCGAATCCGCCGAGCTCGATCTCCCCGACAAGGGCTATCTCGAAAAGGCGTATGTCGATATCCCGTTCGATATCAGAACCGAAAACGAGCGCACGCTCGACTGTGAGCTGATTCTGCGCTGCGATATGATGCACCTCGAAGCGGGTCACACCATGGCGCGCGAGCAGTTTGTTCTCGGCAAGTATAACTATTCTTCGTCTGCTCCGAAAGCGGACGGCAAGAAAGTTGAAATAAAATATTCAAAGAACGACAAGTGCTATGTCGTCTCCGGAAACGGCTTTGAAGTGAAGCTCAGCAAAAAGACCGGAGAGCTCTGCTCATATAAAAAGGACGGCGTCGAGCGCCTTGAGCGCGGCATTCGCCCGCAGTTTTCCCGCGCGAATATCGACAACGAGCGCATGGCTCAGGTGCCGTTTGAGTGGGTCAAGACTCTTATCGGTCTGCACGCTTTCGACAGCGCAGAGCGCATGATGCGCCCTGTTTCCGTCAAGGCGGAGCATTTCGGCAGCTGCGTCAAACTCAGCGTCAAGTGGCGCACGAAGTATCTTTCGGGTATCGTTACTGAATACCTTGTGTTCCCGGACGGCACGCTTTCCGCGTCGCTTACCTGCAAGAACATCACTCCGGTCAATTTGCCGCGCTACGGTCTGACCTTTGAGCTGACCGACGGAGTCGACGGAATAGAGTATTACGGCAAGGGCCCGCACGAGAACTACTGCGACCGCAAGACCTCGGCGCGCCTCGGCGTTTATCGCTTCCAGAGCGCAGAGAGCTTCATTCACGATTACCTGTTCCCGCAGGAGAACGCGAACCGCTGCGATGTCAGATGGCTCAAGGTCGGCAACGAGAGGGGAGTCACCGTTTCCGCGGCGGACGCTCCGTTCGAGATGAGCGTCCACCCGTATACGAAGAAGATGCTCTATGATGCGGCTCACTCCTGCGAGCTTGGGCGCACACCGAACCTGACCGTCAATATCGACGGCAGGCAGCAGGGCGTCGGCGGCGATGTCCCCGCGATCGCAACGCTCAAAAAGCCGTATAAAATCCCCAAATACAAGAAGCTCGAGATGAAAGTCATCCTCTCGTTCTGATAAAATCAAGCATCACATTTTAATGGATGTTCCGAATTTGCAAAGCCTACCCACGGTTCCCCATGGGTAGGTTTTGCTTTTCTTTTGCAGGCGTTTTCTTTTTCAAATAAAAAGAAAATGCCGAA
>ENA-ORUI01002854-ORUI01002854.1-human-gut-metagenome-genome-assembly--contig:-NODE-2854-length-13527-cov-3.016330_pt1 | contig 13527 bp, 10 predicted proteins | sample MGYA00242078_ERZ509205 | MGnify/ENA primary metagenome ERZ509205 (study PRJEB26280, sample SAMEA2338828) | human gut metagenome | biome: human gut; feature: human-associated habitat; material: faeces... | reverse complement strand
CGAAGTCGGCCACAACGCCCTCGGCTGCGGCCAGATCTACTCCCAGGGCGCCAAGCTCGTGCAGGAGTCCATCGAGACCGGCTCTTTGTACCAGTCGAAGACCTGGGTCGAGCTGACCGACAACTGCCTGCAGAACGGCAAGGCCCTGCACTTCATCGGCCTGCTGTCCGACGGCAACGTCCATTCCAACATCTCGCACCTGATCGCCATGCTGAAAAAGGCCCGCGAGATGGGCCTCAAGAAGGTCTACTGCCACATCCTGCTCGACGGCCGTGACGTCCCCGCGACGAGCGCGCTGGAGTATGTCGACCAGCTCGAGGCCGTGCTGGCCTCCCTGTCCGACGCGGAGCACGAATACAAGATCGCGTCCGGCGGCGGCCGTATGGTCATCACCATGGACCGGTATGAAGCCAACTGGCCGATGGTCGAAAAGGGCTGGCGCACACACGTGCAGGGCGAGGGCCGTCAGTTTGCCTCCGCCAAGGAAGCCATCGAGACCTACCGCGCCGAGAACCCCGGCATGATCGACCAGGATCTGCTGCCCTTCGTGATCGCAAAGGACGGTCAGCCCGTTGCCAAGATCGCCAACGGCGACAGCGTCATCCTCTTCAACTTCCGCGGCGACCGCGCGCAGGAGATCTCCCTGGCCTTCGACCGCAAGGACTTTGACCACTTTGACCGCGGCGACTACACCGGCGTGAAGTTTGCCGGTATGCTCCAGTACGACGGCGACCTGAAGATCCCCCAGCATTATCTGGTGCAGCCCCCCGTCATCAAGCACACCCTGACCGAGGTGCTGTGCGCCGCCGGAATCCATGAGTACGCCCTGTCCGAGACCCAGAAGTACGGCCATGTGACCTATTTCTGGAACGGCAACCGTTCCGGCAAGGTGGACGAGAATCTGGAAGTCTACGAGGAAGTCCCCTCCGACGTGATCCCCTTCGAGAAGGCGCCTGCCATGAAGTCCAAGGAGATCACCGAAAAGATGGTGGAGAACATGGCATCCAAGAAGTTCCAGTTCCTGCGCTGCAACTTCCCCAACGGCGACATGGTTGGCCACACCGGCGTGTTTGACGCGGTGGTTTACGCCATGGAGTGCGTGGACAAGAGCGTGGCCGCCATTGTGGAGGCTGCCGACAAGTACGGCTACACCGTCCTGATCACCGCCGACCACGGCAACGCCGACCAGATGACCGAGACCAAGAAGGGAAAGACCTCCGTCCGCACGGCGCATTCCCTGAACCCCGTTCCCTTCATCATCTACGACCCCGACCACACCTGGGTCATCAAGGACGGCCACTACGGCCTTGCCAATGTGGCGCCCACCATTGTCAAGATGATGGGTCTGACCGCCCCCGACTGCTGGGAAGACAGCATGGTTTAAGGCGCTTGTAGCTCCCCTTTGTCAAAATACGTACTGAAAATTGGAGGTTGCATCTATGATCCGTCACGAAAATGAAAACGGAAGCGTCAATGTCAGCACCAGCGTCTACACGGACATTGTCGGCACCGCTGTCATCAACTGCTTTGGCGTCAAGGGCATGGCCGCCCGGAGCCTGTCCGACGGCTTGTACCATCTGCTCCGCCGGGAATCCGTGGGCAAGGGCGTGCATGTCCAGTTCAACGAGGACGACACCATTTCCATTGATCTGCATATTATCGTGGACAACAACGTAAACTTGAACGCCGTGGGCGCTTCCATTATTTCCGAGGTTCGCTATGTGGTGACCAACTGCACCGGCACCGAGGTTCGGGCCGTAAATGTTTATATCGATTCCATGGTGATCGGTTAAAGTTCGGAGGGAAATAAATTGAGAGAAACCATCAACGGAGCCGATCTTCGCAGAATGATCATCAGCGCGGCTGCCGCCATCGAGATCAACAAGCAGGCTCTTAACGAGCTGAACGTGTTCCCCGTGCCGGATGGAGACACCGGCACCAATATGTCCATGACCATCAACTCCGCGGCCTCCGACCTGCGCAAGACCGAGGACCCCGATCTGGAAAAAGCGTCCAAGGTGGCGGCCTCCGCCATGCTGCGGGGCGCACGGGGCAATTCCGGCGTCATTCTGTCGCTGCTGTTCCGGGGCATTTCCAAGCGCCTGAAGGGCAGCGAGGAATGCGACGGCGTCCTGTGGGCGCAGGCGCTGCAGGAAGGCGTTGACGCCGCTTACAAGGCCGTCATGAAGCCCGCCGAAGGCACCATCCTCACCGTCGCCCGCCTGTCCGCGGCCAAGGCTGCCGATGCCGCCCGGGAGAACAACTTTATCGAATTCGTCCACGAAGCAGCCATTGAGGAAGCCGTGAAGGCGCTGGCCGATACCGTCAACCAGAACCCCGTGCTGAAAAAGGCCGGTGTGGTGGACGCCGGCGGCAAGGGCTGGGTCGTGGCGCTGGAAGCCATGCTCAGCGCCCTGCAGGGCGAGGACGTGGTGCTGCCCGAGAACGGCGCGGTGACGCAGACCAAGCAGAGCGCGGACTTCTCCGACTTCAATACCGAGGACATCACCTTCTCCTACTGCACCGAGTTCATTATTTCCCGGGAAAATGACCATGACCCTGAGAATCTCCGGGCGTTCCTGTCCGAGCTGGGCGACAGCCTTGTGCTGGTGGACGACGACGAGATCATCAAGGTGCATGTCCATACCAACGATCCCGGCAAGGCGCTGACCGAAGCACTGAATTACGGCTCCTTCGTCACGGTGAAGATCGAGAACATGCGCTTACAGCACACGGAAAAGGTACTCTCCGAGCAGGAGGTCGCCCCGAAGATCGCAAAGCCGGAGAAGCCTCTGGGCGTTGTCTCCGTCTGCGCCGGTGCGGGCCTCGCGGACGTGTTCCAGAATCTGGGCGTCGATCAGATCATCTCCGGCGGCCAGACCATGAACCCCAGCACCCAGGACATTCTGGAGGCGGTGAACAAGGTGCCTGCCGAGACCGTCTTTGTCCTGCCCAACAACAAGAACATCATCATGGCTGCCCAGCAGGTGGACGCCCTGACCCCCAAGACCGTGGTGGTCATTCCCTCCAAGACCGTTCCTCAGGGCATCACCGCTATGCTGAGCTTTGCCCCCGAGGGAAGTGTTGAGGAAAACACCGCTGCCCTGACCGAGGCGCTGGATACCGTGGACACCATGCAGATCACCTACGCCGCCCGGAATTCCGACTTCGACGGCTATGACATCCACGAGGGCGACTATCTTGCGCTGTACGGCAGTCAGCTGTTCGGCACCAGCCAGGACATCCGGGTGCTGCTCAAGTCCCTGGCGGAAAAGGTTCGGGATGACGGCAAGGAGTATATCACGATCTACTACGGCGAGGACGTGAAGGAAAAGCATGCCCAGAAGGCGGCAGACATCTTCGCGGACATCTGCCCCAACGCGGACGTGAATCTGCTCAGCGGCGGACAGCCGGTATATTACTACCTGATCTCCGCAGAATAACACGGAAACGGAAGAATAACACGGAAACGGATTTGCCCGCAGCCTTTCGGGCTGCGGGCCGACTTGTCTAAAGTGGGGGAGACGATGAAGGAATTTCCCAAGGGCGGCCTGATCGGCAAAGTTATGGACGCCGCCAAGACTGTCAAGCAAATGCATATTCCCCTCCACGCCGCCTATGCCGCGTACTTTATTATTCTGGCTTTTTTTCCGGCACTGGTGCTGATCCTCAGCGTGCTGCGCTATACGGGGATGGAGGTGCGGGGCCTGGTAGAGCTGCTGGGTGACATCCTGCCAAGTACCATGGTGGGGGACGCCGAGGAGCTGATCTACAGCACGTACCGCAATTCCTCCGGCGCGTTGGTGGGCGTTTCCGCCGTGACGGCGCTGTGGTCGGCCAGCCGGGGCATTTACGGTATGCTTACAGGATTGAACGCGGTTTACGGCGTGTCGGAAAACCGGGGATACATTTATACCCGCTCCATCAGTGTGGTGTATACCTTTGTGTTCATTCTGATCCTGCTGCTGACGCTGGTGCTGCACGTGTTCGGCAATTCGATCATCAATTTAATGCGGCAAGTGGACAATCCGGTGGTGATTTTCTTCACCGACCTGATCGACCTGCGGTTTTTCCTGCTGCTGTTTTTACAGAGCCTGGTTTTTACCCTGATGTTCATGGTGCTGCCCAACAAGCGCAACCATTTTATGGAAAGCCTTCCCGGCGGCGTGCTGTCCAGTCTGGGCTGGCTGGTGTTTTCGGACATTTACTCCATTTACGTGGAGAATTTCTCCAAATATTCCACGATCTACGGCTCGGTGTACGCCATTGCCATCACCATGCTGTGGCTGTACTGCTGTATGAGCATCCTGTTCTACGGCGGGGCGCTGAACCGGTATCTGATGGATAAATAATTTGCAAATTTCTGGATTGTTTAACCGCAGTTCACAGTTCCTTTGTAGGATGTGGCAAAAAGGAGAAGTGCGGTATGTTTGGATATGTGACTGCCAGCTGGAAAGAGCTGACCGCCGAGGAGCAGAAACGCTACGGCGCGGTGTACTGCGGCATCTGCCGGGAGATCCGGCAAAGAAGCACGGGCATCGGAAGAATTTGCCTGAGTTATGATATGGCCTTTCTGGCGCTGCTGCTGATGAGCCTGTACGAGCCGGAGGAGGAGAGCGGGAAAAAAGCCTGCCGCCTGCACTCTGTGAAGCCACGCCCATGGGTGGACAACGAATACATCCGCTACGCCGCGGACATGAACGTGGCGCTGGGCTATTACAACTGTCTGGACGACTGGCAGGATGATGGGAAACGCTCCGCCAAATTCATGGCGGACAAGCTGGAACCCTTTCTGCCGGAGTTGGAAGCCCGCTGGCCAAGGCAGCTCGGGGCGATCAGAAACTGCATTTCCAGATTATCCCAGCTGGAAAGGGAAAACTGCCCCAACCCCGACGAACCGGCCTCCTGCTTTGGTGAGCTGATGTCGCAGCTGCTGGTTTACCGGGAGGACATGTGGGCGAGAGATCTGGGGCAGATGGGCTTCAGTCTGGGCAGGTTCATCTATCTGCTGGACGCGGCGGCGGATTACGACAAGGACAAACGTAAAGGAAAATACAACCCGTATCTGGCCATGGGCATGGAAAAGGACGAGAAGCGCTGGGAGGAATATCTGGTGCTTGCCATGGGCAGATGCGCGGAACGCTATGAAAAGCTGCCCCTGGTGCAGGACAAGGCGCTGCTGGATAATATCCTGTACAGCGGCGTGTGGGTAAACTACCGGGGAAAGCGGAAAGAGGAGGCGGCCAACGATGGATGATCCGTATAAGGTTCTGGGGGTCAGCCCCGATGCCTCCGACGAGGAGGTCAAGCGGGCGTATCGGGCGCTGGCAAAGAAATACCACCCGGACAGAAATCCGGGGGACGCAGCCGCCGCGCAGAAAATGCGGGAGATCAACGCGGCCTACGAGCAGATCAAGGACCCGGACAAGGCGCAGCAGCCGGGCGCGGGCGGCGGATACGGCGGTTACGGTTACGGCGACCCCTTCGGCGGCTTTGGCGGCGGTTACAGCCGTCAGTCTTATGGCGAAACAGCGGGCGACCAGTACCAGCAGGCGGCGATGCGCTACATCCAGTTCGGCCGGTATCAGGAAGCATTGAACGTCCTGAACAACTCTCAGGAGCGCAATGCCCGGTGGTATTACCTCAGTGCGCTGGCAAACGACGCTCTGGGCAATCAGGTGACGGCGCTGGAGCATATCCGCCGGGCGGTGAGCATGGAACCCGACAATCCGGAGTATCTGAATGCGCTGGACGTCATCGAACACGGCGGCGCGGCCTACCGCCAGCAGGCGGGGAACTTCCGGGGATTTGCCATGGGCGGCACCCCCTGCGCAAGCCTGTGCCTGTGTTATGCTGCCCAGCTGCTGTGCTGCCGCGGCAATGGATTTTTCTGCATTTAAGTTCTATAAAAGCGTATCGGCGTGACCTGTGCGGTCACGCCGGTTTTCGTTAAGTGAACCAAAGCCTATTTGTCCAGTCCGTCCCACTCATTCAGGAACTCGTCTACAAATTGCTGCATGTACTGCGTCCGCTTTCTTGCGATGGCCTTGCCGGTTTCGGTGTTCATCATGCCTTCCAGCAGAAACAGCTTTTCGTAGAAGTGGTTCAGGGAGGTGGACTTGCTGCTGTAATACTGCGCCTGATTCATCGCCGTCCGCGGCGGCAATTCCGGATCGTAGATGGCGCGGTTATGGCTTCCGCCATAGGCAAATGTGCGGGCAATGCCGATCGCACCGAGGGCATCCAGTCGGTCAGCATCCTGCACGCATTTCCCCTCCGGCGTGGACGGCCGGACGGAATCCGTCCCCTTGAAGGATACCTCGTCAATGATCTGACATACCTGCCGGATTTCAGATTCCGACACGTTCTGACTGCGCATAAACCGGGCGGCATTTTCTTTCTTCTCGGCGGTCATCGGGGAAAGCTTCCGGTCGTCTACATCATGCAGCAGCGCCGCCAATGCCACGACCTGCATGTCGGCGTGTTCCGCCTCCGCGATGTTTACTGCGGTTCGGTAGACCCGCATGGAATGAAAAAAGTCGTGTCCGCTGAAATCGTTTTGGAAAATCTCTTTGATAAATTTTGTTGCGTTCTGAACGAGCTGTTCCATAATTTTATCTCCTGTTTTTGAGATGTGTTATCGAGAGATACAGGGCATGACTGACGGCCCGCAATACTAGTCATTTAAGAGATTGCGCAGCAATGCCTGCCGGTTATTGACGAACATTTTTGTAATCTGATAGCTGCCCGTTTCCTCATAATCGCACAGGTGAAGCCTGTCTCTGTCAAAGCAGTAAATATCCGCATCTGGAATACCCAGCAGTATGGGGGAATGGGTAACGATGAAGAACTGCGCCCCCGCTTTCGCGCATTCGTAGATTTCTGCCAGCAATGTCAACTGCCTTTGTGGGGAAAGCGCGGCTTCCGGCTCATCAAAGAAATATAGGCCGTCCCCACGGAGATTGTTTTGCGCAAGCTGCAAAAAGCTTTCGCCATGAGATTTTTCGTGGTATAATGCCGAAGGGTGTGCTGCATCGGCATACTGTTCTTCCTGCGTGGCCACATTATAGAAGCTTTCCGCCCGAAGAAAATATCCCCAGCGCTCTCTTCTGTACCCTTTTGCGACCGTAATGGCATCACAAAGTTCGGAATGCGTGTCTCGTGTTGAGAAATTATAATTCCTTGTTCCGCCTTCCGGATTAAATCCGTGTGCCACCGCGATCGCTTCCAGCAGGGTTGACTTGCCGCTGCCGTTTTCACCGGCGAAGAAAGTGACCGGCTTGTTGAACCTGATCTGGCCAAGCCCCTGAAAAGCCGCGATTTCCCGTAAATAGCTGTCCTTGCCGACTTTATCCCAATGAAGCGATATCCCTTGTATAAACAGGTCGTTCAACCCTGCACACCTTCTTCCGTAAATCCGATTATCATATTACCACATAGCGCCAAAGAATACAAGAACAGCCGCAGCGAATAACCGCTGCGGCTGTAACCGATAAACTTACGGGCGGCTCTTTCGAGCCGCCCGAATCTTATGGAATTTACAGCCCAAGCTCTTCCCGCCAGATGCGGATGTAGGTTCTGGCCTGAGACTGGCTTTCACCCTCGGCTGCCATGCGGAGCAGCGGCTCTGTGCCGGAGAAGCGGCAGATGACCCAGCTCCCGTCGGTGAAGTAAACCTTGCAGCCGTCGGTGCGGTTGATCTTCTCCACGGCGTTGCCGAAGTCCGGCACTTCCAGCTTCACAAACAGCTTCTCCTGCAGCTCCGCCTTCCGCGCCTGGGTCATGGTGAAGGCAGCATCTTCGTAATACAGCATACCATATTTGTCGATGATCTCCTGGTACAGCTGGGACACGGACTTGCCGGTGACGGCCAGCATTTCCACCAGCAGAGCGGCGGCGTAAATGCCGTCCTTGCCCGCGATGTGGCCCCGGACGGCCAGACCGCCGGAGGACTCGCCGCCGATGACGGCGTTGGTCTCCGCCATCTTGGCGGAGATGTACTTGAAGCCCACGGGGACTTCGTAGCACTGCTGACCCATATCCTTCGCGACCCGATCCAGCAGGTGGGTGGTAGAGTTGTTGCGCACGCAGGGGCCGGACCAGCCGCGGTATTTCACCAGGTAGTAATAAAGCAGAACCAGCAGGGTGTTGGGATGGAGGAACGCACCCTTCTCGTCGATAACGCCCAGACGGTCGGCGTCGCCGTCGGTGGCAACGCCCAGATTGCAGCCGTTGTCCACCACGTAGTTGCTCAGCAGCTTCAGGGTGTCAGCGCTGGGGGCGGGCATTTTGCCGCCAAAGAGGGTGTCGTGCTGCTCATGAATGACATCCACGTCACACCGGCAGGTCAGCAGAATGGTGCGCAGGCTGCTCTGGCTGACGCCATACATGGGGTCGATGGCGATGCGCAGGTGGGCGCGCTTGATTTTCTTGGTGTCAACGACCTGCAGAATGCTGTCGATGTACTCGTTGAAGGGATAGCCTTCCCGGATCAGACCCATTTCCATGGCCTGATCGTAGTCGATGGACTTCACGTCCTCCGGCTTGAGGAGGGCGATCTGCTCCTCGATCTTTCCGGTGACGACCTGATCGGCGTCCCGGCCGCCGGCGGTGAAGACCTTGATGCCGTTGTAGATCGCGGGGTTGTGGCTGGCGGTGACGGCCAGCCCGTAGGGGGTCTGCATCTGCTTGACGGTGAACATGATCAGCGGGGTGGGGGAGGAACGGGCGACCACAAAGACGTGGAAACCATAGCCCGCCAGAACTTCCGCCGCCCAGTGGGCGGATTCCTTGGACAGGAAGCGCCGGTCGTAGCCGACACAGATCTCCTTGCCCGCGTGTCCTTCCAGCAGCATCAGCTTGCAAAGGCCGGCTACCACCAGACGGATATTTTCCTTGGTGAATTCGTCTGCGATAATCGCCCGCCATCCACCGGTACCAAATTTAATCATCTTGATTTTCTCCTCTCCCGGCTTTTCACCGGATAAATTTCGATTGACCAAGCTATGCGCCCCCACCGGGGCAATGGCCTCAGCCCATCACGACTTCCACGTCGCAGACAGTGCCCACAGGCAGCACAGGCAGCTTGCGAACCTGCCTGCCGTTCATCGTGATGCGCTTGACGCCCTTTTCCACGGCGTCGGGGTTGGTTACATGGATGTGGTATTCCGCGCCGCGCCACTTCCGGCTGACGGAGAATTCCTTCCAGTCGGCGGGGATGCAGGGATCGACGGTGATGCCGTCGAAGTCCGGACGGATGCCCAGCATGTACTGGGTGGCCGCGAAATAAGCCCAGCCGGAGGAACCGGTCATGAAGGGATGGCGCGCACGACCGTAGGCGGTGTGGTCCTTGCCCACCACGAACTGGCAGTAGGAGTAAGGCTCGGACTGGCGAACCTCGATGATATCATTCTGCAGTGCCGGACACAGGGCGTTGTAGAACTTCATTGCCCGGCTGCCGCGGCCCAGAATGGCCTCGGCGCACCACGCCCAGGGGTTGGGATGGCTGAACACGGCGCCGTTTTCTTTCAAGCCCGGATACACCCGGGTGACGAAGCCGATGCTGTCGTCGGGGGTGGTGAAGCAGGGGGCGTTGAGCATCAGACCGTAGGGGGTGTACAGGTACTCGTCCACGCTGTCCATGGCGGAGATGCCATGCTCGTGATCGGCGACGCCGGAAAGTACGGCCCAGGTGTTGCTCTCCATGTGTACCCGGCCCTCGGTGTCCGCCTGGGTGCCGATCTTGCGGTTTCCGGCGGTGATGCCGCGGATGTACCACTTGCCGTCCCAGAGCACGGACTCGCTGACTTCCTTGACATGCTCGGCGATCTTTGTGTATTCGGCCGCGTCCTTCATCTCGCCCAGCTGCTCGGCCAGCGCGATGAAGTTCCGGAGCGCCCAGTGGTGCAGGAAGCTGACCATGGCGCTTTCGCCGCCGCCAAGGTTCAGGCAGTCGTTCCAGTCGGCGCGCAGACCCTTGCAGATGCCGTTGATGCCCACCTGCCGGGCAGAGAAGTCCAGAATGCGCTTCATATGCTCGTAGACTGTGCCCTCGCCGCCGTCGGCGTAGGTCACCACCTGATGGGCAAAGGCCATATCGCCGGTTTCCCGGATGTACTGCACGATGGCGGTCACCAGCCACAGGGCGTCGTCGGCGCAGGCGTCCTTCAGACCGTGGACGATCTGGCTCTTATCGGGGGTAGGAACCACTGTGGGGGACTTGAAGGACTGGGGCTTTTCCTCCGGCTCGAACCAGCGGGGCTCGAACAGGTGCAGGCCGTAGCCCTCCTTCGTCAACGCACGCAGCAGCTCGATGATGCGGCCGCGGCACTTGTCGGGGTTGGAATGGGGGATCGTCATGGCGTCCTGCGCGGTGTCCCGGTAGCCAAGGCCGGTTCTGCCGCCCACCTCAATGAAGGAGGTGAACCGGGAGAACATGACGTTGATCTCGCTCTGATACAGGTTCCAGATGTTCAGCTCGGTGTTCATGCCCTCGTTGGGGGTGGACACCTGCAGGCAGCTGAGCTTGTTGTCCCAGAATTTCAGCAGACGGGCAAAGTCCTCGTCGGCTCTGGCCTGGGTGTACTTCTGACGCATTTTCTTACCGGCTTCGATGCCGCCCTCGCCCAGGAGGAACAGAAGGCGGGTTTCCTCGCCGGGCTGAAGGGTGAGCACCTTCTGCAGGACGCCGCAATGATTGCCGCCCTTTTCAAAAGAGCCGCCGCACACACCGGTCTCCACCACCAATGGATCGCGTTCGGTGCGGTAGCTGCCGATAAAGCTGTCGCGCAGGCTGTCAAAGCCGTTCGGGGTAAAATCGGAAGTAAAGAACTGGTAGCCGTCCTCTTCGTAGTAGAGGTCGTTCTCAATGACGCCGTCTTCGTACCGGCTGCCGGTGGCGTACAGACTCATCTGGAAGTTCTTGTTGTCCATGTCCACCTGATGGAAGCTGAACTCCAGATAGGAGAATACGGAAAGGTGCCGCACCTTATCGGAGTCGTTGCGCAGCTTCACGTCCCAGATCTCCACGGGGTCGTCCATGGCGACAAAGAGCTTCTGCTCGGCGTCGATGCCTGCGTAATCGGAGTGATACTTGATGTAGCTCAGGCCGTGACGGCAGGAGAAATGCTCCTTGGGCTTGCCCACAGGCTGCCAGGAGATGCTCCAATAGTCGCCGGTGTCCTGATCCCGCAGGTACACGTAATGTCCGGGGCCGTCCATGGGAACGCCGTTGGGACGGAACCGGGTGATACGATGGTATTCGGGAGTCTTGTAAAGCAGGTATCCGCCCGCCGTGTGGTTGAATACGCCATACATATCCTTGAGGCCGATATAGTTGGTCCAGGAAACGGGGACGTCTACCCGATCGATGACATATTCCCGATGCTCATTGTCAAAGTACCCATAACGCATAAGGTTACCTCCGCCTGATTTGGGCAATGTATTGATTTTTCACAATGAGTATATCAGAAAAACGGCGGCTTGAAAAGGTCTGGAAATGCACCTTCTTGCCTGTCGTTGCACTTTATTTTCCAAAGTGAACAATTCCAGACTTTGACAAGGCTACTGCGCTGAACTATAATGGCAGAAGGATGAAAAATAAGGAGCGTGCATACCATGAAATATGATGTCATCGCCTACTGCTGGAACGATGCCCTGGCGGGCTTCACCCGGGAGGACGCCCAGCGCCTGACCCACGTGAATCTGGCCTTCGGACTTCTCAAGGACGGGCTGCTGGATCTGCATCTGCTGAAATATCTCCACCTGCTGCCAAAGCTGCGGGAATGGAATCCGGAAATGAAGATCGTCCTGTCCGTGGGCGGATGGGGCGCGGACGGCTTCTCCGACATGGCCATGACGGAGGAAGGCCGTCGGAATTTTGCCAAGTCCTGTCTGGACGCGGTGGAAAAATATAATCTGGACGGCATCGACATTGACTGGGAATACCCCTGCAGCGATGCGGCGGGCATCGGCGCGGACCCCCGGGACAAGGAGAATTTCACCGCTTTGCTGGCAACCCTGCGGGAATATCTTGGAAAAGACCGCATTGTATCCATCGCCGTGGGCGCAAGCCAGCGGTGCATTGCGGATACCCAGATGGATAAGGTTGCGGAAATCGTGGACTATGTGCAGCTCATGACCTACGACATGGTGGACGGCACCCGCGCCGGACATCACGCGGCTCTCGGCGCGACAAAGGGCGACAAGTCCGGCCTGAACACCCGGGACACTGTGGAAGCCTACCACCGGGCGGGCGTTCCCTACGAAAAGATCATCATTGGCGCGGCCTTCTACGGGCGGCACTTTGCGGTCACGTCCTTTGAAAATCACGGTCTTCTGCAGCCCTCCGGCGGCGGACTGCCCGGCCCCGCCTATGGGGAGATCACCCCGGAATATCTCCGGGAGAACAATTTCCAGATTTATTGGGATGCTGATGCGGAGGCAAACTATCTGTGGAACGGCAGGACTCTCGTCAGCTACGAGTCTCCCAAGGCGGTGCGCCTGAAGTGCAAGTATGTCAAGGAGAAGGGGCTTCTCGGCATCATGTACTGGGAACATGGGAACGACCCAACCCGGGAACTGCTGGGCGCCATTGCGGACGAGATTCAATAAGACCCAAAAATGCGGGCGGCCCCGTCAGGAGCCGCCCGCTGCTGTGTTATTTTTCCAGAATCAGCGTGCCGGTCTCCGCGTCCAGCGATGCCTTGATGTGTTCGGCGGCCTCGGCGGGGGTGAGCTTTAGCTGCTCGCCGGTCTTCATGTTCTTGACGCTGCACTTGCCCTCCGCGATCTCGTCCTCGCCCAGCAGGACGGCAAAGGGAACCTTCAGCTTGTCGGCATAGGCCATTTTCTGCTTGAACTTCTTCTGCTCGCAGTACAGCTGTACTCGCAGCCCCGAAGAGCGCAGCGTCTCCGCCAGCGCGATGGCCGGGGCAATGTCGCCCATGGGCAGCACCAGCGCGTCCGCAGGGGCGCTGGGCAGCTCGGGGTTCAGAAGCCCCTGCTCGTCCAGAACGTAGAACAGCCGGGTCAGGCCGATGGAAATGCCCACGCCGGGCAGCTGCTTTTCGATATAGTAGCCCGCCAGATTGTCGTACCGGCCGCCGGAGCAGACGGAACCCAGCTCCGGGTGATCCAGCAGAAGGGTCTCATAGACGGTGCCGGTGTAGTAGTCCAGCCCCCGGGCGATGGTCAGGTCAACGACGAAGTTTTCCTCCGGCATTCCGAAGGCCGCCAGGTTGGAAGCGACCACCTTCAATTCGCCGAGACCGGTATCAAAGGCCTCGTTCCGTCCCGCGTAATTTTCCAGCGCGGCAAGAACCTCCGCGTTCGTCCCTTTGATGGAGATGAAGGCGAGAATGTCGTCCGCCTGCTGCTCCGTCAGGCCACAGTCCTCCAGCAGAATGATCTTTACCTTGTCAACGCCGATCTTGTCCAGCTTGTCCACGGTGCGCATGATGTCGCCGGACTTTTCCGTCAGACCCATCATGGCGTAGAAGCCGTTGAGAACTTTCCGGTTGTTGACAT
>ENA-ORUI01002850-ORUI01002850.1-human-gut-metagenome-genome-assembly--contig:-NODE-2850-length-13552-cov-14.727347_pt1 | contig 13552 bp, 17 predicted proteins | sample MGYA00242078_ERZ509205 | MGnify/ENA primary metagenome ERZ509205 (study PRJEB26280, sample SAMEA2338828) | human gut metagenome | biome: human gut; feature: human-associated habitat; material: faeces... | reverse complement strand
ATCTTCTTTGCGTAGACGGGCAGCTGATCCGGGCCGATGAACACGAACGCCACAATGACGATCACGACAAGTTCCCAAAAACCAATTTTCATAATGATCCAATTCCTTTCCTGTGCAGGCCGGCTGCTTTCCAAAATGCCGCAGGGTTTGCCGGAACCTGCGTGGGTTCGGCGCGGTTTGCGCCTTTGCTGCCACACTTATACCGAAAATGGGTGAACTGTATATGAATTTATTTTGAACTTTTTATGAACAAGGCACTCTTCCCGGCATTTTTCTCAACAAAAGCAATATTTCATGCGTGATATTACTTTTTGGATAGGATACAACAGAGAAAAAGCTGGCGGAGAGGGTTCCTCCGCTTTACACCAGCACCTTGTGCAACACGTCTGCGCTGGCCTGATTCATCAGATCGTATGCATACAGCACATCGGTGATGGCCTGCCGGTCCTCATTGGAGAGCACATAATCCACCGTCTTGTCCTTGCCGACGAACTGGATGGTCGTTTTGGCATCGGCCAGCATGGCAGACAGGACTTTTACGTCATTTCTGGACGCCACCCGGATGCCCCGTTCGATGGCACGGGTCTTGCCGTCCAGCTTGATGGTGCCGTAGGAGGTCTGGGCAAAGTCCTTGGCGCGGTACTGATAAGTGCTGCCGCCGGCCTTGATCCGGACGGTCTGGGTCTGCAGGTAGTCGCTGCCCAGATACTCGAAGAACAGGAACAGGATGGGGCTGCTGTACTTGTCACTGGCGTACAGCACCGGTGCCACCGTACAGGAGTCGTTCTTCTCGTTCTTTTCGGTGTAGGGACTCAGCAGGATGACAGCGTCATCCTTTTTGTCGTAGCCCACCTTCAGCTTTGCCACGGCGTCCTGAATGCCCAGGATCTGCTGGGCTTCCGCCAGCGTGCCGAAGTTGGACACTTCACTCTTCTGGTCGTTGTCCAGCTGGCTGTATGCTTCCACGGCCTTTTCCACGGCCTTACGGTTCTCCCGCGTGACCGTGCCGATCTGGTCGATCGTATGTTCCACTTCCTGCACGGTGGGCGCTACCGCCAGCACATTCAGCCCGAGCGCCGCCGTCAGCACCGCCGCCAGCACCGCTGCCGCAAATCTTTTCTTCATAAGGAACCGCTTCCCTTCTACAAAATGATACCTTCATTATAGCGTTTCGGCAAATTTCTGTAAAGCGCCCTTTGTTGGGTGCGGGCGCAAAAAGAGCCTGCTGCACGCGGCAGCAGGCTCTTCACAGTTCAGAAACGGGTGTGCAACTTATTCGCCGCAGGACTCGCAGTGGTCGCAGTCCTCTTCCAGCTTGCCCACGATGGGTTCCGGATCGATGCCCAGACGGCGGTAGTAGTCGGACAGTGCTGCCTTGACGGCCTGCTCGGCCAGAACGGAGCAGTGCACCTTGATGGGAGGCAGACCTTCCAGAGCTTCCACGACGGCCTTGTTGGTCAGCTTCAGGGCTTCCTCGATGGTCTTGCCCTTGATCAGATCGGTAGCCATACTGCTGGTGGCAATGGCAGCACCGCAGCCGAAGGTCAGGAACTTGACGTCCACGATCACGTTGTTCTCGATCTTCAGGTACATCCGCATGATGTCGCCGCACTTGGGGTTGCCGACTTCGCCCACGCCGTTGGCATCGGGGATCTCACCGACATTGTGCGGATTTGCAAAATGCTCCATGACCTTTGCGCTATACATACTTGCCATCTTACTGCTCTCCCTTCAGGCTGTACTGACGGGCCTTGTTCTGACCCTGCAGCCACATACAACTCATCGCACGGCGGCGGGGAATGACTTCCTCCAGCACATCGCACAGGTATTTTGCTTCTTCCATGGTGTTCTGCGGGCCAAAGGTGAACCGCATGGAGCCATGACCAATTTCCTCGGGCACGCCGATGGACAGCAGCACATGGCTGGGGTCCAGGCTGTCGGAGTTGCAGGCAGAGCCGGTCGAAGCGCAGATGCCGTGCATATCCAGATCCAGCAGGATGGTCTCACCCTCCAGACCCGGGAAGCTGATGTTCACGTTGCCGGGCAGGCGGGGTGCGCGGCCGCCGTTCAGGCGTGCTTCGGGGATGTTCTTCAGCACGCGGTCGATGACGTAGTCCCGCAGCTCGGTCTCGTGGGCCATGCGCTCGTCCAGATGGGTGGTGGCGATCTCCAGGGCCTTGCCCATGGCGGCGATGCCGGCCACATTCTCGGTGCCTGCGCGGTGGCGGGCCTCCTGGCTGCCGCCGTCGATCAGGTTCTGGGGCCACACGCCCTTACGGCAGTACAGGGCACCCATGCCCTTGGGGCCGTTGAACTTGTGGGCACTCATGGACAGCATATCCACACCCAGATCCTTCACATCCACCGGGATGGCACCCACGGCCTGCACGGCGTCGGTGTGCATCCACACGCCATGCTTGTGGGCAATGGCGGCGATCTCCTTGATGGGCTGGATGGTGCCGATCTCGTTGTTGGCCATCATGATGCTGATGAGGGCCGTGTCGGGGCGGATGGCAGCCTCCACGTCCTCGGGGCGGATGTAGCCCTCGGTGGTGGGCTTGATATAGGTGACCTCAAAGCCCATGCGCTCCAGCGCAGCCATGCTGTGCATGATGGCGTGGTGCTCGAAAGCGCTGGTGATGAGGTGCTTTTTGTTCTGGCGTGCCTTGGTAAAGGCAGTGCCCTTCACCGCCCAGTTGTCGGCCTCGGAGCCGCAGCTGGTAAAGAAGAGCTCAGCCGGACTTGCATTGATGGCCTTTGCCACCTGCGCACGGCCGGTGTCCACAAATTCCTTTGCCTCGTAGCCGATGCTGTAATGGCTGCTGGGGTTGCCGCAGGCACCGCTCAGGGCTTTGACCATCATTTCCAGTGCCTCGGGAGCACAGGGAGTGGTGGCAGCATTATCCAGATAAACCACTTTTTCCATGTTTTCCATAGGAATGATCCTTTCTTATTGAACGCGTCTGCAGGAGCCTTGAATGCCCTGTGCAGATGCGGAATCCTTTCAACGGATAAGTTATACCATATCATTCCCTAGTATGTCAATATGAATACTGGATTTTCGTGATTCAGTCACCTTTTTTGCCCTTTCCGGTCAGTTTACCCAGCGCCACCTTCCACTTGGGGTAGCCCCAGCGCTTATCCTCGGCAAAGTCGTCCGCCAGCTTCCACGGAAAGATGCCGCCGTCAAAGTACAAGTTTCCGGCTTCGTCCACCCGGTCCAGCTTTTTGGGCAGATAGCTCTCGTCGTAATAGCTCTTGCGGCGGTCCGGCAGCACCCAGTGCAGCGTGCCGTCCTCATCCATGCCGGACGCCCACACGCCGAACACAAAGGTGGCAGCCTCGCCGTAGCAGTGCTGCTCAAAGCGGATAGCGCCATCGTAGTAGAACTTGATGACCTCCAGCGTGCCGGATTCCTTTTTGCCGTCCCGCCCTAAGGTAGGACGGTAATCCTGCTGGTAACGGCAGCCGCAGTGGCTGCCCGCGAACTCTTTTGCATGGAACGACATGGCATGGTTTCCTTTCTGTTGTGGTTTTTGCGCTTCTTATTTAATAAGCGGCTTTTTGGCGGGACGATTTGGAATATCCTTCGCTGCGTTCTGGATATTTTTAGCGGAATTGGATTTTTTATTTGAGCATCTGAAAAGCCTGCGGGCTTTTCAGATGCTCTTTTTCACGAGTGGAGGGCGCCGGTTTTCTAAGCCCCTTTTGTGAAAATGCGTTTGGAGCGGCCCGCAGGCCGCGACAAACGCGAAATAAAAATAAATTTTCCGCTATTTATGCCCAGAGCGTAAGCGGAGGGCATTTCAATGGTTTTCCTTAAAAATGCCCCTCAAAATCGCCCTCGATCTCGTAGGGCCAGCTTAAAATGCCGCCAAGGTCCCGCAGGTTGGTGTAGCCAAGGCTTTCCAGCTTCTGCACGGCATCGGCGCTGCGGCGGCCGGTGCGGCAGTACACCAGCCACAGGGCGTTTTTGTCCGGCAGCACCTCGGCGGCACGGTCGATGACCTGCCCCAGCGGCAGCAGCTTTGCCCCGGGGATGTGCCCCACGGCGTATTCGTCCGGCTCGCGCACATCTACGGCGACAGCCTTGCCGGAATCCAGCAGACGGATAGCGTCTGCTGCGGTGATCTTCTCTGTCATACTCTCACTCCTCAAAGATAGGTTCTGTTCCATCCTATGATAGCAGACCTTTTTTGTTTGCACAAGAGGTTTGTCCTTTGCAAAATCCGAGTAACGTGCTATACTATGAAATACAGCAAGGAGAGGACTACCATGAAATTTTCCACCAAGAGCCGCTACGCCCTGCGCCTGATGGCGGAGCTGGCGCGTTATGCGCCGGGCACCACCGTCAGCCTGAAGGAGATCAGCGAGCGGCAGAACCTGAGCCTGAAATATCTGGAGCAGATCGTCACCCCGCTGGCGCGGGTAGGGCTGGTCAAGAGCGAGCGGGGCAGTCAGGGCGGCTACCGCCTGACAAAAGATCCCGCCGACTACACCGCCGGCGAGATCCTGCGCGCCATCGAGGGCAGCGTGGCGCCCATTCCGTGCCTTGGCAGCGTGACCAACGAATGCCCCATGTCCGAGCAGTGCTTCACCCTGCCGTTCTGGGCGGGGCTGGATGAGGTGATCAACCAGTATATCGACAGCGTTACGCTGGAGCAGCTGGCAAGCCAGCTGCCTGCGCTGGATTCCGCCGCGCAGGAGAGCTGCTGCAGCTGCGGCGGTACGAAAAATGAGAAATAAGTAAAAATAAGGCTTGACATTCCCCTTTGCATCGGCTATAATAATCAAGCATTCAGCGAATGTATATAGGGGTATAGCTCAGCTGGTAGAGCAGCGGTCTCCAAAACCGCGTGCCGTGAGTTCGAAACTTACTACCCCTGCCATGACGCACAGGTTCTTCGGAACTTGTGCGTTTTGTTTTTTGAACCCTCTCAGGCGCTCCCGCGCCAGCTCCCCCGAAGGGGGAGCCAAGGTCTAATGCTCATTGCTGAAGTTTTAAGCGCAATGAGAAAGCATCCGGCAGTGCTCTTGGCTCTCCCTTTGGGAGAGCTGGCAAGCCCGACAGGGCTTGACTGAGAGGGTTAAGGCTCCCTCCCCGAGGGAGCTGGCAAAACCGTCAGGTTTTGACTGAGGGAGTTCGTTCCAAACCCCACCCGTGAAAATGGAAACCCGGAGCGTCCGCAGACGCTCCGGGTTTCCGAAATTATAAATAATTTTTCCTTAGCTTATGCCCAGAGCGCAGCGGAGGGCATTCCCGATCATTTCTGCTGTTCCAGCATGGTCTGGATGCGGGTCTTGGCGCGGTAATAGGTCACCCGCGCCCATGCAGCATTGTGACCAAAAATGGCCCCGATGCGGTCAAAGGGCAGTTCGCCGAACACCCGCAGGCTGAAAACCTCCTTGTAGGGTTCTTCCAGCGCGTGCAGACACTGATGCACCGTAAAGGCGGCATCCTTATCCACCAGCAGCTGCGCGATGTCCGGGCTGTCGGCGGCTTTTGTTTCGGCATCTTCCAGCGGGGCGGCGTGCTTTGCGCGGCGGCAGTGGTCGTAGTAGGCGTTGCGCGCCACCGTAAACAGCCACGCCCGCACATCCTGCTTGCCGTCATAGTCTTTCAGGCCGTCCAGTGCCCGGAAAAAGGTCTCCTGCGTCAGCTCCTCGGCCAGCGCTTCGCTGCGGGTAAGCCCCTGCAAAAACAGGCAGACGTCCCGGAAGTAGAGCCGATAGATGGTTTCAATGTCCATAGTCAGCCCTTCTCAAACACGCCTTGTTCCTGTGTGACCACATCCTCCTGCTGACCGTCCCTGTAATAGCGGGTCTCATCGGCGCATTGCACCGTCAGCAGCTGGGTGCGGGAGACGGCGATCTCTGTGGACACGATCTCGGAGCCGGTCAGCTTTGTCAGCGCGGCATGGAGGCCGGGGAAGGTATACCGCATGGCCCGGACGGTGATGTATTCCTTGCCCCAGCTGAACCCGCCCTCGGTCTCCAGCCGGACGTTTTTGCCCTGCACTTCCAGCACACAGAGGTTTGCGCCATCCTCCTTTTTGTTGTAAGTCCAGATCTGCGCCTGTTCTGCCGTTACCGGCGTTTTTGCGCCGCCCATCCAGAACACCAGTCCAAACGCGCACAGCACTGTCAGAACCGCTGCCGCCGCTATGCGGATGCTTTTTTTCTGCAGGGTTTTTCGGATGCCCAGCAGCGGCGCATCCGGCTGGAGCTCCGGCTGCACCGGCACCGGCTTTTCCATCTGTTCCAGCTGGGCACGGCAAGCTTCGCACTCTGCAAGGTGCTGCTCCACCAGCGCGCTGCTGGCGGGGCTGGCAAGCTTTTCGGCGTACAGGGGCAGTAAGTCGCGGATCACGTCACAATCCAGTTTCATGGTCATTTCCTCCTTTGCGGGCTTTGTTGCGCCCTTTCACCCCAATAACGCATAAAGAGGAAAAATGTTACAGGAAACCTGCAAATTCACCCGACCGCAATCTTTTCCCGCAGCTTTTTCGTTCCTTTGAGGAAGAGCCATACCAGCACCCCCAAAAGCAGGCAGATGCCGGCGTGCATGGCTGCCATCATGTAGTAGCCCTGAAAATCGAACCGCACCGCGCCGGCCATCAGGTAGGGCTGATGCCCCGCTTTGTACAGGGTGACAAAGCAGGAGATGGCGTTATACAGGCCGTACAGCCCCGCCGCTGCGCACACGATGACCCGCAGCAGCCTGCTTGTGATGAATCTTATGAACATAATTGCAGCTCCGTCCTCTCTCCGTCCTTGTAGCAGTAGATGCCGCCTGCGCGGGAGAAGTCCTTGTCCACCTCCACGCAGTCAAAGGCGCTGAAAGCCTGTTCAATTTTTTCGGGCGTGCAGACAAAGCCCCGGATCTTCAGGGCAGCATCCTCGCCCACCACCGCGTTCCACAGATGGACCGACCAGTAGCTGCAATTTTTGTCCACCGTCCATTTATCGTGCTGTTCCATGTAGTCCTCGATGACCTTCAGCTGCTCTTCCCCGATATTGGTGCTCAGAGACAGTCTGCCGGTGTAGCGGCCGTAATTGGCGATATAGCACGGTTCCAGATCGAACAGCAGCCCCGAAAGTCCCGACACCGCCCAGACCGAGAAGGTGACCATCTCGCCGTCCGGAATGGCGTGGTCTTTCAGGTAGACCGTGTGCCCGGTGCGGTTGTCCAGCCCGATCCATGTACGCCCGAAACACTTGAGGAAGGGCTTGGATTCGCTCTTGCCGTCAAAGGTGGTGATGGAAAGGATAAGTCCCTCTTCCTCACAGGGCAGGGTGCGGGCAGTTTTGCCGGCAGCGGCGCTGCACCACAGCCCAAGGGCTGCTGCGCATACCGAGAGCAGCACCGCCCATGCAATGATCCTCTTTTTCAATGTCGTTCCTCCTGCATCTTACGGCTCAGTCGTTTTCCTTCCAGAACAACCCGCCGGAGGTCTGGAACAGCAGGCGGGGGTTCACGCTTCTGCTGCCCAGCTTGAAGTCCATGGTCAGCTCCTCGCCCAGTGCGCCCACAGCCTGCCCCTTTTCCACGGTCTGTCCCTTGCTGACCGAAATCTCCTGCAAGCCGTACAGGTAGCTGCGCAGCCCGCAGCCGTGGTCGATGACCACCGTGTTGCCGGTAAGTTCCAGATTGCCCGCAAACACCACCGTGCCGTTGGCCGCGGCGCGGCAGGGCGCGCCCGGGATGGTGTACAGCTTTGTGGAGTTGGAGCGGCTGCCCTGCTGGCCGTTCGTTACTTTAATTTGCCCGTAGTCCACCAAAGTCATGGAGTCCTCAGCCGGGGGCACAAAGCCGCCCTGCCACTGCTTGGCGGTGGCAGCAGCTTCGTACAGCGGCCAGATGGCGCTGCGGAACTGCGCATTGGCACTCTCCGAGGCGGGTTCTTCGGCCTCCACCTCCACCGTGCCAAAGTCCTTCGGCAGCACGGTCAGGGTGCGGGTGATGGTCTCGCCGTTCACCGTGATGTTCACCTCATGCCCACCGGAGGAGGCGTTATAGGCTGCCGGGATATAGGCGCGCCAGCCCTCGGCGGCGCGCATGCACTGCACGCTGCCAAGGTCGGTCTCGATGGTGGGCACGGCGTCTCCAGTCATGCCGGAGATGCGCACACCCACCGTGCCGCCCTGCTCCACCCGCTCGGCGGAAAGCTCTACCTCCGCGCTGGCCTGCAAAGTGAACCGGAAGCTGTACCGGTACCAGCCCGTGGGCTTGGCCGGGCGCTCCAGCCCTAAGTTTTTGCGCAGCTGCCCGGTGCTGCCGCCCTCAAACTGGGTGATGACCCCGCCCTTGGGCACACGCCATGCGGTCAGTTCCGCCTTATACTCGCCGTTCGCGGGGAAGAGAAAGTTCTGATACTCCCCCGCACTGCCCGCAAACAGCACATCCCCCGCCGCATTCTGGATGGTCAGGGCGGTGTAGCCCGTCCAGTCCGGCAACGTCAGCTCCGGGTGGGCAGTGTACAGCACCCCCAGCTTCTGCACAGTCAGGGTGGAGGGGCTGGCAAAGACCTTATCCAGCTGCCCGCCCAGCAGCGGCACCTGCCAGCAGGAGCCGTTCGTTTCCAGCGCCTGCCCGCCGAACTGCGCCGCCCCGTCCGGGCAGCCGCCCTCGGTGGTAAAGGCATAGCTTACCCCCATCACAGCCGCCAGCAGCACCACCACGCCCAGCGCCACACTGATGAGCCAAAGCAAAAAACGCTTCATGTTCCTTCTCCTTATGTACAAAAAGGGCGCACCGGGGCAAGTCCGTTCAGACAGACTGCTCCGTGCGCCCCGATGCGCTTATCTTCCCGGCAGTTTCCGGTATTTTGGGGGAATTATTCTGCCTCGTCCTCAGCAGCGGCTTCCTCCGGCTCTACGGTTTCTGCGTCATCCTCGCCAAACAGCAGGCGCTCGTACTCGTCCAGCTCCTTCTCGCGGCGGTTCAGGTAAAGAGCCACAGCAGCCAGCGCACCAGCCACAGCAGCCAGAACAGCGATCACAGCGACCAAGCAAGATTTTTTCATAGATTCAGTACACTCCTTTTTGCAGTTGAAACATTGTTTCAGCTTGATTTTTCCAGCGGGCGACCCGCAAAAGGATCTTGATTCAAGCGGCGATCAGCGCCGCCTTGTAGCTTTTATTATACCCGTTCCCGCCCAAAATTACAACCGTTGCACCCCAATTTTCACGCCCTGAAGGTGCTGCGGGGCGCAGTTTGGGCAGTGTGCCGGTTTTGGCGCGGTTCATTACAGCAAATTGCCAAAATCACAGCAGCAGCGGCTTATATGCCCGGAACGCCCCGGGCAGGGTGTAGGTGGTGCGCAGCTGCTCCCGGTTTGCCCAGACATAGCCCGCCGGGGCGCTCTGCGCCGGAACGTGCAGCTGCACGCCGGACATGAGCCACTCGATGTGGGTAAAGATGTGCTTTGCGGCGGGCAGGGCGGCGGGAGCTGCCGTGCCGGTGTCCAGCCCCAGCGCCGCCAGCCGCGCCAGCACCTCGGCCTGCAAAAGATGCTCGTCCTCCCACAATACCGGCTGCCACAGCCCAGCCAGCAGCCCTTTTTGCGGCCGCTGCTGTACCAGAAAACCCGCCGGGCTTTCCACAAGCGCCAGCGTTACCGGCACAATCTTGCGGGGCTTGGGCTTTGCCTTTTGGGGCAGCTGGGCGGTGGTGCCCGCCGCCCGGGCAAGGCAGAGCGCCGCCAGCGGGCACTGCCCGCACAGGGGCGCGCCGTTGGGCACGCAGACCAGCGCACCCAGCTCCATCAGCGCCTGATTGTAGTCCCCGGCCTTTTCCGGCGGCTGATGCTCCATGACCCGGGCGGTAAAGGCTTTTTTTACCGCCGGTTCTGTAATCACGCCCGGGTCATTATACAGGCGGGAAAACACCCGCAGCACATTGCCATCCACGGCGGGCACGGGAAGTCCGAAGCTGATGGACGCGATGGCTCCGGCGGTGTACTCCCCGATGCCGGGCAGCGCACGCAGGGCGGCGTAGTCGGCGGGCAGCTGCCCGCCGTACTGCGCACAGACGAGCTTTGCGGCCTTTTGCAGGTTGCGCACCCGGCTGTAATAGCCCAGCCCCTCCCACAGCTTATGCAGCTTTTCCTCCTCGCAGGCGGCAAGCGCGGGGATATCCGGCAGCGCTTCCAGAAAGCGGTAGTAATACGGCAGCACCGCCGACACCCGGGTCTGCTGCAGCATCACCTCGCTGAGCCACACATGGTAGGGGGTGGGATCCTCCCGGAAGGGCAGGCTGCGGCGGTTCTTGTAAAACCACTCTAAGAGGGCGGGCGAAATGTTTTCCACTTGTTTTGTACTCCTTGTTGAAAAGATGATGGAAACCCTCTCAGTCATCGCTACGCGATGCCAGCTCCCCCAAAGGGGGAGCTTTTTGAGGTGGCGGGAAGATTTCTTATTACGTCTGAAACTTTAGCGACAGGGCTAACGGCGTGCGCCCTCTCAGTCACCTGTGGTGACAGCTCTCCCAAAGGGAGAGCCAAGAACACTGCCGGAAGCTTTCTCATTACACTTAAAGCTTTAGCAACGAACGTAACGGCTTGGCTCTCCCTTCGGGAGAGCTGGCGCGGGAGCGCCTGAGAGGGTTCTCAACCAAAAAAGCCGCCGCAAAGGCGGCGGCTTTCTTTGATTACAGTATGCGCGCTTCTCAGAAGCCGTATGCGGTGCGGGGGAAGGGCAGCACGTCACGGATGTTCTGGATGCCGGTGAGGTACATGATCATGCGCTCAAAGCCCAGACCGTAGCCTGCGTGCTCCACGCCGCCGAACTTGCGCAGGTTCAGGTACCACTCGTAGTTGGTCTTGTCCATGCCCAGCTCGTCCATGCGTGCCACCAGCTTGCCGTAGTCCTCTTCACGCTGGCTGCCGCCGATCAGCTCGCCGATGCCGGGCACCAGCATATCTGCTGCGGCCACGGTCTTGCCGTCGGCGTTCTGCTTCATGTAGAAGCTCTTGATCTCCTTGGGGTAGTCGGTGACGAACACCGGCTTTTTGTACACAACCTCGGTCAGGTAGCGCTCGTGCTCGGTCTGGATATCCACGCCCCACTCCACAGGATACTGGAACTTCTTGTTGTTCTTTTTCAGAATCTCAATGGCTTCGGTGTAGCTGATGCGGGCGAACTCGCTGTTTGCCACCAGCTCCAGACGCTCGACAAGACCCTTGTCGATGAACTGGTTAAAGAAGGCCATCTCGTCCGGGCAGTTGTCCAGCACATAGCGGATGACGTACTTGATCATGGCCTCGGCGTTGTCCATGTAGCCGTTCAGGTCGCAGAAGGCCATCTCCGGCTCGATCATCCAGAACTCCGCGGCGTGGCGGGTGGTAAAGCTCTTCTCGGCGCGGAAGGTGGGGCCAAAGGTGTACACCTTGCCAAAGGCCATGGCCATGGCCTCGGCTTCCAGCTGGCCGGAAACGGTCAGGTTGACCGGCTTCTCGAAAAAGTCCTGCGTATAATCCACGGTGCCGTCCTCGTTCTTGGGCACATTCTCAAGGTCGAGGGTGGTCACGTCCACGTCACCCGCCCCAACGATGAAGCGGAGATGCGTGCGCTGCACGGTCTGACCCGCGCGCTGCTGCACGATATGGTCGTCGGTGTGTCCGAGGGCTATAAGAAGGTGCTGATGATCGTCGGCGTCGGCTATAAGGCAGTCAAGCAGGGCAATAAGCTCATGCTGTACCTGGGTCACTCGCTCATGCCCGTGACCGGTCTGCCGCAGGATAAGTTCATCATGGAGGATACCGACACCGTCAAGCTGGAGGTTCCCTCTGAGGACGAAATCAAGAAGCAGGGCATCGACAAGTTGACCACCGAGAAGATCAGCTCCAGCCTTATCATCGTCGTCAAGGGCGTTGACAAGCAGGAGGTCGGTCAGACGGCTGCGGTCATCCGCGGCAAGAGACCCCCCGAGCCGTACCATGGCAAGGGCGTGCGCTATATCAACGAGTCTGTCCGCCGCAAGGTCGGTAAGACCGGTAAGTAAATGAGGGGAGTGCAACAGTATGGTGACGAAAAAGGATTCTAACCAGGCGCGTCTGAAGCGCCACATCCGCATCCGGAGCAAGATCTCCGGGACGGCTGAGCGCCCCCGCCTGGCAGTGTACCGTTCCAATGCGAACATCAGCGCCCAGATCATCGACGATGTGAAGGGCGTGACCCTGGTCGCCGCTTCCACCTACGGCGCCGGCTTTACCGCCAACGGCGGCAACAAGGCGGCAGCCCGCGAGATCGGCAAGCAGCTTGCCGAGAAGGCGGTCGCACAGGGTATCACCGAAGTCGTTTTCGACAGAGGCGGCTATCTCTATCACGGACGTGTATCGGAGTTGGCTGAGGGCGCGCGCGAGGGCGGCCTGAAGTTCTGATTGCGTATTCCGCGCAGTCAGTCCGGTTTGTACACTGTTCAAACGCTTGTTTGAACATCAATTCAGAAGGAGAGAAAACAGAAATGGCTAACAAGTTCAATCCGGGCGAGAACGAGCTGAAGGAAACGCTCGTCTGCCTGAACCGTGTATCCAAGACGGTCAAGGGTGGTCGTGTTGCCCGCTTCGCGGCACTGATGGTCGTGGGCGATGGACACGGACACGTTGGCGTCGGTCTGGGTAAGGCCGCCGAGGTCCCTGAGGCTATCCGCAAGGGCATCGAGGATGCCAAGAAGAATATGATTACCGTTTCCCTCAAGGGAACCACCATTCCCCACGAGGTTGTGGGTATTTACGGCGCCGGCAAGGTCATGCTCAAGCCCGCTGCCCTCGGTACCGGTATCATCGCCGGCGGTAAGGTACGTGCGGTTCTGGAGTGCGCAGGCATTTCCAACATCCGCGCAAAGTGCCTGCGGTCGGATAACCCCACCAATGTGGTGAAGGCTGTCATGGCAGGTCTGCAGGAGCTGCGCTCCATCGAGGAGGTCGCGCGTATCCGTGACATTCCTGTGGATCAGGTCAAGGCGTAAGGAGGGCAGAGAGACATGAAAAAGGTCACACTCAAGAAAAGCCTTATCGCCGCGAAGCCCAATCAGATCAAGACCGCTGAGTCCCTCGGACTGCGGAAGATCGGAGACTGCATCGTCCATGAGGACAACGCCGTTCTGGCGGGCAAGATCCGGGTTCTCGCTCACCTTGTCACGGTCGAGACCGTCAACGACTGATGAAGGAGGGATAAGAGAATGAAACTGAATGAGCTCAGACCCGCAGAAGGGTCCAGCAAGGCTGCCTGGAGAAAGGGCAGAGGCGCCGGCTCCGGCAACGGTAAGACCGCCGGTAAGGGCCACAAGGGCCAGAACGCCCGCTCCGGCGGCGGTGTCCGTCCCGGCTTTGAGGGAGGTCAGCTCCCCCTGTACAGAAAGCTCCCGAAGCGGGGCTTCCACAATAAGTTCGCAACCGAGTACGCGGTGGTGAACCTGAGCACGCTGGAGCAGCGGTTTGCCGATGGTGATACCGTCACCCTGGAGACCCTGCTGGAGAAGAAGATCGTCCGTAAGCCCTACGACGGTCTCAAGGTTCTCGCAAACGGAGAACTCACCAAAAAACTGACG
>ENA-ORUI01002845-ORUI01002845.1-human-gut-metagenome-genome-assembly--contig:-NODE-2845-length-13604-cov-5.641302_pt1 | contig 13604 bp, 9 predicted proteins | sample MGYA00242078_ERZ509205 | MGnify/ENA primary metagenome ERZ509205 (study PRJEB26280, sample SAMEA2338828) | human gut metagenome | biome: human gut; feature: human-associated habitat; material: faeces... | reverse complement strand
ATCCCGGTGGGAAGGTTGTTTTTAGAGAATGATGATAAAGAGGTAGAGATTTCGGTTATTTACGAGGCGGCATCTGCCATTCTAGGGGTAGATGTAGAGGCGTTGAAAGAAATAACGAGGAATAATTGTAATCAAGTTTTTAGAAAATAGTATGGATTGGCTGAGTAGAACGGAGTTGCTTCTGGGTGAAGAACGGTTGGGTTTGTTGAAGAAAGCTCACGTGTTGGTGGCAGGATTGGGAGGTGTCGGGGCGTATGCTGCCGAACAATTATGTCGGGCCGGAATCGGAGAGATGACGATTATTGACGGGGATTGTGTGGACGTGACGAATAAAAATCGTCAACTTCCGGCGTTGGATAGTAATATCGGTAAGGCGAAAGCCGAGATCATGGCGATCCGGTTTCGGGATATAAATCCGGATGTGAATTGGAAAGAGTTTTCAGAAACCATGCGTTCCTTCAAGACAAAGGAGGATTTCAAAGCGAAGTTGGCATATGAAGCGGTAATGATGGTGGCAAATAAAACCACTTTCTCACTGACGATTTCCGGTCGTAGCCGTTTGCCGAAGGACAAAAAGCCTTGTACCTTTATTTCTAATCACCGCGATATTGTATTGGATGCCTCTTTTTTGAACGTCATGCTGTATGATGTAGGGTATGGAATGACACAGGTTGCTATTGGTAATAACTTGTTGATCCGTCCGTGGATCGAAACGCTGGTTCGTTTGAACAATAGCTTCATCGTGAAACGCAATGTCCCGGTGCGCCAGATGTTGGAAGTGAGCAAAGTCCTTTCCGCTTATATCCGTCGTACGATCACGGAGACGAAAGAATCCATCTGGATCGCGCAACGTGAAGGTCGTGCCAAGGATTCGGATGACCGTACCCAGGGCAGTATCTTGAAGATGCTGAACATGAGTGGTGACAAGGATATCCTGTCAAACCTGATGGAATTGAATATTTTTCCGGTTGCAATCTCGTACGAGTTCGATCCGTGCGATTTCCTCAAAGCAAAGGAGTTTCAGCAGAAACGCGATGATCCGGACTTTGTGAAGAGCCAGCGTGACGACCTGTTGAGCATGGAAACCGGTATCCTGAATAACAAGGGACGTGTTCATTTCACCTTGACGTCGCCGATTAACGATCAGTTGGCGCAATTGGATCCGAATATGGAAAAGAACGAGTTGATCGCCGCTATCGCCTCCATTATCGATAAGGAGATTTACAAGCACTATCGTTTTTATCCCTGCAACTATGTTGCCTATGATATGCTGACAGGCACACGCCGTTTCAGCGAACATTATGGACTGAAAGATAAAAAGCAGTTTGAAGATTATCTGCAAGGTCAGTTGGATAAGATCGTATTACCGAACAAGGATGAAGCTTTTTTGCGTACGAAAATCTTGGAAATGTATACGAATCCATTGAAGAATTTTTTTGCTAATCAGGAATAAGGTCAAACGTGTTTCATCACGATCTTTCAGGCCCGGATTTCACATCGTGTGATTCGGGCCTGAATTATTTCTGTTAGTAAGTTGGATTTTGTTTAGGCACACCTTTTTCTATTTATTCTCTTTCGCATAATTCGACGGGCTCATACCGAATTGCTTGATAAAGGCGGACCAGAAATAAGACTGGGAGCTGAAGCCTGTAGCTTCCGAAATCTCATAGATCTTCATATTCCCCTGTATCAACAGCTCGGCAGCCTTTTTCAGACGGCTTATCTTGATTAACTCGTTAGGAGTCAGGTCGGAGATGGCACGGATTTTCCGGTACAAGGTCGGGCGGCTCAGGTGCATCAGGTCTGCGATCATATTTACATCTAAGGCTGGATTGCCGATATGCTCGTTGATGATCTCGTTCAGCTTTTCCAGAAAACTTTCGTCCGCTTTGGTATAGGCCATCGATTTCATATTCGCTATAGGAGAGTTGAAATAGAATTTGCGTATATTGTCGCGGTTGGAGATCAGATTGGAAATCTGCGCCATCAGTAGGTTGGTGGAGAAGGGTTTGTCCAGGTAAGCGTCGGCTCCTAATTCCAGACCTTCCAGGCGTGACTGTATGGTGTTTTTGGCTGTCAGCAGGATGACTGGGATATGGCTGAATTCGATCTCCGTCTTTACCTCTTTCAAAAGGGCGAAGCCATCCATGACAGGCATCATCACGTCGCTGATGATCAGTTGAATGCTGCGTTTCTTTAATAACGTGATTGCTTCGGCTCCGTTTCCGGCTATCTCTACATTATATAACTGGTTGACTTCATCGGCGATGAAAACGGCCATTTCTTTATTGTCTTCGACGATCAGGATCGTCGGGCGCGATTCGTCGTGGACGAATTCTATTTTTTGAGGTACGGTTTGCGTTATAGCCTCTTCTTCTGTCTGCTTGATGGATTCGGGCAGCTTGACGGGCAAGGTCAGGCGGAACATCGTCATGGATGGGCTGTCGGCAAAAGTCTCCAACTGCAAGCTACCGTGGTGCATCTCTGCCAGTGAACGTGCCAAGGGCAATCCAAGCCCTGTCCCCGGTTTATCCGTAGCGCCTTCTTTCACCCGGAAGAAAGGTTCGAATATTTTTTCCTTTAATTCTGCAGGGATAGGAGTGCCATCGTTGATAAAGTCTATCGTGAATGTCTCATAATCGGGAGAAAGTTGCAGGCGTATGATGATGCTGCCGGATGCATATTTGATTGCGTTCGTAAACAGGTTGCTGAATATCTTTGTGATCGCTTCTTTATCCACGAACACGTACAATTCCGGCAAAGACAAGTCGAGGTTCAGCAACAGGTTGTGTGCCGTTGCCGATTCTTGGAACCGCTTGGCTGTATCGTTTAGGAGCGAGACGATCTCCGTTCGGACGAAACTGAGGCGGTATCCTTCTATCTCTGTTTTGCGGAAGTCCAACAATTGGTTGACCAATGACAGGAGGCGGGATACATTTTTATCCATCAACGTAAGCGACTTATTCTCTTTTTCCCCGATCTTGTCGGATTTCAGGAGACGTTCGAGCGGGTTCTTGATCAGGGTGAGCGGCGTACGGATCTCATGAGCGATATTGATGAAGAAATCGATCTTGGCCTGATACAGTTCCTTCTCTTTCTGATCTTCGAACAACTGCATGTTGTAGGCCATTGCCCGTTTGGTTTTCCGGCGCCAAGACCAGAAGAAGCCGACGATGATGGCGAGAGTGACGACAATATAAGAAGCATATGCCGGAGTCGATGCCCACCAAGGGGGCAAAACGGTGATATTCAGTCGTGTCGGAGTGTCGCTCCAGTTGTTCGACAGGTTGGCAGCCCGTACCTCGAAGGTATAGTCGCCCGGATGTAATTCAGCGAAATAGACCGTGTTGCGTTCTCCGATCGGAATCCATTCCTTGTCCATATTTCCCATCCTGTATGCATACTGGATGGATTTAGGGGCGATGAAGTTGAGTGCGGAGAAGTTGATGCTGAATGTGGATTGCTTGTAGGTTAGCGTGATCTTCTTAGCCTCTGATTCGGCGGAAGAGTTGATGATGCGTTTCTCTCCGGCTTCATTCTGGATTTCGAGGCTTCCCAAATGGACGTTCATCTTCTCGGCTGCCGGGATTACTTCGGATGGCTTGAAATGGATAAAGCCTTTGACCGAACCGAAATAGAAAGTCCCTTCGTTGTCTTTGAAGGCGGAGTTATCGTTGAATTGGCGAGTGATGAGTCCGTGGGATTCCGTGTAGGTCGTGATCTTACCGGTTCCTGTTTCCAGGCTGACCAGTCCGTTGGCCGTACTGATCCATAAGGTTTCGTTTTCGTCAGGTAGGATGCGGAAAGCAACATTGCTCGGCATACCGTTTTTGACGGTGTAATGTAGGGATTCGCCGGTTTGGAAGTCGTATTTGATAACCCCTTCTACGGTAGCAAACCACATATTGCCATCTTTGTCCTCGCAGGCGTCGTTAACGAAATTGTGGCGCTGGGTGTTCAATTTGTCGTACGGCAGATACATGCCGGTATTGCTGATCGGATTATAATAGAAACTGCGGTTGAACATGCCGGTCCAGATTCTTCCTAAGCGATCTTCGTAAATGCAGTTTACTGCGAAAGGAGGAAATTGCGGGGCATACAGGAAACGGTCGTTCAGGAAGTCATATTTATAGATACCGTCATCGGTCCCGACATAGACTTGTCCCTCCTGCAATACTTTGATGCAGCGGACGGTGCTGTTCTTTACCGTCAGCGAGTCTTTCAGCAGGTTGTAATGCTTGATGACCTTTCTCGTCTTGATATCCATCAAGTCGATGCCGTGGATAACGTGCCCGATCCAGAGCCGGTCGCCTGATGCAGCCAAGCCTCGGATATTGGTGTGCGACAAGCCGTTTCCCCCCGGAACCGGCTGGTAGTTGGTGAATGTCCCGGTTTTCTTTTCCAAGCAGTTGATGCCCGCATCTTCCGTCCCGACCCATATATTACCGTATATATCGGTACAGATATCGCGGATCACTTCTCCTTTCATCGAATACTGCCCGTCCCAGGGATAATGCACATGGAAAGGGCGGAAAGGGGAATAATAGTTGAGGCCGTTTTGGTGGAAACAAATCCAGATGCCGTTCTCCCTGTCTCGGCAGAATGCAGAGATAAAATGGCTCGATAAGGCGTATGGGTCCAACGGGTCCTGGCGGATACGGGTACACTCGCCGGTGTTGACCTTATAGATAAACAAGCCGGAGTCTGTCCCGATCCACAATTCGTCCTTGTCTTTTTCGAGGAAGCTGTTGATCAGGATCGTAAGCTGGTTGATCTTTTGAATGTTCAGATCCTGGTAGTCGCGTGTGGCCGGATCGAATATCTTCACGTCGTCATGCTCGAAAGCGATGTAAATGCGATCAGTCGTAGGAGAGGGATATAACATGGAAAGTTTCCGTGGCGTGTTCGGGGATGAGTGGGCGAATACATTATAGGACTCCATCGTCTCGTCTTCCGGATTCAGCAATGAAATCAACCCGTCCGAACTCCCGATCCAGATACTGTTTTCGCGGGTAATGCAAAAAGAGGTGTAGCTTTGGTTGTCTTCCGGAGCGAAGATACGGAACTGGCTGTCCTCCGTATTGAACCGGATCAGGTTACCGTCCATCAGTATCCATAGTTTATTGTCTTTGTCGAACTGGAAGATGTCGATCCCTTTGTCTGCTGTGAAAGGAATGTGCCGGAACGATTCCTTTTCATCGTCATACTGATATAATCCCGAAAGCGTCCCTACCCACAAGTCGCCGTTCATGTCGCACCCCAGGCATGTGATCCAGTTGCTTCCCAATGTCTCGGTTTCGTCGGGGTCGTTACGGAATACTTTGAACGTATATCCGTCGAAGCGGTTCAGACCGTCGCGTGTCCCGATCCAGATATATCCTTTCCTGTCCTGCACGCAACAAGTGGCCATATTGTCGCTGAGTCCGTTTTCGACCTGATAATGGCGGAAAAGATAGTTACTGTCGTCTGCATATGTCCGGGTGAGACAAAATATGAATAGGATGGATAAGATTAACTTCAGATGTTTCATATATGACTTTGCTATTATGGGCGAAAGATACTGAAAAATGTATTATGGATTTCCTTTTATTGTGTCACGGATTTCATAAATCATCTCAATAAGGGTGATAACGGCAGAGAATGAGATGAATACGGAAAAGATTGCAACAAGGTCAAACAAACCGGCCGTGGAGGAATCGATACATTTGTACCATGTGAAACACAGGTAATAAAAACCTTTTATTCTAATAATATGAATACTCTTACTACAAAACAAGGAATCGGAACGAAGGTTCAACTCTGCACAATGATGTTTATGCAGTATATGCTGAGTGCAGTCTGGTGGGTTCCTTTAGCCGCTTATCTTTCCCATACGCTTAAATTGGAAGTGTATCAAGTCTCGTTGGTATTAAGTGCGATGGCTATCGGTGCGATGGCATCCTCTTTTATCGGCGCGATAGCCGACCGTTATTTTGCCGCAGAGAAGATCTTGGCTGTATTGAATATACTGACAGGTGCCTTTTTGCTTCTGGCTGCCCAGCAGACATCATTTGTTCCTCTTATGGCATGTGTCGTGCTGGCCATGCTTTGCCATATGCCGACACAGAGCCTGACCAGTACGATCGCCATGAGCCATACGCCTTCGGAACAGTTTCCGCGTATCCGTATGTTCGGTTCGGTAGGATGGGTAGCTTCCGGTATCTTCAGCGTGATCGCCCTTCATGTGATGCATTTATCCGCTTTCGATGATACGAACCTGCCGATGTATTGCGGCGCCGCTGTCTGTTTTGTGGCTGCGCTTCTGAACTTGCGATTGCCGCACACTCCGCCTTCGGTCGATAAGAGTGCCGGCATCTCGGTGATGGATATAACGGGCTTCAGCGCTTTCTCCCTGATGAAGGATAAGAATTACCGGGTTTTTATGATTCTGACGTTCTTGGCTATCATCCCGTTCAACTTGTACCATGTATATGGTTCGATGATTCTCGCCGACGAGCATGTGCAGAATATAACGGTGACGCTGAACCTCGGGCAGTTGGCCGAAATGTTTTTCCTGGTCATCACCACTTCTATACTGATAAAGTCGGGGATTAAGAATACCTTGATCTTCGGTATGATCGCTCTCGTGGTCCGGTATGCTTCGTTCTATATCGGTGCGGAGACCGGTCTGCAATGGTTCTATTATATCGGGATTATCGTACACGGGTTGATCTTCGGCCTCTTCTTTGTCGGTGGCCAGGTCTATACGGACAATGTGGCTCCAAAAGAAATGAAAGCACAGGCACAGGGTTTGCTCTTCTTCCTGGTGTGGGGCATCGGCTTCCTGATCGGGACGCTTTGGAATGGCTGGCTGATCGGCCTTTTCCGTGACGGGGATAAATGTGATTGGCCTGTCGTCTTTGCCATCTCGACCCTGTTCTCGTTCGTCTTGTTGATCCTTTTTGTCTTTTTATTCAAACCGGTAGCATTAAAGACTAGTAAATAGTAAAGTAATAATTTTATCAAACCCTTTTAATTCTCAAGATCAAATATATTATCACACGCCAGATGTAATGCGGGCTGTCCAACAACTTTGGATGGCCCGCTTTTATTATTAGCTCCGGGCACTTATTTTTCCTTTTTCATAGTTACTGTTTTTTTATTTGTTACGTGATCTACAAATATGTATATTGTATTGATTAATTAATCAACAAATACACAGGTATTAACAGCATTACTACCACTCCTTTACTTTTCGCCCTTAGTCGAAAAGGTTTTTGACCTGTGTCGAAAGGGCTTTTGACCAAGGGCGAAAAGGTTTTCGACTAAAGGCAAAAGGTCTGTGGGCTGGCTGTTTGATAACAGTAGCATGGCAATTGTCTTTTAAATAGGACCTTCCGAGGCCGACTTTATCCCTGATGAAGGCAAACGCAAACGGTGAAGCCACTTTTACTACCAACATTCATCTGCCAAAAGTCCCAATAAGGGTTATTGTCTGTTTTGGTGACATGTCTTATCATTGTCTTTGTCCTGAATGATTAGGGTGGGCCATAAAATTTCTTCGGTATAGGCATGTTATACCGTTATCCCCATCTTCTTCATCAAGAAGCAGGCATTCATATTTTGGGCTATCCCTTCTCTGAGTTGGTAGGAAAATGTCAGTTCGTTGTCTTGGATATCGGCCTCAAAACGATAATTCTTGATCTGGTTCGGGAATTCCTTTTCAAGTTCGCCTAACGCCAGATCGTGTGTGGCAATGATACCGCAAGCCTGATTCGCTACCAGCTGTTTCATCAAAGCAAGGGAACCTTTTTGTTTGTCGATCGAATTGGTCCCTTTCAGGATTTCATCTAAAATGATGAATAGCTGTTCGCCCTGTTGCAAGCGATCGATAATCATCTTCAGCCGTTTCAGTTCGGCAAAGAAATAAGACTCATTGCTTGCAAGAGAATCGGAAGTACGCAGGCTGGTCACCATCCGGGCCGGATATAAAGTCAGAGACGCCGCACAAACCGGAGCACCGATACAGCCGAGCAGATAGTTGACGCCGATGGTACGCAGGTAAGTGCTTTTTCCTGCCATATTCGCTCCCGTAATAATCAGGAACCAGGGACTTTTCCGGATCTCGATGTCATTCTTTACGCATATGTCCCGGCGCAGTAACGGATGTCCGAGCGCTTTGCCTTCCATTTTGAAATATACGTCTGCTATCTCAGGATAAATGTATTCCGGGTGATTGAAGGCAAATCCACCCAGCGAACAGTAAGCATCGAACAAAGCCAATGCTTCGAACCAACGTTCCGTATCCTCTCCATGCTCTATCTTCCATTTTTCCAGCTTTATCGCCATGCGGGTATCGCGCAAAGTGAAAATATTCAGTATGACGCCGATTGCACTGAAACGTTGGTTCAGCGCACCGATATGTCCGGAGAGTTTTTTGATGATTGAAGAGGCCGTTTGCCCGTCGCTTGCAAACCGGTTGTGGATATCGGCGAGCTCGGCGGATTGAAAGTTTTCACCTTCGATACATTTGATCAGCTTGGAATAAGTCTGCAATATTTGCTCCATTCTGTCCAAAGAATTGTGTACCGTAGCGATCTGCTTCGCATTGAGATAAGCGATAATGAAAGACAATCCGAAGAACATGCCGGCTATCGATACCGGGAGCAGGTTCAGTGCACATCCTATCGCGACCAATACCCAGATGGAAGGGATCAGACAGATGAGCAGTTTCCATATTTTATTGTTGATCAAGCAGGGAGCCGCTTTACTCAATAGAGAAATAAGTTGTTGGTCGTCCTTGTTTCCCGGATGCAGAATGCCTGTCACATAGAAATGTTGCCGGAGCTGTGTGAACGATTCCAGTTCGCGGATCGCTTCCTGGCGTCTTAATATCATAGCCTTGTCGGTGAGTGGTTGCATAAACCAGCCGGCCAGCTTCTCTTTTCCCATAAAAGTAACCGTGCGGTTGACGGACTGGAAAAGCGAATGGTTTCCGAACAAATCCAGATCAAGGCTGAACGAATGTTCTGCGGAACTTTTTTCCGGTGCTCCGTCGAACGCACTGAAATCGTAATCCAACCCGTTCAGTTCGTTTTTGCACAGGTTCGCCAGTGCTTCGGCGTAACATTTCCGGGCGAAGAGCTTGGTGTGCCAGACCATTAGAGCGATAAACGGGATAGTAAACAAGACGGCGATCCCGGCCAGCACTTTCCAGTCTTCGGATTTGAAGAACCAGACCATGGCGATCAGACCGGCGACCAACAACAAACGGATGCTTCCGAGCAAATGAATTTTTTTCTTCAGGTTATCGGCCCTGCGGGTGTAAGCCGTGACAATATCTTGGTAATAGTTGTATATCTTTTCCATGCCTGCAAAGATAAATAAAAATGAACTAACCATTCTGTAATTGGTTTTATTTAAAAGAATGATAACGAAATGACCAATATAGGTGCTAAAGAGGCGAATTATCATTCATTGATTCGTATATCTTTGCTAAGGTTTTTATCGACTCAATAAACTTGATGCGTTTTATGAAAAGGATCGTGATGCTTCTGTTTCTGTCTGTGATGGTCTGTACCCTCTCGGCACAGGAAAAAAAAGGAGAAACTATCGGGGAAAGGATCGTGGCGAATGCTTATAACGCCGACAGTATCCGCGGCATTTTGGACAAGATGCCGTATTTCACCCTGTTCAAGGACAATTACTTCGTGGGAGGGACAACTCTCGGACATAAACCGACTGCCGCCAATTCGGACGTGAAGTTTCAGTTGAGTATCGCCCAACGACTGACAAAAAGCAAATTGCCGTTCGATACTTATCTGTTTATCCAGTACACTCAGAAGGCTTTTTGGAATGTCTTTCAGGAATCGTTGCCCATGAAGGATCTTAATTTTAATCCTGGTATCGGTCTGGGGCATCTGATCGTTTACCATAATAAATATATAGGTAAAGGGTATCTTATGCTCGAACATGAATCGAACGGGAAAGACAGCACCGCTTCCCGCAGTTGGAATAAAGTCACTTTTGCGGTTGCGATCACCCTTTCGCCGAATTGGGAGGCACAGTTCAAGACCTGGATACCGATTGTGGATGGTGAGAATAATAAAGACCTGCTGAAATATAACGGGATCTTTCAGGTCGCCGCCAATTACCGGACCGACAACCGCCGTTTTAATTGTGGTGTGATCCTGACGAAGCGTAAGACTTGGACCAGCTTTAACACACAGGTCGAATTGAGTTACAAATTTAACAATAATGAGAATCAATATTTCTTCCTGCAATATTACAATGGCTATGGGGAAAATCTATTGGAATATAATAAGTTCAAAAGCATGATAAGGATAGGCTTCGTTATCAAGCCTTCCGATTTCAGCCTGTATTGACAGAAGACGATAAACAACCGCTCTCCTGTATTGTTATTTATATATACATTGTATAATAATGCAAAATAACAAAATGAATGTAAAGGAACAATACTGGAAATACTCTCTGGTTACGATTATCGTAGTGCTGGGGACGATTCTTTTTGTGGAATTCATCCCTTTTCTGGGAGGTATCTTGGGCGCTTGTACCATTTATATATTGGTCAGGAAACAAATGTTGTATCTGACCGAAAAGAAACATTTGCGGCGTAGCTTCGTTGCTGTAATCCTGTTGCTGGAAACGATCCTCTGTTTTTTGATACCGCTTTCGCTGGCTGTCTGGTTATTTATCAACAAACTGCAAAATTTCAATCTGGACCCGACCCAATTGGTCAAGTCGGCGGAACATATTGCGAACCTGATCGAGCAACGGACCGGATACGACGTGCTCGATACCTCCAATATCATGTCTGCTGTCTCCATTCTCCCGAAGATAGGGCAGGTGTTGATGGGAGGAATCAGCGGTTTCGCCATCAATGTGGCCGTACTGGTGCTGATACTTTATTTCATGCTGATTGGTGGTGCCAAGATGGAAAAGTATGTCTACAGCATTTTGCCTTTTAGTGACGAGAATAAGAAAAACGTCTTGAACGAGATCAATATGATCGTCACCTCCAACGCAATCGGAATTCCGTTGCTGGCCATCATCCAAGGGCTGATCGCTTTGCTCGGATATTGGATATTCGATGTGCCGAGTCCTTTCCTTTTCGGCTTTCTGACCTGTTTTGCCACGATCATTCCGGTTGTGGGTACAGCGTTGGTCTGGTTGCCGCTGGCTCTTTATATGACGTTGACAGGAGATTGGGTGAATGCTGCCGGACTGACGGCTTATGCTTTGATTATCATTACGAATGTGGATAACCTGATTCGTTTTATCTTGCAGAAAAAAATGGCGGATACTCATCCGCTCATTACCATATTCGGTGTGATCATCGGCTTGTCTCTATTCGGTTTTATGGGGATTATCTTTGGGCCGCTCCTGATTTCGATCTTTATACTTTGTTTCAATATATTCAAGGAAAAGTATCTGGATAATGCCCGATAACTGCTACTTTTGTATGGATAAATAAACAAAGCCATGCATAGCAGAAGAATAAAAAACAATTGGCACATCATCAAAGGACAGCCTCTTACCGAATTAGACAAAAAAGTGCTTTACTATCAGAATAAAGGCCACCTGGTGCCGCCACGCAAACTGATCAAGACAGCAGAACAGATCGAAGGCATCCGCCGGAGCAGTGTGGTGAATACCGGGGTGCTCGATTTGGTTGCAAGAGAGATCAAGGCCGGTATGTCTACTGCCGAGATCGATAAGTTGGTATATGATTATACCGTTTCGCACGGGGCTATTCCGGCGCCTCTGAATTATGAAGGGTTTCCGAAAAGTGTCTGCACTTCTGTCAACGAGGTGGTCTGCCACGGTATTCCCAGTGAAGATGAGATATTGGAAGAGGGGGATATTATCAATGTAGATGTTTCGACTATCTTGGACGGGTATTACTCGGATGCTTCCCGTATGTTTATTATAGGTAAAACGACCCCTGAAAAGGAAAAGCTGGTGCGGGTGACGAAAGAGTGTCTTGAAATCGGTATGCAGGCGGCGAAACCGTTCGGTTTTGTCGGTGATATCGGCAATGCCATCCAACGCCATGCGGAGAAGAACGGGTATTCTGTCGTCCGTGATTTATGCGGTCATGGTGTCGGATTGGAGTTCCATGAAGAACCGGAGGTCTGCCATTTCGGACGAAAGGGGACAGGGATGCTTCTGGTTCCAGGTATGGTATTCACGATCGAACCGATGATCAACATGGGAACTTGGCAGGTCTTTATTGACGAAGAAGACGGATGGACAGTCGTTACCGAAGATGAACTGCCTTCCGCTCAATGGGAACATACGTTCCTGATGACGGAAACGGGGCTTGAGATATTATCTTATTGATTGATATAGGTTGGCGGAAGGAGATGTCGAAACAATATCCTGCTGACTAATCGACATGATTTAGGCACGGAATTTAATCCGTGCCTAAAAGAGCGTGATACAAAGGTGTTTTGATATCGTCTTATTTTTTGTCTTTCAACAAATCACGTATCTCGGTAAGCAACTGTATATCGGCTGGAGGAGGAGCCGGAGCTGCCGGTGCTTCTTCTTTTTTCTTGTTCAAGGCATTGATCCCTTTTACTAACATAAAAATAGAAAATGCGATAATGATGAAATCGAAAGTCACCTGCAAAAAGTTTCCATAGTTGATGGAAACAGCTGGCGAGACAACTTTGTCACCGTCCATTACAGCTTGTTTCAGTACGATCTTTAAATCGGTGAAGTTTACGCCTCCGATCAGCAGGCCGATGGCAGGCATGATAATGTCACCGACGACAGATGATACGATTTTACCAAAAGCACCGCCGATAATGATACCCACAGCCATGTCGATCACGTTGCCTCGCATGGCGAATTGTTTGAACTCTTGTAGAATCTTCTTCATAATTTAACCTTTTTATGTTATAACTACAAAAGTATACGTTTGGTTGTGGATATCCAAAACAATTTGAGAATCTTATGCTATGATGAACTGTTCTATATCTTTTTCCGGAGTTTGTATGGTGTCGATCCCGAAATTTTCGACCAGGACTTTGGCTACATTCCTTCCAACCCGAATACATCCTGTAGTTTCATGGCGGTCAATGCTAGTGAATAGCTGTCGTTGCATTGTCCGGTATCCAGTACGCGGGGAATGCCGTTGATATCTCCTAACGACAGTTTGTTGTATCGGTACTTGGCGAAACCTGCTGTCAGAATCACGCAGTCATCCGGCAATTGTTCGGCAAATTCGGTATAGTAGTTACGTTTTTTCATGCGCCCGTCGCATCCGGCCATGACGACAAACTTACGGATTGCCCCGCTTTTCACGGCATTGACGACTTTATCAGCTAATGCTAACTGGCCGGCAACTCTGAAAGGACTTTTACAGGGACAAATGGTGAATGATGCGGGAAAGTTGGTTGTGATAGAAGAACTTATGTATGCAATAGTTGAGGCAAATGGCAAAATAACTCAGCTGTTTATTTTCCTTTTTATCATGATAATATCCCAATATTTTTTCTTTCGTACCTTAAAATAGAGTATTATGTATCCAGAGCGTAACGAAAAAAAAGTTTTCAAACCATTTGGAAGTTTGTATTAGAAGAATTACTTTTGCACCC
>ENA-ORUI01002838-ORUI01002838.1-human-gut-metagenome-genome-assembly--contig:-NODE-2838-length-13624-cov-2.341072_pt1 | contig 13624 bp, 14 predicted proteins | sample MGYA00242078_ERZ509205 | MGnify/ENA primary metagenome ERZ509205 (study PRJEB26280, sample SAMEA2338828) | human gut metagenome | biome: human gut; feature: human-associated habitat; material: faeces... | reverse complement strand
TGTAAATGCCTGTTCATCCCATCCTTTTACTCTGTTACGACTCATAAATATTGGTGAATATGCTCCAGTATAGTATTCATTATTGTTGATTGCTTCTGGATTGTGATGATTTTTTTCTCCAGAAGGTACTGCTGTATCCTGTAAATCCCATATTATATCCCTAAGCGTAATTTTCTTATCATCTTCTTTGCTTGAACCTCTAGGAAATCCAAAATCAATATTCAAGTCTTTTCTAAAGCCTATATAAAATACTCTTTTTCTCTCTTCTGCCACACCATAATCCTTTGCATTAACAAGTGTAAAAGATACATCATATCCTGCTTCATCAAAAAGATTAAGTATATTCTGTACTGCCTCTGAATGCCTATTAGCTAACATTCCACTAACATTTTCCGCAAGAAAGAATTTAGGATGAAATTCCTTAAGAATTCTTATATAGTCAAAAAACAACTGTCCTCTTGCATCCTTAATTCCTTTCAATGATCCTGCTTCAGACCATGACTGGCAAGGTGGACCACCTATAATTCCATCAACTTCTCCATCTATATACTTTAATTTATCAATACGAGGTCCATTATGTTTCTTTGCATATTTCCTTACATAATCTCCAGTTTCTTTTTCGTACTGCACAAACGGATTCTTGGAATCCGAATAATCCTGCATGATCCGAACCAGATCCTCATATGTTTTCTTATCATTTTTATAGACCAATAACTTTTCTCTGTCACTCTCTTTTTCACTAAATGCAAGCTTTTTAAAAAGAGCAGCTCCCTCTTTTTTTCTGATATCCAGCTTATTTATTTTATAAATTTTTCCATCATAAACTCTTGTTCCACGAATCTTCTGATTGCAAAAGCCACGGTTTGATTTATGGTCAACATAATACCAGTATTTTACATTCTTTTCTGCCCTTGTAATTTCATTTCGAATATTACTCCACTTTTTTCTATAAAGGTATTGTTTATATACTTCGTCAGACATCTGATCTTTCCATTTTTCTGAATTTAAAATTTCTCCCGTCTCAAAATCAATGAATTCTCCCTGTAATTTTCGATACGCTTCATAACCTAATTGCGAAAATGCAATCAGCATGGCATCCACTGCGTGATGCGCATAACTTTTTTCCCGATCTTTATCCAGCTTCATATTCACACGCATCTGATGCGTATAGCTTCCCCGGATCACTTTTACCTTTGTACCCATTTCTTTTGCCCGAAAATATCCCTGTACCGTGTTCAGGACAACTCTCGCTGCATAACTTGTATCGTTAATATTTCGATTGATAAATCCACGTAATACATCTGCTTTCGTAATATCTTCGCTATATAGCAAATTCCTCACTTTCTTTTTTGAAAGTCCATACTCCTTTTTCTTTGATAAATCCATAACCAGAGCTTTATATTGTTCAAATGACCATTTACTATTGGTATGTGTCAAATAGTAGTATGGTGTCTGATTTCCTTTGTTCTGATTTTCTGTCCGATACACAAGAACCTTATTGCTTCTGGAATCGTCAAAAGAAATGGATCTCGGAATAATATGATCAATCTCAAACAGCTCCGAATGTTTAATCAAATCCTCCGGTTCAATTATCTTCCCGGAATATAAACATTTTCCATCCTGCTCATTCCACAATTTTAACTTTAAATTTAATTGCTTTTGCGAAGAGAAATCAGCCGATGAAAGTCTGATATCATATACTGTAGCCAGTTTATTTTCAATATACTCCTGTTCTTTTTCGTTCTTTTTTTGCGTTTCTTTTTCCCACTTCTTTTGTTCGTCAGAATTGCGATCCCGTGGCATTTCAATTACCACTTCATCTAATGTTCCATACTTTTTCATAAGCGCGTTTAATATTTTAAAGGAAATACGAACAGATCTGCGGACTACAGGATTAAAAATATCCTCACTTGCCACATCTACTGGTATATACTTATTTTTTTCAAATTCATCTGTCTGTCCCTTCATAACGCCCATTTCTGTTAAGAGAGTCATTTGTTCTTTGGGCTGTCGGTACATTTCCGGAATCAGTTCATTCATTATTTTTAATGAAAATGAATGCCATTTGCTATATAATGTCCCATTTGTTTTCCTGAGAGAGATCAGACAATTTTTAATTTCTCCCGGCAATTCAAGTCTTGAATTATCAAACGCCTCCATCATAGCTTCTTTATCCGTATTAATTGTCAAAATATATCCGATTTCATCCAAATCATCCCTGGAAAATTCTTCTATATTCACATGAATAGCCGCAAGGGCTTTTCTCATTTTATTATAGACCTCAAATTTATGAAAAATTTCTTTCTCACTCTTATCAATTCTGGCACCATAAAATTCCTCAATTTTCTCTCCCATTGCATCGGCAATAATTTTGCGCATATTTATGGTATTGCTTGTCTTTACCTTATCAACAATTAGGTGCTTCTCATTTTCTTCAAGTTTTCTTCCATTTACCGTCAGATTATTTAAATCATTTAACAAGTTAAATTCCTGTGCAGTATAAGAAGCCGATGCAGCTCGCAATTCATCTTTGTATACACTGCATTTTCCGATTAATTTTTCAAAAATATTTTTTTCGGTAATATACTCCCCATTTTCCTTTAATCTTGTTGTGTATTTTCCATAGTCAGTTCTTGATTTTTCATTTCCCGGTCCTTCATAGTATTTTCTTTTTCTTGTAAAAATTTTTAAATATTTCTCGCAGAATTCATCTTCTATTTCCGCATGATATTTTTTCTGTGTGTCCAAAATCTGTTGAATTTCTTTCGTATAGGCTCCAATTGTAAACACATTACTCAGATCCAGCTTTTCTCCCTGATCATCTTCTATCTGTATCTGACCTCTGTATTTTCCGATATTTTCCAGCCTGTATTTTTGAATTTCACACGGAAAATTCTTTTCTAATTCTTTTGCATTCAATTTTAATCCATTTGCATATGCAGTTGATCCGCTAACAGAAGAATCTTCCACGTCCTCTAAATAAGATATTCCACGATGTTTCAAATAGCTATACAAAATCAAATATACTTCGTCCAAAGAAATACTTTCATAAAGTGCCTTTACTTTAAGTCCGACAATATCGTTTTTCTTCACCTGTGGAATAGCAAGTCCATGATATTCCCATAACTTTGTGAAATCATCTAATCTTGTTCGCTCTCTTCTTTTTAATCTCCTTGCCTGACGCATCCCTCTTCTCTCCTGATTATCGGTTGCAGATGCCTCCGGGAAAATATTTGATCCGGCTTCTATTACAGTTTCGGACGTTTTATCAATCACTGCATATCCAACTGAAGCAACACCTATATCTATGGCTACAATATACTGCATATTTTTTCTCCTTGTAATAAGATCTTCTTCCAAATGTAAAATTTTTTGTATTTATTTTATAATACCCCTTTTCATTTTATTTTTCAATATTTTGCCTTAATCTTCCTAAATAGTTTCAATTATTATTTTACAAAAATCCCACTGCATTCCTGTATTTGTACAGCTTATGCAGAGATATGCTTGTCTATGTCCCATGACGAACTGAATAGAGGACATATGGCAAAAAAATAGCCGTCCATGTCCCATAACGAACTAAATAGAGGACATATGATAAAAAAGTGCTCATTTATGTCCCATTAAACAGGTCCTGCGGGACTTTTTCATGCGCTTTTTATACATATGTCCTTTTGCCAACTTCTCCCGGGACTTTTTCATGCGCTTTTTATACATATGTCCTTTTACCAACTTCTCCCGGGATTTTTCAATGCACTTTTTCTACATATGTCCCTCCGGCAACTTTCACCGAGACTTTCTGGCTTACTTTTTCTCTATATGTCCCCAAAACACAAAGAAACGCACAAGAAAAAGGAATGTTCCCACACAGAAACATTCCCTCTTTCATTATGTATTTATTTTTCCAGTTTTGTCAGTTCATTGCTGTCCACATCCGCCGCATGACCGCCCTCATTATGGCTTGCTGATCCGTTCTCAAACCACCATGCCACACCTGCGGCCAACACAACAACTGCTACTACAACTACGATAATGACTTTTTCTAACATGAAATTTTCCTCCTGAACTCTTTGAAAATGGTCGCTTATTTCAAAGAGTCAGAAGCTTTTTCCCCATCCTGCCAGTGTATGTATGCCATGATCCACGCATGGCTGCGCACAAATATGTTTTCGATACGGCAGGATGCCAGATAAATCCGGGTAGCATTCCCGGCAAATCCGCTTGCAAGTCCTGCCCACAAAATGACGTTGCGTTCTGCATTCAGCCGCGTGATCCGTGCACTGACGGTCAGACGCGCCTGTTCGGACTGTGTCAGTTCGGAACGTCCGAGGATATCAAGGAAGGAACCCTGCTGCCGCTCCATCGTATGTACCGCAAGATGATCCGGCTCCGCCTGCGTGATATCGTACATATTTTGCACACTATAGCTCTGCTGCACCGCAAAAAAACATATGACAACCGCCAAAAAGATGCCTACACACCTCATCCGGCTTTTTTGTATCCGCATGATTCCCTCCTTTCCCGGACATGCCCGTGTTATGTAATCATTCCATCACTACTTTGTCAGTCCAGCCTTCTTGCGAAGCAGGTTATACAGCCACCTGCCCTCGTCACTCAGCTCACTTTTCTTGAAACCGCTGACTTTCGGACAGCTGCTTTTAATAATAGAAGAAGATTCCTGTTTGTTTGACAGATTCCATGCAATGTAGCTGACGCCATATTCATCCATCGTCTGTACCCAGCGGTTTGCTTCTTCTTTGGCAATCGCTCCATTTCCGGAAGCGTCACAGATTCCATACTCTGTAACAAATACCGGAAGCCCTTTGTTGATGGCTGCGGTCATTTTATTGCGCAGGTCTGCCTTGTGGGTAGCCGCATAAAAATGCAGTGCATACATAAGATTCTCCCCTTTGATCGGGTCTGCCGCTGCCTGATCCACATCCTGTGACCAGGTTGGCGTTCCCACAACGATCACCGCTTTTTTATCATTTTCACGGATGGTAGAAATCACGCTTTTCGCATAAGACTTGATCTCTTTCCAGCTTGTTCCGTTGTTCGGCTCGTTGCAGATCTCATAAATCACATTGTTGTAACCTTTTAATTCCTTTGACATCTCCTTGAAAAAGGCTTTTGCTTCTTTTTTATGGGAATTTGGATTGCCATCACTTAAGATGTGCCAGTCCACGATCACATACATCTTGTGTTTCTTTGCCAGCTTTACACCTTTTTTTATGAGTTTCTTTAAATCACTGCGGTTCTTTGCATCTCCGCTGCAGTAGCCGTTATATTCTTCGGTATACATCGCCAGTCGCACGACATTTGCCCCCCATTTGTCATGCAGCTGGGCAAAACACTTGTCGTTGACATACTGCGGATACCAGCTCAATCCATGTGTGCTGACCCCGCGAAGCTGTACTTCATGCCCCTTTTTGTCCACAAGTTTTGTTCCTTTGACGTGCAGTCTGCCTGCCGATGCATCATAATACGTTGTTTTTGCTTCTGTCATTTGAAATCCCCCTGTCATACACAATCCAAGTGCAAACGCACACAGCAGTGCGAGTACACGCAGAACTTTTGTTTTTTTATGAAATAAATACATGTTTCATACCACCCTTCTCCAACGGGAACAGGCGGCTCCACGTTCCATTGAACCGCTGCAACATTCTTAATCAATCGCTGTAACCTTGTAATCTTTCTCTTCTACTGTTTTCTTTAATACATCATCTGCCACTTCCGAGGACAAGGTCACAACAGCAGTGCCAGCCTCATGGCTGACTTCTGCGGATGTCACCTCCGGAAGTGCCTCAAGTGCTTTCTTTACCGTTGCCTCACAGTGTCCACACATCATTCCTTCAATATGCATTGTCTTTGTCATTACTTTTTCCTCACTTTCGCTTGTTTTTATTTCTACCGGTTCTGCTGCCGGTGCAGCATCTTTATTTGCTTTTCCGTGTACGGAAAACAGGTTCAGCCGTAATGCGTTGGTCACGACACAAAAGCTGGATAAGCTCATGGCTGCCGCGCCAAACATTGGATTTAATTTCCACCCAAATATAGGATACCACACTCCGGCTGCAAGTGGAATCCCTATTACATTATAAAAGAATGCCCAGAACAGATTTTCATGGATGTTCCGCAGCGTTGCCCGGCTTAGGCGGATGGCCGCCGGAACATCCCGCAGACGGCTCTTAACCAGGACAACGGATGCCGCATCGATTGCCACATCGGTTCCGGCACCGATGGCGATTCCGGTATCTGCTCGTGTCAGTGCCGGGGCATCGTTGATTCCGTCTCCGACCATGGCTACTTTGCCCTGTTCCTTCAGCTTACGGATCTCTGCCTCTTTGCCTTCCGGCAGTACACCGGCTATGACTTCGTCCACTCCTGCCTGTGCACCGATGGCTTTTGCTGTGCGCTCGTTATCTCCGGTCAGCATAATGACACGGATTCCCATGTCACGCAATTCGGCCACCGCCTGGGGGCTGTCCTCTTTGAGCGTGTCTGCTACGGCAATCAGACCGGCACAGGTATGATTTTGGGCAAAAAGCAACGGTGTTTTTCCCTCTTCTGCCAGCTTTTGGGCCTGATCGAGCAGGGTGGAATCTACTGTTACGTTCTCTTTCATGTAAGAAACGCTGCCACCGAGCAGCAGATCTTCCCCACGCACCGCGGAAAGACCATTTCCCGGAAGTGCCTGAAAATCATGTACCGCCGTCTGGGAAATCCCCGTCGCTTTGGCATGCTCCATAACTGCTTTGGCCAGCGGATGTTCACTCGAACTCTCCAGATCTGCAGCAAGCTGCATGAGATCACGCTTCGTGTAGCCTTCTGCCGGTAAAATATCGGTCACGCGTGGCTCTCCGGTTGTGATCGTTCCCGTCTTATCCAGTGCTACAATCTGTGTTTTTCCAGCATTTTCGAGTGCCACCGCATTTTTGAACAGGATTCCGTTTTTAGCTCCCATCCCATTTCCGACCATAATCGCTACCGGGGTTGCAAGTCCAAGCGCACACGGACAACTGATGACGAGCACGGAAATACCGCGCGCTAATGCAAATCCGATATCTTTTCCGGCAAGCAGCCATACCATAATGGTGATTACTGCAATGGTGATAACGGCCGGTACAAAAATACCGGATACTTTATCCGCAATTTTTGCGATTGGGGCTTTGGTCGCCGCTGCATCCGATACCATTTTGATGATCTGGGAAAGCGTGGTGTCTTCTCCCACACGGGTTGCCTCACAACGCAGGAACCCTGACTGGTTCGTCGTTGCCGCGCTGACGGAGGAGCCTTTCTGTTTGTCGACCGGAATACTTTCTCCGGTGAGTGCTGCCTCGTTGACCGCACTGCTGCCTTCTATGACAATTCCATCGACCGGAATATTTTCCCCCGGACGCACGACAAAGATATCCCCCTGCCGCACTTCTGCAATTGACACAGTAACTTCCTGTCCGTCCCGCACCACCGTTGCGGTCTTCGGTGCCAGCCGCATAAGGCTTTTTAAGGCATCGGTTGTCCTGCCTTTTGCGTGGGATTCGAGCATTTTTCCGACGGTGATGAGTGTCAGGATCATTGCCGCGGACTCGAAATAAAATTCATGCATATATCCCATGACTGCATCCATATCGCCGCGCACCTGCGCTCCGGTCATGGCAAACAGGGCATACGTACTGTATCCAAACGATGCTCCGGCGCCGAGTGCCACCAGTGTATCCATATTTGGTGCGCCGTGGAGCAGGCTGGTAAAACCGCTCACAAAGAACTTCTGGTTGATCACCATGATGATGATGGTTAAAAGCATCTGCAACAGTCCCATTGCCACATGATTGTCTTTCATGGCAGCCGGTACCGGCCAGCCCCACATCATATGTCCCATGGAAAAATACATCAGTACGACAAGAAAGATGACCGATGCGGTCAGACGCTTGCGCAGTTTCGGTGTCTCGTGGTCTTTTAATGCTTCTTCCTCTTCTGCTGCAGTCTGTTCTTTTTTTGCGCCTTTGGGTGCTGCGCCGTATCCGGCCGCAACGACTGCATTTACGATTTCCTGATCACTCGCCGTGCCTTCCACTCCCATGGAGTTGGTCAGCAGGCTGACGGAGCAGGAAGTCACACCCGGCACTTTGGAGACGGCTTTTTCCACGCGGGCGGAGCATGCCGCACAGCTCATGCCGGTCACTTCATATTGCTTCATAGTTGTCTCCTTATTTCATTAATTTTTGTAACATCGTTACTAATTCGTCTACTTTATCGTCCTCGCCGTTTCGGATGCCATCTGCGACGCAGGTACGGATATGTTGTGCCAGCAGGACTTTATTAAAACTGTTGAGTGCCGCATTGGCAGCCGCTACCTGTGTGATGATATCCGGGCAGTAACAGTCTTTTTCTACCATGCCTTTGATGCCGCGGATCTGTCCTTCAATGCGGCTCAGGCGATTGATCATATCTTTCCGTTCCTTCTCGGAACGCTCTTTTTTCTTACAGCATTCACAAGTATGTTCTTTTTCCATTCGGATTATGTCTCCTCTCTCTCCGATACCCTGTATGGGTATCCTTCTGCATCGCATTATATACCCCCTGTGGGTATTATGCAAGAATTATTTTTCTCAATAAAAATGAGTGTCTTCCGGTTTTTGGAAAACACTCATGTATTATTTATTATTCCTCTATGGATACAAAAGGAAATTCTTTTGTGAGATTTCGATCCATCTCCATCATATGCAGAAGACGGCTTGCTGCACCTGACGGATGATTGATTCCAGATTCCCATGCCTCCACAGTCTTACAGGAAACACCAAGATAACTTGCAAATGTCTTTTGCGACATTCCGGTTTCGTTACGAATCTTCTTTACTTCGCTGGCATTGTATTCCTTAACAGGAACAACTGTCACGACACGGCGCGGAAGTTTTTTTTCTTTACTTTTTGCATCCTCAATGGCTTCCTGTAATCCAGCCACAATACTTTCATATACATCGCTCATATTATTTCTTCTCCTATAACTTCAATTTCAATTGTTCAATTAAACTTTTGATACCATTACGTTCAGCTTGCGACAGATTTTCTTTTTCATTTTTAGAATACACGGTAATCAAATAAATAACCTCTTGAACCACAAAATCCACATAGCAAACACGGGCACTGCCACTTTTCCCTTCATTTGCAAAAGGAATTCTGATCTTTCGAAGTCCTCCTGTTCCCTTTATTACCGGATGTAAATCAGAATTTTCCAGCAATTCTAATTCCAGCTTTCTTAAATCTTCATCCTTAAACCCAAGTTTATCCCAATTCCTGGAAAATTCGCGTGTCTGTATAAATGTTCTGACCATCTTTTCTCCTTTACATTACCCTATTCAATAGTAGTATGTCAAGTTATCATGTAACCCTTCATTCTGTTTTTTAAATTTCATGGAGTCGTGGGAGAATCCCCCGTGATTTGTTCCTGTTGACATTTACTAATATAATATTCAGAAACAATATAACTTTATGAAATAACATTATCAAACACGTTTTTACCTGTCAAGAACAATTTCTATTATTTTCTCCAAAAGTGTGGTATGCTCTGTCATAGATTATATTTAAATGAGGAAGAAAACATTGAAAAAATTAGTACAAAGATTATTATTCGGAATCGGCATCCTATCCCTTGGCATCACGTTCACCGGTTGTCATGCCAGCCATTCACAGACGGATTCACAAAAAACTATTTCCAGACAGACAGAACCGCAGGCCGGACCAACAGAAACGGAAACTTCTTCCACGCTTTCTCTGATTGACGCTTCCGGCATGACATTAGAAAGCCGCATCCACACATCGGACGGTTACACAAGAACCAAAGAAGCCGACGGAAGTCTTGCAGAGTTTTTGCGAAACTATGCCATGGAGCCTGATCAAAGTCCCGTTCTATTATATGACGGCAGTAAAAAACGCAATCAAAAGGCTCATGTTGCCGTATTTGATCTCCCACTTGAACATGAGGATCTCCAGCAATGCGCGGATTCCGCCATCCGGGTATATGCAGAATATTTTTGGAGTACAAAGCAATACGATCGCATTGCTTTTCATTTTACGAATGGATTTGACGCCCAGTATACGAAGTGGGCAGACGGTTACCGTATCCGTGTAAACGGAAATAATGTAAGCTGGATCAAAAGTGCACAGCCGGACACTTCCTACGACAGTTTGAAAGACTATCTGCGTATCGTTTTTTCTTATGCCGGTACCGCCTCCATGGATACCGAAGCACAGCCGATCCCGCTATCTGATCTGCAGGTGGGAGATGTGTTTTTAAAAGGCGGAAATCCGGGGCATGTTGTGATGGTCGTTGATCTGTGCGAAAATGCAGACGGCAAAAAAGCCTTCCTGCTTGCACAGGGATATATGCCGGCACAACAATTTCATGTATTAAAAAATCCGGCGCACGAAGATGACCCATGGTATTATGAAGATGAAGTCACCTATCCGTTTCACACGCCGGAATATACCTTCCAGAAGGGAAGCTTAAAACGATTAAATTATGGGATTACCCACACTGCTCCTGAATAAGCCTGTGGATTTCCTCTGTGTCTTTATCCAGTGCCACTTCCAGTTCCCCATACAGCAGATTCTCTGCCAGTTTAAAATAACGCCCATCCACCGCCGTAACTTTTCTGCCCTGCCGGACACGCTCTTCTTTCCGGTCGCAGATCAGTTTGATGATCCCCACCAGACGCTCCGGATCATTGCTGGTGATAGTACAGTTTTTTAGAATCTGTATCTGAAAAATCCAGATGCACCAGATCCTTTACCTCACATACTCCGTTTGCAGCTTTGACAATAAATTCTCCTATCTGATACAAGATAATTCCCCCTTTTCCCTGTATTTCTATTGTACCACAAGGAAAAGAGGGCATTCAAAGGTCGAATTCAACGAAAATTTCTCATTATGAGGTTGGGGACGTTGCACAATTTTTCAAAATCTGTCTCACTTTTGAAGCTGCTGCAACACGGGCTTTCTTTCCCTTATCGATCTGCGTAAGTACCTCTGACCACGCATCATACAACCGATCTAAGTCACCATTCTTTGCATTTTTCCACTGTGTTTCATCGGACTGTAAATTTTCCAGATAATCTCTAAACTCAGCCACCATCTGTTGAACATCATGTTCCTTTCCAGATACTCCATAACTTGTGCTTGGATACATATTGAATGCATCCAGGCAATACCCCAACGTTCTCCCGATCTCTGTGTCTTTTTCTCCGGATTCACACTTGCTTAATCGAATCATCTGATCCCCTATGTATGCCAGTTCCTCCTGAAACATCTGATCCACAACCTTTTGGTTCCATGTTATAGACGCGTTTTTATTCTGTATCACCCTGTACTGATAAACATTTGCTGATACGGATACTATACATACCGCAATTGTGATTACCAACGCAATTTTTTTCTTCATCTTATCCCACCAAATGAAAATCTTCCATTTTGATATGCCCTTGCTATCACATAGGATGGTTCATAAAATGCACTACAATTATAATTATCATATTTCCTCTTCCAGTGCATAGTCTTTTATCCAGTCATCTTCTACTTTTAGCGGATTTTCACAAAATCTGGTAATACTGTAGCATTTTTCAAACAGAAAATCAATCGTTTTCCTCACCTTCACCGCAACACAAATTCCATGTTTCTTTAATTTTAGCCATAAGCGTCTATTTTGTTCGGCAGGAGTGGTGCTATACTCCATCCATAATGAGTATCTTCGAAGCGTGAGTCTGTCAATTCTGCAATTGCTGCCGCTGACACATAATATGCTCCATCGATCTTATAACATGGAATTCCCACTACTTTACCGTCCCACACAATGCTGGTAGCAGGCACTGTCACTTTATGATTTTTGCCGTTGCCTTTCTTCAAAGTCACGGCTTTCCCCTTCGTGTTTTCCTCACTGCCGTACAGATATTCGACAGAACTTTCATGTCTAACGGGAATGGATAAAGATCGGCATTCGGATCTTCTGTCAGACAGGCTATGGATTCAGCCGATACGTTTGCCGTCGGCACCAGCGTGATCAGCATCGCCATTATCAGCATGACGATGATGGTTCTTTTTCGGTTGGTAACTTTCATAACTTTCTCCTTTTCTCCGCCCGGTGGCGGAACAAGGTCATACACATTCTCTCTTACGCCTCTTTGTTATTCTTTAAGACCAGTCTCTTATGCTTGCCGGAATATGTCCAATACTTTGAAGATAACTTCGGACAATTGGCAAACGTAATGGAAGAAACTTTCTTCGCCTTTGACTGATATGGTACCCAGCTTGTATACTCGCGTCCGCTCTTCTTTCCGGAACCGGTATAGTAATTATCCGATACTGTATTTTCCCCTGATACATAACCGGCGATCTCACCAGCCATGGCATATTTTCCTTTTGCCGTAACTTTTCCTACGTTGTAATTGCAGCTTCCATCACTGAATTCTCCGACAACACCACCTGCATAACCTTTTCCAGTAAGGCTGACCGTTCCTGTATTATAACAGTTTTTAATCTTTGTCCCGTAGTAACTTACACCGCCAACTGGAATTTTCATCTCCCCAGGAGATTCCGGCAAAAAAACCAGGCAGCGCATCCGTTACTTTAATATCTGCATTAACTTTACTGGTACAATCGGTAAAATCACAGGATTTTGCGCTATCGACAATTCCGGCACCACCGATTGCCGCTTTTCCGGATACTGTGATATTGGAAAACCTGCACTTTTCTGCCTGATATACCAGGGCTGCTCCCATTTCTTTTCCCTGAATCGTCACATTTGTCATAACAATGTTTTTAAACGTTGCATTTTTTGCATTGTTGAACAGTCCCATTCCCGTATAGTTCTTAATCGTATGTCCCCTGCCATCCAACGAACCCGTAAAGCACTCCTCGTGCTGCACCTTTGTATCATAATCATAATAATTCGGAAACAGATTCAGATTCCCCTTAATTGTGATATCTTTCGCCAGATAATAATTTCCATCCGGATTCTCCTGCATTGCAACCAGATCTTCCTCGGAACTGATTGCGACTGCCTGCGCTGTATAAACGGTTTCGGTTGCTGCGCCCGTATGCAGATCCGCCGGGCTACTGGTACATACCAAAGTAAACGCCATCAGAAAAGCTGCCATTTTTTTCATAAACATTACCTCCGTTTTTCACACGATTTTACACATCTGGCCGGACAGTGTGAAAAAACAGGGAACACCTCTGCTTTGTGCAAGGTGTTCCCCATTTTTCTCTATAACAGCCACTTCATCTCCGCAAAAAATTCCCGCAGCATATTGTTCGGCAGATATTTTGGTGTGGAATCCGCCGCAATTCCACAGACATCAGAAAGTCCGTACTTTTTGGCAATCTGTAGGGCACGGAATACATGAAAATTGTTGGTCACAATGCCAACGGATGCGCCTTCTTTCATCAGCATTTTACTGTTCGTGATATTCTGCTCGGTTGTCTGCGATTGATCCTCTGTCAAAATTCGCGCAGTATCAATGCCTTTTTCCTGCAGATACTGTGCCATTCCTTCTGCTTCGGTCCACGGCTCGTTGCTTCCCTGTCCTCCGGAAACAATGCAGACCGTGTCCGGGTTTTCATTCAGATATTC
>ENA-ORUI01002815-ORUI01002815.1-human-gut-metagenome-genome-assembly--contig:-NODE-2815-length-13708-cov-4.144144_pt1 | contig 13708 bp, 7 predicted proteins | sample MGYA00242078_ERZ509205 | MGnify/ENA primary metagenome ERZ509205 (study PRJEB26280, sample SAMEA2338828) | human gut metagenome | biome: human gut; feature: human-associated habitat; material: faeces... | reverse complement strand
GGACAGCGCCCCTGCGGAAGAATCCGCCGGCGATCCGGTCGAGCTGATCGTGTTCGCCGCCGCCTCCATGACGGAGACTCTGACCGAGATTGCGGAGCTTTACAAGACCGCCGCGCCCGAGGTCACCATCACCTACAACTTCGATTCCTCCGGCAAGCTGCTCACCCAGATCAAGGAAGGTGCTGTGTGCGATCTGTTCATTTCCGCCGCTCCCAAGCAGATGAATGCGCTGGACGGCACACTCAAGGACGACGCTGACAAGAACCCTGACGGTCTTGATATGCTCGTCGAAGGCAATGGACTGGTATCCGCTTGTTAACTCTCTGCGCATCGCCGCCATCAGCGCGGTGGTCGTGTTCTTTGCGGGCATTGCCGCAGCGTATTACATTGCAAAATTCCCGCGTCTGGTCAAAGGCGTTTTAGACGTATTTCTTACACTTCCGCTGGTATTGCCGCCCACGGTTGTTGGGTATCTTCTGCTGCGCGTCCTGGGCCCGAAGCGCCTGATTGGCGCGTGGGTGCTGGAGACGTTCGGTATCCGGCTGGTGATGACCTGGTGGTCAGCCATTTTCGCCACAGTCGTAGTCGTGTTCCCGCTGATGTACCGCACAGTACGCGGCGCGTTTGAAGCCTTTGACGAGACGCTGGCCTATGCAGGCCAGACGCTCGGTCTGTCCAACACCTATATTTTCTGGCACATCCGCATGCCCTACTGCCGTCAGGGCGTTCTGGCAGGCGCGGTGCTGGCATTTGCCCGTGCGCTCGGCGAGTACGGCGCAACAAGCATGATTGCAGGCTACACGCCCGGCAAAACCGCAACCGTTTCCACCACGGTCTATCAGCTTTGGCAGATCAACAACGACGAATTGGCTCTCAAATGGGTCATGGTGAACGTTGGAATTTCCGCTATCATTCTGCTGGTTGTAAACATGCTGGAAAAGAAGAGTTTATCGGCGGCAGGCCGGGAAAGGAGGCAGTGCGCATGAGTTTGCTCGTAGATATTGAAAAAAGGCTGGGGAATTTTATGCTCCGCTCCAAATTTGAAGCAAGCAGCGGCACTATGGCTCTGCTCGGCGCATCCGGCTGTGGAAAGAGTGTGACGCTGCGCTGCATTGCGGGCATCATGACACCGGACAGTGGCCGCATTGTCCTCGACGGCGAGACACTGTTTGACAGTGAAAAGCACATTGATCTCACGCCGCAGCAGCGGCGCGTCGCGCTGGCGCGTATTCTGGCCTCGGAACCGCGCGTGATTTTGCTTGACGAGCCGTTTTCCGCACTGGATACGTTTCTCAAGTGGAATCTGGAGTTGGAGTTAGCCGATCTGCTTGCGGACTTTCCCGGCCCGATTCTGTGGGTCAGCCATGATCTCGGTGAATGCTATCGCAACTGCAAAACAGTCTGCGTCATGGAAAATGGCCGTTCCGGTGCAGTAACGGATATGCAGGCGCTGGTTCTCCATCCTGCAACACAGGACGCTGCACGGCTGGCCGGCTGCCGCAATTTTCTTCCGGCGCACCGCTGCGCAGAGGGCATCCAACTGGACGGCTGGGCGCTCACACTGCCGCTGCAGGCAGAAACAGAGCAGGTTACTATCGCTGTCCCGGACAGCGCAGTCACGCTGCACACAGGGCCTTACAGCGCCGTTGTCTCCCGCGTAATCCGCGTCGATCGTCCTCCTGCGCCCGGAGCATCAGAACACCCCGCTGCTCCGTACCGCGCTGCCCAAGAACGCGCCCGCAGAACCGGGTCAGACCATCCGCTTTGACCTCCGCCCGGAAGCATGCCTCTGCTACCCGTCCGAGCAGGCACGAGCAGCCGCTTTCAAATAATCAAAGCAAACAAAAGCCGCCCCTTGCTGTGCATAGCGCAACAGGGGCGGCTTGGCGTTTCCAAGACACCAAATGGAGCCTTTTGTACGTCAGTCTGCCGACGTGCTGATATCGGCAGGATTATAACTCAGCAGCACGTCGTCCTGACCGTCCACGTTTTTGGAGTACATGACGCCGTTTTTCATGTCTTCCAGAATGCCTTCATACAGCGCAATCGTCTCGTCGATCTTCTCCTGTGTCCAGATGAAGCTGCCGTCGCTGCTTGTCCATGCCTCTTCGCCGAGCAGGCTTTGCAGCTGCACCTTTTCGTTGTCGAGCCATGCCTTGTATTCGTCATACGTCCACCATTCGACGTCCGGTGTCGGGAAACGCGCTTCAAATTCCGCGTCCGTCATCGGCTCAAAGGTCTTGCTGCCATCGAAGCTGTAATACGTTTTGCCGTCCGACGGATCGACGTAGGACATGAGCGTGTTTTCTGCGGACTCGGGCTCTATAGCGTTCATGTGACGATCCGCCAGTTCACGGCACTGCTGCTTTGTGACGATGGTTACCTCTGAAATACTGCTGCGGCTGCCCCGTATGATATGCAGATAAATGCCGTCCGCGGCTTCCCCATCCATATAAATACCGCCGTTGTCGTCGTAAATCATGGCGATGGGCTGCTTCTGATAGTACCACATGGTTTCCTGTCTGCGAATGCCGGCGGCAGCATATTCCGCGCTCGGCTCCAGCGGTTCGCCGGTTTCGACGGCCACAGAGCCGCCGGAGCCAGCCGCGCTGTTTTGTTCCACAACTGCGCCTGTCCCCTTGACCGGCACACTGGGTTCCTCTGTTTTCGCTGAGGTTGCAAAAACCGTTACCGTTCCGGCTACGAGCAGTGCTGCCAGAAGCAGAGACATGACTGTAATTTTTTTCGTTTTCATAATTGCTGTGATCCTTTCTTCAATCGCATTTCTGCTGAAGTGATTGCAGAGCGGCGCGAAGCCGCTTCTTGTTTCTTCCATGCTAATCAGAATATTTGCATAGGAGGCTCTTGCGTCGCTGCCGAAACGGCGAACAACGGATTCATCGCAGGACAACTCCATGTCCCGGTTTGCCAGCACATACATGACCCAAACCAGCGGATTGAACCAGTGTACACATGCAGCCGCGATCAGAAGCAGCTTGGAAACCGCGTCGAACCGCCGGATGTGTACAAATTCGTGCTCCAAAACGTATTGCAGCGCCGTTTCGTCGTTCCAATCTGTCTTTTTGGGCATCAGAATGACCGGGTGCAGGACGCCGAAGGTCAGGGGCGACGAAATCTGGTCAGACTGCCGGATGCAGATCCCGCGCCGCAGCGGATGCGTTTGCAGCCACTGCCGGGACGCATCATTGTCCACTGGAAAAGACATGCGGAACTCCCGGCAGCATTTCCAGTAAACCGCCGCGAAAAAGGCTGCGCAGAGAACCACCCCGGCAATCCATACAATGCTCCATACGGAGATTGTCTGCACCGGTGCAGCGTCTATCTGCGGCAGGGCGGCGACAGCCTGCCCCGGCAAAAGGGCCGGAGTTGCCGCTGCGGGCACGTCTACCACGTTCAAGGCTGTCTTCTGCCCCAGCAGTGAATAGATGCTCAGGGTAGAGGACAGCGAGACCGGCAACACCAGCCGCAGCAGCGCCGCGTCCCAAAGCGCCAGGAACGTCTTTTTCGGCACATGGTTCATCGCCAGCGCACGGAGGACCGTAATTGCAAGGATCATGACGCCGCCCGTGACGCTCATTTGCAGAAGGCTCATACCGGGCACCTCATTCCAGTTCCCCGACGATCTGCCGAAGCCGCTCGATCTGCTCGGCGGAGAGTTTTTTTCTGCCCAGCAGCGCGGCGAACAGCTTGTCGGCAGAACCGTCATAGACCTTGTTGATGAGTTCATCCGTCTCCGCCTCCTGCACCGCTGATTTCGGGATCAGCGCATGGCACAGAAAGCCCGGCTCACTGCGCTCGATCGCACCCTTTTTCATGCAGCGCTTGATGAGCGTATAAGTCGTATTGACATTCCAGCCCAATTCATTTGTCAGCTGCCGCGCGATCTCCTTGGCGGGGGTATCCCCCTCGCGCCAGATCACGTCCATCACCTTCAGTTCAGAGTCAAATAATTTGATGTCCATATACATACCTCTTTTCATAAGACTCCAGTAGTGGCCACGCATACATAATACCACAGTCTTATTTTGTTGTCAATACTACTGGAGTCTTAAACAAAAAATACGAAAAAAAGCCGCCCCGTTGCGAAGGGGCAGTGGTATCGGTGAAGTCGAGCCGGAGAGGTTGTGCAGCCGAGTGGGCATTGCCCCCTATGACGAAACGGGTAAGTGCAGTACGAATTTTTCCTTGTTCCGTGGAGAGGCGGCAGTTACTTTTTGCGGTGATAGCCGCAGTCGCAGTAGGGGCCACCAGAGGCAAGGGTATATTCGCGCACGAAGTCGGACGCACCGCCGGCATCGCTCATGGTGTAGTCCAAGCGGCACATAGCAGATGTCAGGTCGTACAGACCCAACTCCTGCATCAGCGTACAGATGCCGCAGCGGTCAAAGCGCGCCTCATAGCCGCTGCCGTCCGGATATTCAAACAGTTCCATGTTCCACGAATAGGGGTTGCGGTCGGCAGCGCGTAGGGCTGCGGTCGCACGCATGGAGGCAAGATCCTTTTCGGAGAACTTGTTTTTCCCGCTCTTGCGGCAGAACCAGCGCATGGGTGCGGTTATCATAGACTTTGCATAGTAATCCGTCAGACGCTGCACGTCCGGGCGCTGCGGCATGCTGAGGACGAACGCGCACAGCATCGCACAGTTCACGATGTTCATTTTGAAGCGGTCAGCCTTTTCAAATTCCGGCAGACCGGCAATGATCTTCCGGTAGCACGGCTTTGCGTTTTTCGTAATTTCTTTGGCCGCAGCCGCATCATAGCCGAAAACGGCGGTCAGTTCCCTCCGGAACGAACCGGCGAACAGCGCCCACATCCCCATGGGCATCCCTGCATATTTCATAGCTTCTTCTCTCCTTCCGCAAATTCCAGCTGAACGATCTGCATGCGCATCATGCCGTCGCCGACTTTTGCAAGAAACCGATAAAAGCCGGGAACCGACGGGTCATCCAGACTCTGATAGCCCAGCATATAGCCCCGGCTTGACACGCGCAGGCGCGGCGACCAGCCGGAAAGTTCCTTTTTCGCATCGGAAACAGCGAAATATGCGCCGACATCCTGAATTTCAGCGGTTTTGATCCAAGTTTTGAGCATCAGGCGCACCGCCTTTTGATTTGCCGCGTCGAAGACCAGCCTGCTGCCGGGGAACGCTTTCGTCATGACCTGTACGAGCGCTCTGACCTGCTCCGTCAGGAAATAGTAGAATACGCCCGCGGCAAAGAATACCGCGCCGCCCGACGCGTCGATGCGGCGGAACCACGATGTGTCGTTCAGGTCGCAGGCGATGTTTTCCTCCTGATCCCCTGCGGGCAGGAGTGCGTCGCGCACGGCAATCACGCCGGAAAAGTCTAGATTGTAGATTTTACACGTTCCGTTATCGCAGCTGCGGCCCGTATCGTCCAGTCCGCAGCCGAGGTTGACAACCGCTGCGTTCGGATGCCGGCGCAGATAGTCCCGCACCTCCCACGCAAGGTCGTTTTGGCGCATGGCGGCCTCCAGAAAGCCGAACTGCTGCATGAGGCTCTTTGATTTTTTGGACAGAAGTGAAAAATCGTAATCGATCTGATTGATCAGGCGCAGGGCCGTCTCGTCACGGTAGAGATTCGGATATAATTCCGAGCACATTTTCCGCCCGTAGAGCGGAATAACGAGCGTTTCCTGCACGGTGTTTTTTCAATATGGTATTTCATGGATTCCTCCGTATCTGCCAGTTAGTTTTATCTAACCAGCATCCTGCTGAAAAGCCGCCGCAGCGGTTTTCTTTATTTTGACACAAGCTTCGGCTTTTTTCAAGAGGCTGGAACAAATGCGGCATATTTTTTTCAAATCGCTTGCAAATTACGCCCATATCGTGTATAGTAGCAGGCGGAAAAGCACAAGATTTTGCTTTTTCCAGCGTCAACTGACGCACAATTTCATATTGCCATCCGATGTACAGTAACCGAGGCATGCCGCTGGGCAGGCTTTGGCGTAAGAGAAAGGGAAAACCACTCGACCGGAGCTGTGCGCACAAGACCGTTCCGAAGCAGCAAAAAGCTGTCTGGGCGAAAGCCAGTCATTGCGGATTGAACCGCGAGAAGACAGGAAACGGGCGCGGAAACAGAGATTCTGTTTCCAAAGTGCAAGTCAGAAGAACTGCTGTCAGCGCCGCATATTGCGGCGAAAAGGATGAATGCGTGGGACGAGCTCTGCCTGTAGCATTCGGAACAGGTGCGCCGTTTTTCCTCACAGGAAAAGCAGCGTATTTTGTTTCTTTGGAGATCCGCCCGCCATTTTGTCAAAATGGCGGGCTTTCGTTTCTCCCAAAGCCGTCTGCGCCCCCTGTTTCCGCTCCTATTTAATAAGGAGCTTGCGATAGATATTTTGATTCTGGAGGAAAAATGTATGAAGAAACGAATTCTGAGTCTGCTGCTCGTGTTTGTGATGCTGCTGAGCCTGCTGCCCGCAGGCGTTCTGGCAGCAGAGGGCGATGTCAGCGTCACACTGTCCGGTATGCACGACGCACAGGTCAAGTCCCTGAAGCTGTATACCTACATGGACGGCGTGAAGGGCGCGGACGATCTGCTGGCCGCGAAGGAAGCCGCAGACGGCGCGTATACCATCGACCTTGCGCCCGGCGCTTACTGGGCCGACGGTTACGACGCAAACGGCGACTGCAACGGCGGCGTGTCCATCAACGTCAGCAGTGAGAACAACAACTTCAAGCTGCAGCGGATGTACCAGATCTCCGTCAGCCCCAGCAAGTGGGTCAAGGACACAGACTATACCCTCTCGCTGCGCGTCACCGATGCTTCCGGTGCGGAGCGCAAGGCAGCGTTCGGCTATACCGTAAACGGTAAAGGTCAGTCTTGGGAAAGCACTTACATGAGCTGCCTGTTTGTCGTTGGCGATACAGTCAGCGTGACAGCCACGCCGAACGCGGAAACGCATCCGAACTACAACCCGGCTACCGCTTCCAAGACCCCGACGATGAACGACAGCCTCAGCCTGACCTGCAAGGAATTCGTCACGGTCACGGTCACAGCGCCGAAGGGCTCGACCATCGACGCCGGTACGCTCGCAAAATACTATGTGTTCAGCTTCCTTGAGCCGTTCGCGCGTTCCGTCGAGGACGGCACGGCCACGTTCCATCTCGACAAGAACACGGATTACTTCTACCGTGTCCGCCATCCGCAGGGTGCAACATACTGGAACTACATCAGACTGAGCGCCGACGCAGCGTACACGGTCACGGAAGAGGATCTCGGCCTGACCGGTGATTTCAACAAGAGCACGATCTATCATTTTGAAAACAACATCTATGACCGCGCGGGCATTTACCTGAACATCAACACCAAGGGCTACAAGAACATGGCCGTTGGCGATACGTTCGAGCTCAACTCCTTCCGCAACTGGTTTGCGATCGAAAGCTTTATGAACGCCAAGGTCGCGCTGCCGGAGATGCACTATCAGGTCATCGATGTGAACGGCAATGCCAGCGACGTCGTGACCATCACGCCGAACGCGCTGAACAGCAACGTCGCTGTGATGGAGGCCAAGCACGAGGGCACGGCAATCGTGCTCGTAACCTATGACGCAATGACCCATATGGTTGGCCAGACCAGCACGGCCTCACATCGCTTCTCCGCCATCTGGCCGGAGTTGACGGGCGTGTTTGTCGTGAATGTCGGCGCGGACGGCAGCGCCATCCAGACCAATATGAATCTTGACCGCATGGACGCGGTCATCGAGAAGGATGAGGCGCGGCAACTCGATGCGGAGCATGACATTCTGTTCTACACTGGAACAGAGGGTGCAAGTTACAGCTTCAAGCCCGAAGCGGGCTGCACCGTGAGCGTCCTGCGCCCCACCGTGACCGCTGCGTCTATGACGTATTCCGGCGGCTTCACAAACACTGGCGTCACAACCGCTGAAGACGGTACTGTGACCGTCAGCGGTCTGATCACCGGCCGCAATATCATCAAGGTCACGAAGGGCGGCCTTTCGACCTATCAGGTCGTGACGGCACGCGGCGTGAGCTACAAGTTCGTCAACGCGGAGGGCACGGAGCTGACGCAGGAAGAGCTGGCTGCCATCAAGCCGGGCGATTCCGTCACGATCCAGTTCTCCAACCTGATCAGCCCCAAGGAAAAGCTTTCCGGCGCGTATAACTTCAACTTCTCCCTGTATATGCAGGGCCCGGACGGCACCTTCTTCAAGAGTGATCCCGGCGGAAACTTCGGCGTTTATGACTTCAGCGGCAACTCTGAGCGGCAGAAGCTGACTGTCACCATCCCGAAGTTCTGGGCTGAGGAGACCTACACGCTGAGCGGCGCGATCAAGCAGGCGGGCTGGCCCGGCGTTCCGACGCACCGCGGCATCACCTATGCTGTGGGCACGAATCCCGGCTTCGACGCACCCAAGACCGCCGGCATTCTCAGCCGTCTGCCGGAGATCACGATCCCGGTCGTAAAGCTCGACTTCCTGACCGGCAAGCTGAGCTTCCAGGATCAGAACGGCACGGCCATTGACCGCAAGGATCTGACCGTCACGCTGGCGGACAGCGCAGGCAACGGCATTGCGGTCGCGGAAGATGGCACGTTCAAGGCTTATGCCGAGGAATACTTCTACACCGTTTCCGGCGCTGGCGTTGAATATGCCTCCGGCAGCGTCACCATGACGGAGGAAGGCCCCAACGAATTCACCATCACCCTGCAGGCAACCGCAGCGGGCGCATGGGACGGCAAGACGCCGACCGAACCGCAGACCGACGAAAACGGCGTTTACCAGATCGGCACCGGCGCGGAGCTGGCATGGTTCGTCGCGAAGAGCAAGGACGCGGACGTTTCCGGCGTTCTGACGGCCGATATCAACCTCGGCAAATACGCATGGCTGAACATCTCCTCCAGCAAGAAGGTCGTGCTTGACGGCGCAGACTTTGAGATCACCGGCCTGAACGCCACGGCTGGCCTGTTTGCGCAGATCGGCTCGAATTCCTACATCCATGATCTGACCATCCGCGGCGCAGTTTCCGGCAAGGGCAACGCAGGCGCGATCGCCGGCTATGCCAGCGGCACTGCTCCGAAAATTGCGAACTGCTTCAACTACGCAGTCATCACCTCTACCGGCAACAACGTCGGCGGTCTTGTGGGATACACCTATCAGAACGCCGTGATCGAGAACTGCGCGAACTTCGGCGCTGTCACCGGCGGCAGCAGCGTCGGCGGCATTATCGGCGGCACAGTCGGCAACGGCTCGACCATCACCGGCTGCTATAACACCGCAGAAATTTCCGCGACCGGCAGCAAGGCCGGCGGCATTATCGGCGGTACCAGCAGCGAAATGACTGTTACAAGCTGCTACAACACCGGCAAGATCTCCGGCACGGCCTCCGGCGGCATCGCAGGCGAGGTCAAGGGCAATGTGAACTGGAGCGGCACTGTGCAGGGGAAGATCACCATCTCCAGCTGCTACTCCACCGGCGAAGCGGGCAGCGCCGTATTCGGCACGGTTGACACTGCTTCCTCCGAGATCTCCAAGTGCTATTATCTGAACACGCTGAACGCGGACGCGAACGCCGAAGCGCTGAACGAAGCTGACCTCAAGGACGCCGACCTGTCCGACGCGTTCGGCCCGGTCTGCGGCGGCTATCCCGCGCTCAGATGGCAGACCGATGTGACCTTCCACGAGGCAAGCAGCGAGGGCACGGTCACGGCTCCGCTGTGCACTGTGAAGGGCTACACCAGCTACTCCTGCAGCAAGTGCGGCGAAAGTTACCGCACGGCTTATACCGCACCGCTCGGCCACGACTTCTGCGAGGATCTGGACGGCAGCGACAACAGCTGTGTCCTGACGGCTCCCACCTGCACGCAGCCGGGCAAGATCGTCCGTACCTGCCGCAGAGACGGCTGCTCAGAAACGAAGGAAGACATCGTTCCCGCCAAGGGCCATACGCCCAAGGACGGCACCGAGCAGGTCTTCACCGGCTATAAGACCTACAAATGCGCCGTCTGCGGCGAAACCTACACGGTCTGGGACGACGACCGCCTCGGCCACGTCTCCTACCCCGAGCAGACTGTCACCTATATCAGCGTTTCCGACAACGGCAATTACCCCTGGGTCTACAATGCCGATCTGGACCGCTTTGAGAGCAGCAACCAGGAGCAGGACAAGACAAGTTCCACGACCTCGTTCGCCTTTACGCTGAGCGCCCCCACCGTTCTGCGCTTCGGCTACGGCGTTTCCTCGGAAAACGGCTATGACAAACTGACCATCACGCTCGCAGCCGACGGCGGCAGCACGGAAACGCTGGCTGACGCTGTCAGCGGCGAGAAGAGCGGCAGCATCAAGAAGCAGCTTGCAGCAGGCAGCTACACACTGACGCTGTCCTATGTGAAGGACGACGCCTCCAAGGGCGGCTCCGACACGGCGTATGTCAGCGTTCTGACGCTGGCCGGTATGACCCGCGTGATCGTGGAGAACACCACGTTCCCGAAGGCGGAAGGCGCTGCGTGGGAAGGCACGCTGGCCGACACCTGGATCGAGCTGACTGGCGAATCGACCATGATGGGCTGCGTTGTGGAAGCACTGGATGGCCACACCGTCGTCGGCGCGGAAAGCAACTACATCTCCTCCATTGACGACCTCAAGGAGCGTCAGGGCGGCTCGATGTCCGGCTGGATGGGCACGCTCAACGACTGGTTCACAAACTTTGGCTTTGGTGAATTTACCGTTGCAAAGGGCACGCTCTGCGCGGGCGACGAGATCCGCATCATGTACACCCGTACCGTTGAGGATCTTGGCGGCAGCTGGAACAATTCCGACACCCGCCTCAAAGCGCTCACGTTCAGCGCAGGCAAGCTGACGCCCAAGTTCAGCGGCGACACCTTCACCTACACCCTGACTGTGCCGGATGGCACGACCCGGCTGCTCGTCACGCCGACGGCGGCAAACAAGAACTATCAGGTTCGCACCTATCTCGGCACGCAGGCCACGGGCCGTGAGTATTCGCGCACGTCCCTCATCCCCATTGAAAACGGCAGCGTCATCACCGTCGTCTGCGCAGACGACAGCTGGCCCACCATGAATGAAACGAGCGACGGCAAGCGCACCTACACCATCAATGTGGTTTACGGCGAAGTCAAGTCCGACGACGCGGGCGTCACATCTGTCAAGGTTGCAGGCGTTTCTGCAGCAGCCGGTACGGCTGAAAACAGCTTCTCCGTAACGCTTCCGGCAGGCACGGAGGTCACGGCAGACAGCTTCGAGATCACACTTTCCGACAGAAAGGCCACGCTTACCGGCCCGGCCAAGGGTGAGGACGGCGTCTGGACGTTTACTGTGACCGCTGAGGACGGCACTGCCGTGACCTACTCCGTCACGGTCACGGTGAAAGAGGCCAAGACGATCCACGCGACCATTTCCATGCAGGCAGAAAATATGTTTATCATGGTTCCGACCCGCGTGGAAGTCTCCAGCGATCTCGCCGAACGCTATGGCTACGCCGATGATGTCACAGACGGCGTTTCCGCGCTGGACGTGCTCGTCAAGTACCACGAGCTCACCTTCGGTGAGGACTTCACGAAGGACAGCAAGAGCGATTATCTCGTCGTCAGCAACGGCACGATCACCACGGTCAACGGAGAAAAAACCTCCGCGTTCAGTTTCGCGGTCAACGGCGAGTTCCCCTGCGACAAGAACGGCGAATACAACACGCAGTACGGCTACACCGGCTACACCATCAGCCAGACCCCCGTTGCGGAGGACGGCACCGTTGAGTTCTTCTTCTATCAGGACACCAGCATGTACATGGACTATTATACCTGGTTCACGGATGCGGATGGAAACCGGCTCAACACGCTTACAGTTCAGGCCGGAACGGACTTCACGCTCGGCATGGATGGCTATATGTACGCCTACGGCGGCAGCCTGAAGCCGGAAGACCGTAAGACGCACGGTGCAGCGCTTGATCCCGAAGATCTGCAGATCTGCACAGTCGGCGAAGATGGAACGCTCACGCCGGTCGAGGGCAAAACAATCGGTGAAGACGGTCAGGTCACGCTCTCGTTCGCAGCAGCAGGCAGCTATGTTCTGTCCGCAATGGGCGACGAGTTCACCAACATTTTCTCCCCGTGGCTCCCCGTCACGGTCACAGCAGCGCCGAAGTCCAATGACGCGGGCGTCAGAAGCGTTACTGTCGCGGACATCGAAGCAGCAGCAGGCGAAAACAACACCTACACTGTCACCGTTCCCTATGGCACAGACATTACGGCGGACAGCTTCGTGATCGTCACGAGCGACTCCGGCGCGACCGTCGGCGCTCTGACGCATGACGGAAACGTCTGGTCCTTCACCATTACCGCTGAGGACGGCGTGACCTCCAGGACCTACACTGTCACCGTTTCGTTCACTGAAGCGCCGAAGTCCAACGACGCAGGTGTCAGAAGCATCACCGTTGCAGGCGTTAAGGCTAAGACCAGTGTGAATAACGAGTACACCGTCACCGTTCCCTACGGCACGAACGTCACAGCCAGCAGCTTCGTAATCATCACGAACCATGCTCGCGCAACCGTCGGCGCTCTGACACACATCAAAAACGTCTGGTACTTTACTGTCACAGCTGAAGACGGCGTGACCACCGCATCCTACACCGTTACGGTCACGACCGCCGCGCTTCCGACACCGATCAAGCCGGCTGTTGACAACACCAAGCCCGCTTCGGACTCCAAGCCCAAGCTTCCGTTCACCGATGTCTCCACGTCCGATTGGTTCTACAGCGACGTCATGTTCGTCTACGAGAACGGCCTGTTCTCCGGCACGGACAGCAGAAGTTTCAGCCCGAACGCATCTATGACGCGCGCAATGCTCGTCACGGTTCTCTACCGCCTCGAGGGTGAACCCGCCGGCACCGGCAGCAGCAGCTTCTCCGATGTGTCTTCCGGTTCGTATTATGAAAAGGCCGTCGCATGGGCAGCCGCCAACGGCATCGTCACCGGCACGGGCAGCACATCCTTCTCCCCCGATGCAAAGGTCACGCGTGAACAGCTTGCCGCGATCCTGTACCGCTATGCGCAGTACAAGAAGCTGGACACCGATGCAGGCGCGAAACTGGATAGCTTCTCCGACGCAGGCAATGTTTCCGGCTATGCCAGCGAGGCGCTCAGCTGGGCTGTCTCGGAGGGTCTGATCAACGGCGCTTCCGGCAGACTCATGCCGAAGGGCGACGCAACCAGAGCACAGGTCGCCGCGATTCTCCACCGGTTTGTGGAAAACGTGATGGACTGATCGCATAACCCCAATTTGCAGTACAGGACTGCCCCCCCTTCGGGGGCAGCCCTGCCTGCTGCATTTTAGGGTGCATCTGAAAACCGGCCGTCCGGCCGGCTTTCAGATACATCCTAGCAACACAAGACATGCGGAGTTGATTTGAATGATAATCCGGAAAACGAACAAACAGACAGCCGTTTGGGCACTGCTTACACTGGTGCTGACAGCCGTACTTCTGACCGGGTGCGAAGCGCCGCAGGCCGGGCCGGCCTACAGCTGCACCGTCTCCATTTCCTGCGCTTCCATTCTGGAACATATGGATCTGTGCAGCCCGGATAAGGCGGATCTGGTACCGGAGGATGGCTGGCTGCTGGAGCCGGTGGAAGTCTCCTTTCAGGCAGGCCAGAGTGCCTTTGACGTTTTGCAGCAGGTCTGCCGGGAGAAT
>ENA-ORUI01002806-ORUI01002806.1-human-gut-metagenome-genome-assembly--contig:-NODE-2806-length-13735-cov-3.938816_pt1 | contig 13735 bp, 8 predicted proteins | sample MGYA00242078_ERZ509205 | MGnify/ENA primary metagenome ERZ509205 (study PRJEB26280, sample SAMEA2338828) | human gut metagenome | biome: human gut; feature: human-associated habitat; material: faeces... | reverse complement strand
CGCGGGCCGGGCATGCCCGGCCCCTACAGTGGAAGATTGAATTTTTCATGAAAACCATCTTGACACCACCCCTCAACCGTGCTATTCTTTAACCATCAAAAGCGTTGAAGAGGAAAAGTACCGCTCCATATCCGCACAGAGAGCCTGGCGTCTGGTGTAAGCCGGGACGGAGACAGGGCGCGAAAGAACACCTCCGAGCTGCAGCCTGAAATGCAAAAAGTAGGGTGTGCCGCAGGCCGTGCGTTACAGCGGCAGCGTTTCAAAGGTGAACGTGTACGGAAAAAGTGACCGTATGCCGTTATTTCGGCTGCGGTAATTTAGGTGGCACCGCGGATCCAAGACAGCGATTCGTCCTAATGCAGGGCGAATGGGCTGTCTTTTTTTGTTTACCATTCGGAGGGTGTAAGACGTAAACCGAAAAGGAGAAACAAACAATGTGCTGCATCATGGGTTATGCCGGACATGATCTGCTCAAGGAAACTTTCATCGAATATCTGCTGCGTACCACCAGCCGCGGCCCGGACGACCAGCGCGTGGCCGAGACAGAGTTCGGCCTGCTGGGCTTTGGCCGTCTGGCCATCATGGGCCTGACGCCCGAGGGCATGCAGCCCTTCTTCCGCGGTGCGGACTGCGTGGCCTGCAACGGCGAGCTGTACGGCTTCCGCCCCGTCAAGGCCGAGCTGGAGGCCGAGGGCTACACGTTCGAGTCCGACTCCGACTGCGAGATCATCCTGCCGCTCTACTATAAGTACGGCCTTGACATGTTCAGGCACCTCGACGCCGAGTTCGCCATGATCCTGTACGACAGCCGCAAAAAGCTGCTGATCGCCGCACGCGACCCCATCGGCATCCGCCCACTGTTCTACGGCTACAGTGAGTCGGGGCACATTGCTTTTGCGTCCGAGGCGAAAAACCTCGTGGGCCTGTGCAAAAAAATCTATCCGTTCCCGATTGGCAGCTACTACTGCAACGGTCAGTTTGTGCGCTACTGCGACATTGCCGATACGCCCGCCTACAGCCAGGACGAGCTGCCCGAGATTTTGACGAACATCCGCGAAAAGCTGGTTGCCGGTGTGGACAAGCGCCTTGACGCCGACACGCCGGTTGGCTTCCTGCTGTCGGGCGGTCTTGATTCGAGCCTGGTCTGCGCGATTGCGGCCAAGAAGCTGGGCAAGCCGATCCGCACGTTCGCTATCGGCATGAGTGAGGACGCTATTGACCTGAAATACGCCAAGCAGGTGGCCGACTACCTGCACGCCGACCACACCGAGGTCATCATCAACCGCGACATCGTGCTGGACGCGCTGGAAAAGGTCGTCGCCATGCTCGGCACCTGGGATATTACCACCATCCGCGCGTCGGTGGGCATGTATCTGGTCTGCAAGTACATCCACGAGCACACCGACATCCGCGTGCTGCTGACCGGCGAGATCTCCGATGAGCTGTTCGGCTACAAGTACACCGACTACGCGCCGTCCGCCGCCGCATTCCAGACCGAGAGCCAGAAGCGCATCCGCGAGCTGTATATGTACGACGTGCTGCGCGCGGACCGCTCCATCAGCGTGAACAGCCTCGAGGCCCGCGTGCCGTTCGGTGATCTGGATTTTGTACGTTACGTCATGAGCATCGACCCGGCCAAAAAGCTGAACACCTACGGCAAGGGCAAGTATCTGCTGCGCAAGGCGTTTGAGGGCGACTGGCTGCCCGAGAGCATCCTATGGCGCGAGAAGGCCGCCTTCAGCGATGCCGTCGGCCATTCGATGGTGGATGACCTGAAGGAGTACGCCGAGACGGTCTACACGGACCGCGACTTTGCCGAGAAGTGCGGCAAGTACACCTACGCCCGCCCGTTTACCAAAGAAAGCCTGCTGTACCGCGAAATTTTTGAGAAGTATTATCCCGGTCAGGCCGAGATGATCGTCGATTACTGGATGCCCAACAAGGCATGGCCTCACTGCGATGTCAACGACCCCAGCGCCCGCGTGCTGGCAAACTATGGCGCAAGCGGGCAATAAAGGGAAAGTCCTGAACCCTTCCGGCCATCGCTGACGCTCGGCCACCTCCCCTGATGGGGAGGCTTTCTCGCGGGCGAAGCCCGCGCAAAAAGGCGCCCCATCAGGGGAGCTGGCCGAGCTTGCGAGGCCTGAGGGGTTCAGCCGCCTGCCCACTGCCCGAAACCCACGCTGGAAAAGGTCCCCCTATGATTCAATCCGTCTCCACTGCGGAAGATAAAACCGAATACCTCCGCCGCCTGTCCGGCAAGCCCTATTTTGAATCCACCCTCGGCACGCACCTGCACCTGTTCGGCAACCACCCTGCCAGCGGATGGGCGTTCTACCTGCTGCCCGGCTCCGCGGTGCTGGAGCTGCGCGGCGGGTCGGCGGTGCTCTGCGGTGCGCTGCCCGGCGGGGAAGCGGGGGAGGACGCCCGGGAGGAATTGACGGGCTTTCTCCGCTTTCTGCACGCCGACACCCTGCGAACCGAGCACCCGCTGACCCTGCCCGGCTGGCAGCCTGCCGCGCCGCTGACGCTGTGGGAGCTGCCAAAGGGCCGTGCCCTGCCGCTGCCGCCCGCGCCCCCGGCGGAGCTTGTCCCGGACAAAGCGCCGTCGATGCTGCCGGTCAGCCGCCTTGTCTTTGCCGAGAGCGACGCCGAGGCCGACGAGTTCTACTCCGCGGCCTGCACGGCGCTGGCCCACGGGGTGGGCACCTGCCGCGCGCTGCTGCACAACGGCAGACCCGTCTGCACGGTGGGCTGCTACGAGCAGAGCGATACCGAGAGCTACATGGCCGCGGGCGTGACCGACCCCGCGTGGCAGGGCAGGGGGCTGGCGCGGTATTTGATTGTCGGGCTGGCGAATGAGCTGACCGCCGAACGCGCGGTGCGGTTCGCCTGCTTCCCGGCGCTGTGCGGCTTTTATGCACAGCTTGGATTTTTACAAATCGGCAAAATTCAACATTATACTACAGATTGGAATACTACATGATCGAACAATTTTACGACCTGCGCCCCGAAGTGCTGGCGCTGGACCGCAAGGCCCTCGACCTCTGCCGTGCGCAGTTTGCCCATGTGGAGGAGATCCGCGACTACAACCAGCTCAAAATGCTGCGTGCCTTCACCGATTGCGGCGTCGAGGCACGGCATTTCTGGGGGTCCAGCGGCTACGGCGTCTGGGACGACAGCCGCAACAAGCTGGAGGAGGTCTTTGCCCGCTGCATGGGGGCCGAGGCCGCACTGGTGCGCCCGCAATTCATGAGCGGCACCCACACGCTGACCGTCGCGCTGTTCGGTCTGCTGCGCACCGGCGACACCCTGCTGGCCGCCACGGGCCGCCCTTATGACACGCTGGAAGGCGTCATCGGCATCGGAGACGCGGGCAAGGGCTGCGGCACGCTGCGGGAGTTTGGCGTGAACTACGACGAGTGCCCGCTGCTGCCGGACTTCACCCCCGACTATGACCTGATCGCCGAGAAGGCCAGGACCGCCACGGTGGTACACATCCAGCGCAGCCGCGGCTATACCCAGCGCAATGCGTTTGACCTTGCCACGATTCAAAAGGTCGCGGACACCGCCCGCAAAGCCAACCCGAACGCGGTGATTTTCGTGGACAACTGCTACGGCGAGTTCACCCAGACCGCCGAGCCTGTCGCCTTCGGCGCGGACATCATGGCGGGCAGCTTCATCAAGAACCCCGGCGGCGGCATCACCCCTACGGGCGGCTACATTGCGGGCCGTAAGGACCTTGTCGAAAAGTGCAGCCACCGCTTCACTGCGCCCGGCATCGGCGGGGACCTGGGCTGCACGCAGGACAGCCTGCGGGATACCTTCCTTGGCTTCTACTACGCGCCGGGCGTCGTCTGCGAGGCGCTGAAAACCGCCATCTATGCCCAGTGTCTGCTGGAGCTGGCGGGCGTCAATCCCGTGCCGCGCTACACCGCCGACCACAACGACATTGTGACCTGCTTTGACTCGGGCAGTGCCGCCGCGCTGACGGGCTTCTGCGCGGGCATCCAGCACAACAGCCCCGTGGACAGCTTTGCCAGCCCCGAGCCTGCCGACGAGCCGGGTTACACCGACAAGGTCGTCATGGCCTCCGGCAGCTTTACCGAGGGCAGCACGATTGAAATTAGCTGCGACGGCCCGCTGCGCGCGCCCTACACCTGCTATCTGCAGGGCGGCGTGAACTTTACCGCAGGCCGTGCCGCCGTGCTGAACGCCGTGCAGAACGCTTTTTTCGCAGAGTAAAAAGGCTTCCCCCCTCGGGGGAAGCTGTCAGCGGCCCCGCCCGCTGACTGATGAGGGACAGGCTTGCCATTATAACCCATAAACGGGAAGCCGCAGCAACCTCGCCCCTCATCCGGCCCTGCGGGGCCACCTTCAGTCTTCGCGCTAAGAGCCGCCTGCGGCGGTTGCGCTTCGACACGCGCCTGCGGGCGCAGCCCCAAGGGGGAAGGCTTTGAAGTAAAAAATCTCCCGCGTATCCTAACCGATACACGGGAGATTTTTTACATTCTACTGTTTTAGTGCTTCACAAAATCACGGACCAGCGCTTGCAGCAGGTCGTCGCGGTCAATGCGGCGGATGATGGCGCGGGCGTTCTTGTAGGTCGTGATGTAGGTCGGGTCCTCCGACAGGATGTAGCCGACGAGCTGATTGATGGGGTTGTAGCCCTTCTCCTCCAGCGCACGGTACACCTGCAGCACCGCTTGCTTGATCTCCATATCACGGTCATCACGGATGGAAAAAACGGCGGTAGGTTCAGAGATCGGCATTTCAATTCTCCCCTTCATTATGATATTACTAGCTCTATTATACTCAACATGCGCCAAATTTGCAAGATGAAAACGCAGAATTTTTATACAGAAATGCAAATTACGCCTCTTTGCTTTTTGCCCGCCGCTGTGCTATAATACAGACAAAACTGTCCGTAAAGGAGCTACACTATGAAATTTTCGGAAATGCCCTATGCACGCCCCGACCTGGACGCCGTCAAGCAGCAGTTTGCTGACCTGCTGGCCCGCTTCAAGGCGGCTGCCACCTACGCCGAGGCCCACGCCATTTTTCTGGAGGAGGAAAAGCTCAACAAGCATGTGGACACGCTCGCCCAGCTGGCCAGCGTGCGCAATACGATTGACACCCGCGACAAATTCTACGATGAGGAGATGAACTTCTGGAACGAGGCCACTCCCCAGCTGCAGGAGTGCCAGAACGCCTGGAGCCGCGCGATGCTCGACTCGCCGTTCCGCGCTGACTTCACCGCCGAGTACGGCGACCTGATGTTCGTCAACGCCGAAATCGCGGACAAGGCGTTCTCGCCCGACATCCTCGACGAGATGGCACAGGAAAATAAGCTGACCACCGAGTACGGCAAGCTGATCGCGTCGGCGCAGATCCCGTTTGAGGGCGGCGTCTACACGCTGAGCCAGCTGTCCCCGTTCAAGAACGACCCCGACGATGCCCGCCGTCTGGCCGCCTGGAAGGCCGAGGGCGCATGGTACAAAGAGCACGGGGCCGAGTTTGACGGCCTCTACGACCAGCTCGTCCACCTGCGCGACACCATGGGCAAAAAGCTCGGCTATGAGGGCTACACCACGCTGGGCTACTACCGCATGGGCCGCAACTGCTACACGAAGGCCGATGTGGAAAAGTTCCGCGCCGCCGTCGTCAAGTACATCGTGCCGCTGGCCGACAGCATCTACCGCGAGCAGGCCGGGCGGCTGGGCAAGCAGTACCCGATGAACGCAGCCGACAACGCCCTGATGTTCCGCAGCGGCAACCCCCGCCCGGCGGGCGACGCCGACGCCATCCTCAAACAGGGCAAAAAGTTCTATGAGGAGCTTTCCCCCGAGACCGGCGTGTTCTTCAACAAAATGCTGGACGACCAACTCATGGACGTGCTGTCCACCCCCGGCAAGGCGGGCGGTGGCTACTGCACGAGCCTGGGTGATTACGAAATGCCGTTTATTTTTGCCAACTTCAACGGCACCCAGCACGACGTTGAGGTCGTGACCCACGAGGCCGGCCACGCCTTTGCCGCCTACATGAACCGTGACCGCATCCCGTACTCCTACGTCTGGCCCAGCATGGAGGCATGCGAAGTCCACTCGATGTCGATGGAGTTCTTCGCCTGGCCGTGGGCCGATGGCTTCTTCGGCGCGGATGCCCGCAAGTTCCGCTACAGCCATCTGGCGGGTGCGCTGACCTTCATCCCCTACGGCACAATGGTGGACCATTTCCAGCACATCGTCTACGAGAACCCCGAGCTGACCCCGGCCCAGCGCCACGAGGAATGGAAAAAGCTGGCTGCCATCTATCAGCCCTGGATGCGTCTGGACGGCGAGATCCCGTTCTACGGCGCGGGTGAGTACTGGCAGCGCCAGATGCACATTTATCAGAGCCCGTTCTACTACATCGACTACTGTCTGGCCCAGACCGTCAGCCTGCAGTTCTGGGCGATGCTGCAAAAGGACCGCGCCGATGCGTGGAGCCACTACATGGCCTACACGAAGCAGGGCGGCAGCCGCACCTTCACCGAACTGCTGAAAAACGCCGGCCTGTCCACGCCGTTTGAGGAAAGCTGTCTGCGCGGCGTCAGCGAGGCGGCCAAGGCGTGGCTGGACAGTTACGATCTGACGGGGATCCTCTGATGGCGGACCGCGAGCGCGAGAAGAAAAAGAAGCGCGCCTATCTCGACGACTTTGAGAAGGACCTGAACGGCAATTATCAGTATCGCGGCGCGCATTACCGCTATGCGGGCGAGCACCCTCACACCAGGGTGCTGGCTTTGCTGTGGCTGTTTTGCGGCGGCGGGGCTGCGCTGACCGTCGGCGCGGGCGCACTGCCCGGGGCCACGGCCCACGCACCTGTGTACCTGCTGCTGCCCTACATGGCGGCACTGGTGCTGGCGCTGTATGCGGTGGTGCTGCTGGTGCGGCTGACCCGGGGCGGTGCGCGTGTGCGGGCTTATATCCATGAACAGACCGCACAAAAATTGCCCTCTTTGTGCAGGGCGACAGCGGTACTCTGCGCTGCTGCCTCCGCGGGGCAGGGGGTGGCTGTGTTTGCAGCGGACGCACAGATGCTTTGGGGAATGCAAGGTGTTTTTATACTTTTTGAACTGCTCTCCTGCGCTGCTTTTGCCGCTGCTGCGTTGTTCCTCAAGCGGATGCCGTGGGAAAAAGAAGAATAATTATACATTATCATAATAGAGCGTGCTCCGCAGAAAAACGCAGGGCACGCTTTTTTGGATGAGCAGGAAAAGTCTTCCCACAGGGGGAAAAAGACTTTGGGGGTTACAAAATTTTCCTCTCAAATTCGGCAAAAGGTACAAAAAGCAACAAAAGTGTGATTTATGGTTGACTTTTTGTCAATTTTAAGGTATCTTATAAGGTAAGTCATTATCGACAAGTGTACACTGTAAAGAGATACAGGGTGCGGAGAGGGGGTTCCCCCTTTCTCGTGTTGCGCTCTTGGGGAGCACAATATTGATTTGTGGGTGAGGGCAAATTTATAGGAGGTTTTACCACATGAAAAACACAAAGCAAGCCATTGCACTGGCATCTGCTGCCGCTCTCAGCGTCGGCATGCTGGCAGGCTGCGGCGGTGCTGCTTCTTCCGCTGCGACTGCGTCCAGTGAGAGCAACAGCACGGCCACTGCCGAGGCATCCACCACTGCCGCTTCCGACGGTACGCTCGTTCTGGCCGAGACCGGCTTTGAGAGCAAGTTCAGCCCCTTCTTTGCTGCTTCTGCCGCTGACCAGGATGTCATCGACCTGACCCAGATCGCCCTGCTGGGCGCTGACCGTAAGGGTGAGATGGTCCTGAACGGCATCGAGGGCGAGACCCGCGAGTACAACGGCACTGACTACACCTACCACGGTCCTGCCGACTGCGTTGTCACCGAGAACGCCGACGGCACCGTTACCTATGACATCAAGCTGCGCGAGGACCTGAAGTTCTCCGACGGTGAGCCTGTCACCATCGACGACGTCATCTTCTCGATGTATGTTTTCCTCGATCCTACGTATGATGGTTCTGTAACCATGTACTCTACCCCCATCGTTGGTCTGGACGAGTACCGCAGCTCCATGACCACGCTGTCCAAGCTGATCGCTGAGGCCGGCGAGGACAACACCGACAACACGAAATTCACTGCCGAGCAGCAGAAGGCTTTCTGGGACGCTGTCAACGACGGCGGTGTGAAGTTTGCCCAGGAGATCATCGACAAGTGCGTTGAGAGCGGCGCTGCCGCCGACGCTAACGATGCTGCCGGTGCCGCCGCCGCCTGGAACCTTGGCGAGCTGCCCGCAGGCGCAACCGCGAAGGATATGTTCGAGCTGATCGGCGCGAACTACGACTGGAACTTCTCTGCCATGGAGGCCGAGACTGCCGGTACCGCCCTGTCTGACCTGATCCCCGAGGACGTCTACGCCTACTCCACCACCGGTGTCAACGTCGGTGACGCCGTTGCTTCTGTGGCCGGTATCGTCAAGACCGGTGACTACAGCATGACGCTGACCACCACCGAGCTGTCCACCACCATGATCTACCAGCTGCAGATGCCCATCGCCCCGCTGCACTACTACGGCGATGAGAGCCTGTACGACTACGACAACAACTCCTTCGGCTTTGCCAAGGGCGACCTGAGCAGCGTCCGCGCCAAGACCAGCGCTCCCATGGGTGCCGGTATGTTCACCTTCTCCAAGTACAGCGACGGCGTTGTCTATCTGGATGCCAACCCCTCCTACTATGACGGCGCACCCAAGGTCGCCCACGTCAACATGAAGGAGACCCAGGAGGCCGATAAGATCACCGGCGTTCAGGCCGGCACCATCGACATCTCCGATCCTTCCTACTCTCTGGAGGTTGCTGACCAGATCGCCGACATCAACGGCGCCGAGGGTGAGGACGGTCCCGTCATCACCACCCGCCTGAAGGACTACCGCGGCTACGGCTACATCGCCTTGAGCGCCAAGAACGTCAACGTCGGCGGCGACCCCTCCTCCCAGGCTTCCAAGGACCTGCGCAAGGCCATCATGACCGTCATCGCCGCTTACCGCGATGAGGGCATCGACTCCTACTACGGCGACACCGCCACCGTCATCAACTACCCGATCTCCAACACCTCCTGGGCTGCCCCGTCCGTCACCGACGACGGCTACCAGATCGCCTACTCCACCGACGTGGACGGCAACGAGATCTACACCTCCGACATGAAGAGCGAGGACAAGTACGCCGCCGCTCTGCAGGCTGCCCTGGGCTACTTCGAGGCTGCCGGTTACACCGTCGCGAACGGCCAGATCACTGCCGCTCCCGCCGGTGCCAAGATGGAGTATCAGATCAACATCGGTGCTTCCGGCAACGGTGATCACCCCTCCTTCCAGACCCTGACCAACGCTGCCGCCGCTCTCAAGACCATCGGCTTCACCCTGACTGTCAACGATATGGCCAACGCTTCTGACCTGTTCGCTTCCTATCAGTCCGGCGCTGCCGAGGGCTGGGTCGCTGCCTGGCAGTCCACCAATGACCCCGATATGTACCAGCTGTACCACAGCCAGGGCGCTACCAACTACTACGCCATCAACGACACTGACCTGGACGAGCTGATCATGGCTGCCCGCGCGACCACCGACCAGGAGGCCCGCAAGGCCATGTACAAAGAGGCCATGGAGATCATCCTGGATTGGGGCGTCGAGCTGCCCGTCTACCAGCGCAGCGAGGCTACGATCTTCTCCACCGAGCGTGTCAACATCGACACCATCGCGAAGGATCAGACCCCGTACTGGACCTACAAGTCTGAGCTGAACAACCTCGAGCTGAACTAAGTTCAACTTACCGTTGTGAAACGCAGGTGACCGCCCGCCAAGGGCGGTTGCTTGCTGTATTGGACGAACCGAGGAAAGGGGGAGCGGGCAGCCTGTGCGGGCGCATATAGAATGCGCCCCTACGAATGCGCTGCCCTGTAGGGGCCGGGCATGCCCGGCCCTCTGCCCGGCGGTAATCGCCATTCTTCCCCTATACCACTAATATGGTCGTCCCACTCCCACGCAGGGCGTCGTCCCTGCGTGGGATGGGGATGCCCACATTACGGCATTTCCCTGCAAAATAAACGCGGTTTAACCGTGCAAGGAAGGAACGAAAACTCTTGCGAAACTACATCATCAAGCGTGTCGCGCAGTCGGTACTGATCCTGTTCTGTGTCATGTTCATTATCTATGCGCTGATCCGCAGCCTGCCCAGCTCTTTTGCAGAGACAATGGCAATGCAGCTGGCTCAGGCCCCCGGCGCCAAGCCCTATGAGGAATGGCTTGCCCAGCTCAACGCTTCCTACGGCCTTGACCTGGACATCGTCCCCGGCTTCTTCACCTGGCTGAGCAAAGCCGTTGTCGGCAACTTCGGCGACAGCTGGAAGTATACCGTGCCCGTCATCCAGAAGTTCAACGAGGTCATCTGGGTCTCGTTCATCATGGGCGCTATCTCGCTCGTGTTCGAGCTTCTCATCGCGGTGCCGCTCGGCATCGTGGCCGCCACCAAGCAGTACAGCGTGACTGACTACACCGTCACGACGGTCGCACTGCTGGGTATGTCGCTGCCGACGTTCTTCTTCGCGACGCTCTTAAAGCTCATCTTCTGCATCAAGCTCGGCTGGTTCGACCTTGTCGGCCTCACGGGACGTGACTTCAACTCCCTCAGCCAGTTTGGTCAGATCCTCGATATGGCAAAGCATCTGGTGCTGCCCATCGTGACGCTGGTCTTCATTTCCATCGGCCCGTGGATGCGCTATGTGCGCACGAACATGCTCGAGGTGCTCAACGCCGACTACATCCGCACCGCCCGCGCCAAGGGTCTTTCCGAGCATAAGGTCATCTATCACCACGCCTTCCGCAACACGCTCATCCCGCTCGTGACGTTCATCGGCGGCTCGCTGCCCGGCCTTTTTGCCGGCGCGCTCATCACAGAGACGCTGTTCGCCATCCCCGGCATCGGCTTCATCTCGTATAACGCGATGGTCGCGGGCGATATCCCCTTCTCCATGTTCTACATGACGTTCCTGGCGATCCTGACCCTGCTGGGCAACCTGATCTCCGACATCCTGTACGCGGTGGTCGACCCCCGCGTGCGCATCGCGTAAGAAAGGAGGACGTGACGAATGAGTTATTTTGACGATAGAACCGATAAGGATCTTTCCAATCCCGTTCACGGACAGGGCACGCCCGGTAATGATGCCCGCCGCCGTTCCTACGAACTCAACGACAAGTACGCAGGAAAGGACAACACGCCCTCCGAGGAAAACAAGCCTCCCGAGGAGGATTACTCCCTCAACGACGACCGCCGCGTCAAGGTCCTTTCCCCGGGCACGCTGGTCGCCAAGCGCTTTTTCCGCAACCGCCTCGCAGTCGTGGGTCTGACGATCCTCGCCGTGATGTTCATTTTCTCCTTCATCGGCGGCCTCATCAGCCCCTACGGGCAGGACGAGGTCTTCTACCGCGACGATATCCAGCTCAAGGAATACGCCGCCATGAGCGAGAACACCGAGTACCGCTATCTCGTGGCCGACGGCCAGGAGTTCGGCACGATCCTCCAGGCGCAGCTCACGCTGCACATGGGCAAGGACGACAGCTTCTCCTACAAGGGCGTCACCTACGACGTGACCGAGGAGGGCGACTCGCTTTACTCCGTCTCGAGCGGCGGCAGACTCCTTGCCATCGCCTATAAGGACATCATCAGCTCGAGCGACCCCAGCCAGAAGTTCGGCTTCAACTTCAGCTTCAACGCCCTCAAGGCGCACGCCAACGGCGAAGCGGAGTTTACGGCCAACGGCAAGACCTATACGCTTGATGAAGACAGCGTCATGCTGAATGGCGAGGAGATCGCCTACATCAGCCGCTTTGTCATCCAGTCCAAGGTCAGCGGCACGGTCATCACCAAGGACTTCAAAGAGCGCGTGCAGCAGGCCGTCGAAAACGGTGAGACCGAGTACACCTATGTGAACGACGCCGGTCAGGAGCGCGAGATCAAGCTTGAATACAATCCCGCCAAGTACCAGTGGTCGATCAAGGAGGGCACGTCCACCCGCGTGTTCGACGCCTATTCCTTCCCCGACTCCGCGCACTGGCTCGGTACGGATAAAAACGGTATGGATATGCTCACCCGCCTGATGTACGGCGGCCGCGTGTCGCTGATGATCGGCTTCATCGTCGTCATCATCTCCGCGGCGCTCGGCGTGGTGCTCGGCGGCGTCTCCGGCTACTTCGGCGGCTGGGTCGATAACCTCATCATGCGTATCGTCGATATCTTCTACTGCATCCCCTCCACCCCGCTCATCATCATTCTGGGCGCAGCGATGGACGGCATGCGCGTCGACCCGCAGATCCGAATGCTCTACTTAATGTTGATCTTGGGCTTCCTCGGCTGGCCGGGTATCGCCCGTCTCGTCCGCGGCCAGATCCTCTCTCTGCGCGAGCAGGAGTTCATGACCGCGACGGAGGCCTGCGGCATCAGCGTTTCGCGCCGCATCTTCCGCCACCTGATCCCCAACGTCATCCCGCAGCTCATCGTCAACTGCACGATGAGCCTCGGCTCCACCATCATCACCGAGGCAACGCTCAGCTTCCTCGGCCTCGGCGTCAAGTTCCCGTTCGCCTCCTGGGGCAACATCATGAACGACGTTTCCAACTCTTACGTCCTCACGAGCTACTGGTTCATCTGGATCCCCGCCGGCATCTGCCTGATGCTGACGGTCCTCGGCTTCAACTTCGTCGGCGACGGTCTGCGCGACGCGTTCGACCCGAAGATGAAGCGCTGAGAAAGGAGGGAATTTGAATGGCTAAGAAGCATAATGACGGCTATCTTTCCGCAAAGGAATCCCGCCGCATTTCCAAAGAAAACCGCAAGATCACAAATGCGCTCGAAAAGAAGCGCAAGCGCAAGAACGTTCCCGAATCCGAGTATCTGACCGAGATGCACGACCCCAACAACGCGGTCGAATTCGACAACCTGCACACCTACTTTTTCACCGACACGGGCGTTGTCAAGTCGGTCGACGGCGTCACGTTCTCCGTGCCCATCGGCAAGACTGTCGGCGTCGTCGGCGAGTCCGGCTGCGGCAAATCGGTCACGAGTTTGTCGCTCATGCAGCTTTTGCAGCGCCCGCAGGGTCAGGTCGTGGAGGGCGAAATTCGCCTGAACCTCGGCAGCAAGGCCTACGACGTCACGAAGGCGCCTGACAGCGTCATGCAGCACTTACGCGGCAACTATATCTCCATGATCTTCCAGGAGCCGATGACCGCGCTGAACCCCGTGTTCCGCATCGGCGACCAGGTCGACGAGGTGCTGGCCCTGCACAACGAAAAGGGCCACGACGAAGCGCAGATCAAGGCGCGCACCATTGAACTCCTTGAAATGGTCGGCATCGCCAACAGCGAGGGCGTTTACAAGATGTTCCCGCACGAGCTCTCCGGCGGTATGCGCCAGCGCGTCATGATCGCCATGGCGCTTGCGTGCAGCCCGAAGCTCATCATCGCCGACGAGCCCACCACGGCGCTCGACGTGACGATCCAGGCGCAGATCCTCGACCTTCTGCGCAATCTGAAGGATCAGATCAATTCCTCGATCATGTTCATCACGCACGACCTCGGCGTCATCGCCGAAATGGCGGACTATGTGGTCGTCATGTACGCCGGCCGCATCGTCGAGCAGGGCACGGCGGAGGAGATCTTCGCCCATCCCGCGCACC
>ENA-ORUI01002802-ORUI01002802.1-human-gut-metagenome-genome-assembly--contig:-NODE-2802-length-13772-cov-5.124371_pt1 | contig 13772 bp, 11 predicted proteins | sample MGYA00242078_ERZ509205 | MGnify/ENA primary metagenome ERZ509205 (study PRJEB26280, sample SAMEA2338828) | human gut metagenome | biome: human gut; feature: human-associated habitat; material: faeces... | reverse complement strand
CGTTCAAATGTGTTGTATTGCGGCTTAGGCCGCAGTTTCCATGAGATCCGACACCAGAACATCCACCAACCGCTGACCGGCAAGGTCGCCGGTATGGATACGAATGTCATCCTGCCGCAGCTGCTCGAATTCCTGCAGGCGAAGGACCTTGCTCTTTTCCGCTTTTTCCCGGTCGCTCTCTGTCAAGCGCTCGGAGACAACCTTCTGCCATTCCTTCAGGAACTGCTCCGCGTCCTTGAGGTCATCGTTCTGTCGGTCAAAGTAGGTCCGTTTCTGCCGTATCGTGCCGTTTGGCTCCACCTCAAGGGTGTAGTACGGCTTGTCGATCTCTGCGGTCTTGCGCAGGAACAGGATATATGCCTCCTGCTGCTCGATGCGCTCCCAATAGCGGTCTGACTTGCCGACACAGTGGGAAAGCGCATCGCCCTCGCGCATAATATCGCGTACACCTGACGGGACAACGATGGAATACACCTCGCCGGTGTATTCGTATTTTGGTTTGATCAAGCGGCAGATACCTGCAATTTTCCGATACTTTCTTGCTGTTGCGGCAGCTTCCATGTCCCGTTCTCTTTTCCGCAGCTGCTCCACCAGTTCATCGTGACGCTGGCGCAGCAGCTTGACACGGTACACGATCTCATCGTTGGTATTGATTCCCAGTTTATCCGCCATGGAAAGGTAATCCCGCCATGTGAAAATAATCTGCCGCAGGGAATCCCGTGTGCCGCTTTTCTGACGCTGAAGATAGTTGCAGACCTGCTGCTCCGACATTCGATCCAAAATGAAGTCGATATCGGAAACATGGATCTTCTCCTGCTCCAACCAGCGCAGCGCATGATCCGGAATGATCCTGCCGCTGCACTTCTCCTGCTGCAGCCAGTCGAGCATAATGGCACCGCCGTTGAGTGTCCGGAGCCGCGAAAGCCGGTGCGTATCAAGTGCCAATGCCTTGACGAGACTGGTTTCAGACTCCTGCCGGATACAGCTTTTTACGGCTTTGACATTTTCCATACATTCCACCGTCAGCCTGGATAGGCCCGCCTTGCATATCTGTTCAATGCGCGGAAGGCTCTCCCACGCGGCCAGATACCAGTTAGGACTTACGTGCCCCCTGCAAAGTCTTACATACTCACTCAATCCGGTCCTTACAAGAAATGGGGCAATGCTGGAAAGCGTTTTTCCATAGATGCTCCCCGGCTGATAACAATGCTCGTTGTAGGAATAGCCCATACCTGTGTTGATGTACTCATCTATGCCCTGCACCCATCGGACGCGGCGTTGCTTATACCAGCCCCAGTGATACGGGTGTGAGGACAGATCCGCACGGTAGAAAATGCGCTGCTTCTCAAAGCAGGAGGTTTTCGATACGATGGCGCCCTCTTCTTTCCGGTACAGCCTGTTCACCTGAAATTGGCGAACCACAAACCCGTCTCCGCACTTCTGCGCCAGGTATGCGCATTCGGTCGGCGAGCGCAGATAGTCCGCCATCTTTCCCCTTGCTTTGAAGGTTACTCTGTGACCGCATTCAGGGCATGTTCCAGTTCTGTTATGATAGGGCCGCTGTTTCAGTGCGACTTCCTTCTCACAGTAGGTACAGTAGCCGTGTTTTGCGCCGCCTCTGTGGTAATCGTAGAAGATGTAGTTTTCCTGAATACCCACCTTATTGACCCACCGCTCCCAGTCCTTCGGCAGCGGCGGTGTCTGAGAGAGCTCCGCATCCCACGGATCGGTTTCCTTTCTGTGCCGGCGTTCCAGTTCAGCATCACGAACGGCGCGCTGAAATTTCAGAATAGCCCGATATACGCTTTTTTCATCCGACGCCAGATATTGCCGGATCTGTGCATCATCTACGGCGCTGATCCACACGTTATTCGATCCCTTCGCCTGCCATTCCAAGTAGTCGATCTTTGCCGCCCGCCATTTGTCATGGGAACGGTCATAGGTGAGAAACTGCTGCTTTTCTTTCTCCATGAAAATCTCATAGACCGGCAGCGTTCCGCCAAGGCGCATTGCATCCGGGTCATACAGGGTGACTTTCAAAATGCCGCCCTCTACCGCGCTTCGCACAAAACCGCTGTATCGGCATCGATAGGAAGTGTTCCAGCCCGAACCGACCTTGACCGGCACATCCTCACGGGCAACCGCAAGCATTTCTTCAGTCGCAGGCAAATTCTTCATTTTCAGCAAACTGCTTTTTTTCATTTCTGCACCGCCTCTCTTTTCACAAAATCAATGTCATACCATACATCAGGCAGAATTTTTTCTCCATCGACCTCAACGACCGCAATCTGACAGATTACTTCGGTTTCACGCCGCTCTCTGGCAAATGCGAGAATATCGCCCAGTTTTCCACACGCAGCGGGTGTCTTGCCTCGAACGATGGCATAGCCGTTGCGGCTGGTGCTGTGCTCACGCTGTACCTTGTCGCTCACCTTGCGGCCTGGGTGATCCACCATGTAGGCAAGTGCATGAAGAAAGAATTCTTTCCTCGTCAGCCGCCGCAGGATTGTCAGTTCCGTGCAGGCAATTTTGGAGTCACGATCGTCCTCGTCAATATCCCCGCCGGGCTGCACCAAGCAGTAAATGGAGCGATTCATGTCACCATAGTAGGAAAGACAATCCAGCGGGTCCTCCGCACAATGGAACCCGTTGCTGGCGCAGTTTGCCTCCGGGGTGACATTCTTTCCCATGACGAACCGATAGCCACGGCAGGAGAGATCCGGCTCAAAGCCTTTATAAGCGTACATCAGGCGGCCTCCCCAAAAGAGGAGAGGTCTCCCAGCGAGATCTGCCCATCATCGGCCTCCGCTTTTTTCGGCGGTTCCTTCTTCTCCGGCTCTTTCTTCTTTTCTTCCTTTTTCTTCTTGGAAACGGACTTGGAAGATGTTTTCCCGCGATAGGGCTGCGGGACAAATTCCTCTTCATCCCCCTGATCCTCCTTGGCATCGGGGTCACGGAAATAATCCTCCGCCCACTGATAGCAGAGATCGTCGGGAATATCGCAGCCGTATGCCTGCTGACCGGGTCCCGGCTGAACGCCGTTTGCCTTTAGCTCGTCCTGCACATAATCCCATGCCTTCCGGCTGATGTACTGGAAACAGTGGATCATGCTTTTGCGCGGGTGCATGGTGAGCCGGGCAAAGCCGAGGTCATCAATACACTTGGTCTGGATAAACTCGGCAACGCTCTCTTTCATGTTGCGCCGCGTCAGCTTCTCCGTATCTGCGGACACACGCTTTGCGGCAGCCTTGAGCAGTTCCGCCGGGCCCATGGCATCCAACCTTTCCAGCGCGGCCTGTTCCACCTGCCGCTTTTCCGCCTGTTTGGCGTCCCACTCTGCCTTGCGCTTGGCTTCAGCCGCTTCGTGCGCACGGCGGGCCTCATCCTCACTTTGGGTATTGGGGGCGGTTGCCGGTTCGCTGGCCGCCGCTGCCGGAGTAGGAGCTGCAGTCGGAGAACTTGCTGTCACCGGTTCCACAGGAGCCGTCTGCGGCATATCCATAGCATCATCTTCCGTAAAGGCGTCGGAAACGGCAGCCTCGCTGTTTTGAAGCTCATAATCCATATTTGAAAAAGCGCCCATTCGTACATTCCTCCTAAATAAAAAATGAGAAAAGGACGCTCCTGTGCCAATGGCACAAGGCGTCCCTTCTTACATACTGCGCTCAAACCGTGTAGACCAGTGTGCTGAATGGGTCGAAGCAATAGCACACGACGGCCGGGTACTGAGCGGCTGTTCTTTGAATTTCCTGTTGGACAGCAAGGGCCTCTCCCATTCCGCAGGGAGTATCCCATCCAGTCCAGACCATAGCTGTGAAATAACGGTGTTCCGGATGATACCGTGTCTCTGCCCCAAGTCCTTGACAGATTCCCAGCATGGCTTTCAGCTGCTTTGTCTTCTGCTCGTCCATTTCTAAATGGATCGTCTGCGGTAAAGCCTGCATTCAAGCCTTCTTTGCCAGCGCGGGAGAGAATTTCACCTGCGGAAAACCAGCCATATCGCAGTAAAAGTATCTGCGCTCGCTTTCATCATACAACTCCAGCACATCAGAGGGCGCGATGCTGCGGCCGCGATAGTCCGGGGGGAACGCCTGATTATAGCGTGCAAAAATGCGTTCCAGAATATCTCGTTCATCTTGCCCGACCGGGCAGGTTAGCTCACCGTCGTAAACGAGTGTGTATTCCGCCGCCGGCGGCTGCTGAAAGCCGGCCTTGTGCAGTGCGTCAATTCCGCCAAAGGCGAATGCGCGCGTCTCGCCATGCTCCAGATCCAGCTGATAAACACGAAACCGCTGCGTTTTGCGCTGACTGTCCAACAGCTCCTGAAAAGAAACGCCGGGGGCAGTCTGTAAGTACGCATCGTATTCCTGCTCCGTCAGCCCCAGATAGTCCCGTAGGGAAATACTGTCCACCTTCATCGCATGCCATTTTTCCGTACAGGCTTCCAGCATTTCCAGCCCGCATAGGCCATTAAGATATTGCTCCTTAAATGTCATTCCTGGATCCTCCTTCATTTTCTGTTCTTTCCGGCGCAGCGCAAGCTGCCAGTCATCAATGCCCTTGTAATTGGGATTCCATGTGAGCCTGCGGCAGCGCATCCCGTGTCTGGCCGCCAGCGCATAGATCTTTGATGCGCCTTTTCCCACCATTTCATTGCTGTATTTATCCATGTCCTCCGCCTCGATGATCTCCTCCGTTCCGTTTCGGTGCAGGAACGCAAACAATTCATCCAGCTTGGCGGTGTTGTTAACGCCCAGCGTGGCAACAAAGGTCCTGTGCATCAGCGCGTGAGCGACATCCGCCTTGAGGCAGCCTTCCGTCACATATACAACGCGGGAGCAGGGGTCGCCCACAAAATGAATGGGGCTCCCCGAGGTCGTTCCCATGCGCTTTCCCGCTGAGGACAGCGTCAGGTATTTCACGCCCGTTTTCTCCGGTGGATCGTCTTTATCCTTGAGCGGATGATCCAACCGGATCTGTGCGCCGCGGATCAAACCGTCTACACCGAAGATGGGAATGATGATGCCTGATGTCCGCTGGTGGAATTTGACCGTCCAGCAGCCGTTATCATCCACATAGAAGCCGGGAACACCCTGCACCCTGCAGCCCGCCTTGACCAACCGATTGGTCAGGGAGCGGCACAGGAAAGGGGGCGGCGTGCTCTTGAAGCCAAAGCGTGTGATCTCATCGTCGGACAGCCCCCGCACAGACTGAAGGTGTGCGCGGTGCGCCGGAATGAGGGTCAGCATGGACAGCAGCATGGAGAGGGTCTGATGCACTTCCTGGACAGAGGCCGCGTCAGACTGCTCGGCCTCCGCAGGCGTCGTCTTCTCCGGAACGGTATAGTCCGGTGAAAAACCGTTTACCGCCAAAGCGTCGCAGATCTCCCGATAAGCGTCTGAATTGCTGACGCCATACACCTTTGCGTAAAGGGACAGCATTCCGCCGCCTTCACCGCAGTAGTTACAGCGCCACAGGTCTTTTGCCGTGTTCAGATTCATTTTCCCCCGGCGGTCACCGCAGATGGGGCAATCCACATATACCTGACCGGGAGCCCTCCGCCTGATATTCAGGCGGAGGAGCCCGGCCACATCCATAATGCCAAAGGGGAGATCATGCTTTTTCCCGTAATTCAAACCAGCATCCCTCCCAAGACGCAAAATTTACGGATGGAAAGCGGTCAGCTTGCCTTTAACTGCTGCGAACCGCCCATCAGAAGCATGGCGGCAGCCTTCATAATATTGCCGCAATCCTCACAGAGATAGGCGTAATATTTCAGGCTGGAGGGACGCTGCTCAGAAACCTGTGCCATCGTCCAGCCCTTATTGACGCCGGTGGTCACGACCAGCTCCGCGGCTTCCTCTTCCGTCATCAGCGAAAGGATCTCGTCCACCGTCATATCGTCCGAATATTTCGGTGCAGCCGCTGTCGATGCCGTTGCCGGCATATCGACCACGACAGGCTTCAACGTCTGCGCTGTTTCAGCCCGCTCCGTGACAGCAGGCTCCGCCGGTTCCGAAGGAACCTCCTGCGCCTTTTGGGGCATAACCGGGTCAGGCTCAGAAGCCGCAGCTCCGCCGCTTAACGCCTGCAGCAGACTCATGGCGTCCGAAACGCTTTCCGTCTGCTGGGTGGTGTGAACTTCCTGCTGATTTACGCTGGGCGTCTTTGCCTCTTCCTGCGGTTGAACCTCTTGCGGTGTGGGCACTGCCTGCACCGGATGATTTTCGCCGATAGGATCTTCTCGCTGCGGCGCTGCGGCTCTATTTACCGCCGGAGCAGTCTCCTGACGATTTACAGCGCCTGTTGCGACTTCCTGTTTCCCATCGGCCTGTGCATCTACCGTCGCAGAGGGGGTGATCTCACAGAGCTGGATGCCGAAGCCTGCATTGTCCAACGCTATTTTCAGCGCCTCGTCCTGCGCGGCCTGCACATAGCGTCCGGCGGGAGCCTGCGCCTTTTCTACCGCCGCGGTGAAATTGGCGATTGGCTGGTTGTCCTCTCTGGACAAAAATACCTGCGCCTCATAGACGGCGATCTGGTCGGTGACCCGCAGCCGGTTCAGCAGCATTTTCCCATCAGGGCAGGCCAGTCGGAACCAGAGCCGCTGATAGCGCGGCTCCAGTTCGATTCCGCCATTGGCGTTTCTTTTCAGAAAGCGCAGCGGGTCAAAGCCCTGCACCTTGCGAAGCTGCTGTACGGCAGGGATCGCCTGGGTCAGCATGATTCTTTCTCTGGACATGGTTTGATACTCCCTTCATAAAATAAATAAGAGATGACTGTGCGTTTTTTTGCACATTCATCTCACATCAACTGGCACGCTGCCATTCTTCGCCCCCTTCGTTACGGAGGGCCTTGCGCGTGACTCCCTTATAGTAGAGGGCGATGCGTTCACCCAGCATGGTATTGCGTTTTCCTTTCCGACTCCGATGGATTGCCATATACAGCGCCCTTTTTTCACCCACCAGCAGCACGCGGCGCTTGGCACGCGTGATTGCCGTGTAGAGAAGATTCCGCGTCAGGAGTACATTATGGGCAGCCAGCAGTGGAATAATGACCGTATCATACTCTGAGCCCATGGATTTGTGGATCGTAATGGCATAGGACAGCTCCAAATCATCCAGAAGTACCTGCGGGCAATCCATATAGCGGCCGTCAAACTCGATCACGACATTGGTACCGCTGATCTTGCGGATCGTGCCGATGTCACCGTTGAAAACACCCTCGCCGACCTGCTTGCCGGAGCGGTTATACAGCTTGATGTCGTAATTATTCCGCATCTGCATCACGCGGTCATTGAGGCGGAATATCTTTCCGGCGTACACGATCTCCGGCGTCTCCGGCGCTGCGGGGTTGATCTCCTCGCGGATAGCTTCATTCAGGCTGTTGACCGATGCCTCGCCCTCGGAGCGGAACGGCGATAAAATCTCCACCTGCTCAATTCCTTTTGCGGCGATCTGCTCCCGGTAAAGCTCACGGATGATGCCGGCAGTCTCCTCCTGGCTCTCTGCCTTATGAAAGGCAAAGTCCTCACCATAGTAGAGCGTCGTTTTGCCCTCGTTGATAAAACGGGCATTGTGGGCGATCAGGCTGTCCTGCGCCTGACGGAAGATCTCGTCCAGCACCGTGACTGGCACGACGCCGGAGCCGATCAGCTCGTGAAATACATCACCGGCGCCCACACTCTCTAACTGGTCTGCATCACCGACCAAAAGGACTTTGGTGCCGGGGCGCAAGCGGGAAAAGAGCTGATGGATCAGCCACATATCGACCATGGAAGTCTCGTCCACGATCAGGAGCCCTGCTTCCAGCGGTTTCCGTTCCCGGTCTTTCTTCGATTCCGAATCACCGTGAAGTCCCAGAATGCTGTGGAGCGTCTGTGCTTCATCGATCCCCGTTGCCTCCGCCATACGCCGGCTCGCCTTACCTGTGGGCGCTCCGAGTACGATCTTCTGCCGCGGATAGAGTTGACGGTACACTTCGATCACCGTTTTCAGAACCGTGGTCTTGCCGGTGCCGGGGCCGCCTGTGATAATGGACAGGTTATGCCGGAACACCATTTCCACGCCTTCTGACTGGCGTTTGGACAGGTTGAGCCCTAAGCTATGCTTCACTCGCTCCAACGGCTGCGCAATGTCTACCACCGCCGGATTTGCCAGAAACAGCTCTACCGCTTTCTGTGCGGTTTCGCTCTCCTGCAGAAATTGCTTGGGCAGATACACATTGCCGTGATTCGATACCACCTCGTCCTGCCGGATCATGGCAGACAGTTCCTGTTCGACCTGGCTCATGGGGACGCGCATCTGCGGGAGGGGTATCCGCTCATTGAGCAGCTGCATAGCCGCTTTGAGCAGAGCCTCTGCCTCCAGATAGAGATGTCCGTCCTTTGTCCGTGCGTCCTCCAGCGCATAAAAGAGCGCACCGTGGACGCGCTTCGGATCACGCAGATCTCCACCGGATTTTTGTACGATGGCGTCAATCCTCTTGAAGCCGAACCCCGGCACCTGACAGAGATTGAAGGGACTCTGTCTCACGATGTCTGCACAGGCAGGGCCGAAATGCTGATAGATCTTCTGCGCGGTCGTCGGCGTGACCTTGAACGGGGCCAGCAGGGTCATCAGGACACGCATCCGGCTGGTTTCCGCATAGGCGTCCTTGATCTCTGCGAGCCGTTCCTTCGTAATGCCGCGAATCTCAAGAAGCCGGTCTGGCTGATGTTCCAGAATCTCCAGAGCATTGATGCCAAACTTTTCAATGATCGCGTCGGCGGTCTTTTCTCCGATGCCCTTCAGCAGACCGGAGGCAAGATAATTGCGGACGCCCTCCAATGTGGGCGGCACGATCTCCTGCCAATGATCGACCTGAAGCTGAAGCCCGTATTTTCCGTCCTTCCACTCTCCATCCATCTCGATCTTCACCGTATCCGTCTGCGGCAATTCGATGCCAACGGCGGTAAAGCGGATCAGGTGGTCGTGATAGCGATAGGGACTCCGGGCTTCTGCCGGTACGCTGCTGTCCTCCGTCTTCATCCGAAGGACAGAATATTTGCTGGACGCATTGAAAAACAGTACCTTGTCCAGTGCTGCAACAATGCTCACAGCACATCACCTCCGTTTCCTTTCACGCTGCCTGCAAGGCAGCTTTTTTCACATGGAATCTTCGCCATTCGGACACCGTGACATACTGATCGTAAATATCAGGGTGTTCGTCCTTCAAACGCTCTAAGGCGTCCTTCGATATGCCCGCGGAGCGCACCGGATTGTAGGTTATGGTGTAGCTCTCCGCAAGACCGTTATACACGGCGGTGCAGCTTGTGCCCATTCTCTCGATGAGCATACCCTTTAACCGTTTAATGTCCTTCTCCAGTTTGTTCACATCAGCCGACAGCGTCTTTTTCTGCTCTTGCAGGGAAAGAAGCATGGAAAGCTGCCCAAACTGCGGTTGCCCCAGCAGCACGGGAGGCGCGTCCTTGTCTGCGGGCCCCAGCTTTCGCCGCAGGCTTTCGAGGATCAGGTCACCGTCCGCTTCCACATAGGGAGGCGGCGTTTTTGTGAGGACATGATTTTCCCAGAAGTCCCGTTCCAAAGCGATCAGTTCTTCTTCATAGGGCATGTCACGGTCAATGCGGCGGATCATCGCCTCGTCTTCCGAATTCCCGTAAAGGCAGCAGAAGTAGACCCGGTCAATGTTCATGACCGCCATGTAGTGCCGCCCCTGCGATTCGTAGTAGATAGGAACGATTTCCTCGCCGTTGTACCACCAGTTATCCTTGGCGTTGTAATTCGTGGTTTTGATCTCAAGGATGGCTGTTGTACCGTCCGGCAGTTCCACCATATAATCCAGATCCGCCAGCATCCAGGGATACAGCGGGTGCTGGAACATGAATGGCCGGCGGTAGATCTTATAGCCCGTCTTATGAGCGAAGATCTTGGCAACCAGTGGCTCCAGCAGGGTTCCAACTTCCAACTGGACCCAGTTTTCGGCATCATCCGCTGTGACGATATTCAGCTTGTCATAGTAGAGATCCCGCCCGGTACGGAATGGTGAAATTCCGAGAACGGCAGCGGCGTCACTTCCGCCGATGCCCTTGCGCCGGTATTCCAGCCATTGTTCACGCGGCAGACCTTCTGTACCGACGAGAATTTGCGGAGCGTAACACTTTGCGTTTTCCATGGATGCATTCCTCCTCGGTTTCATATTTGATGCGTGGCTTATTCAAAAGCCGCTTCTCTCTGCACCTGTGGTACGGTCGGAAGGATCGTCTGGGATGCTCTCCGGGTTTCCATTTTCGTCTGAATTTCATTTCTTGTTTCCACCTTTCTTGATGATATATCCTCAAAGCCCTTCGGCATTTGGGCGCAAAAAAGCGGGAACAACGATTCTGGTAAAATCCAGTATGTTTGCTTGACAGCAAACTCTCGTCATTCCCGCAGTATGGGACGGTGCCCCGTAAAACAAAAAAGCCAGCAGCAGCCGGCTCTCATGGCACAGCAATACTACTGACAAAAACGTACAAACCTGACAACGTGCGCAGGTGGATCACTCCACACACAGATCATTGACCTATGCCCAAAGGGAAATTGCGCAAAACTCATTTACGGGCAAAGTGTAACACAATATATTGTATAAGTCAATACAAAAATACTATATTTAGTTTTTCTGGCGCGCGTGCAAAAAATACGGACATGGCCCCGTATTTATTTTGTGAACGGTAAAAACCATCTATTGAACCTTGAAAACGCCGCCCCCAACTGCGGCTGCATCGATTTGTCCGGGAGTTATACAGGATCGGCTGACAGTATGCGTTTGCGTACCTGCCGGGGAAGTGCCGCACAGCGGCAGCCTGCAAATACGCGGCCTGAAGCGAGGGCGCAGGAAATGGCCCGGAATTGGGAATCGAACTTGGATTAGAACCTAATGTAATTTACTTGTTGGTGATAGTGGGGAAAATCCGTATAATATATTTGTGAGGACATCACAGGCTCTTTTCCCCAGCCACCAAAGAAAGGAGGCCCTCTGTGGCTGAGATAAATACAAACGGCCTTAAAGCCAACTCTGAAAAAAGAAGCTATTCCGTTATGGAAGTAGCGGAAATTCTCGGTGTCAGCAAAAAATCCGTCTATAACATGTGTGCTAACGGCACCTTCAAATGTGTACGGATTGGAACCAGGCTGAGAATATCAAAGAAGGCTTTCGATGATTGGCTTGATGGCAGAGACAACACCTGAAAGGAGCCATGAGCTATGGCATCAATTCAAAAACGCGGTAAAAAGTATGCCGTCGTATATACCTATACGGATTCTGCCGATGTCAAAAGGCAGAAGTGGGAAACCTATGGAACAAAGAAGGAGGCTGCGGCCAGAAAAGCGCAGGTAGAGAATGAAATGAACAACGGAACCTTCATTCCGCCATCCAGCGTAACTGTCCGTGACTTCCTGGCAGATTTTGTTGAACTCTACGGTTCAAAGCGGTGGGGGCTTTCAGCCTACTCTGGAAACACCGGGATCATCAACAATTACATCAATCCAGTCATTGGCGATATGAATGTCCAGGATGTGACAAGGCGTACCGTAGACAGCTTCATCGCCCAACTGCAAAAGATGAAACCCGTCAGCACAACATACCGAAACGCACGCTCGGAATTCTTGCCGCCCAACACGATTGAAAAAGTGTGCAAGGTGCTGCACTGCGCTTTCCGCCAGGCCGTCCGATGGGATATGGTTCCGAAGAATCCGTTTGACGATGTTCTTCTTCCCAAGAAAGAGAAAAATCCTCGCGCTATCTGGACGGCTGACATTATCAGACAGGCTCTGGATAACTGTTCTGAGGGGAAACTGTATGTTGCAATCAACCTTTCGTTCGCCTGTTCACTGCGCATGGGCGAGATCACAGGGCTGACATGGGATTGTGTTCACATTTCCGATTCGGACATTGCAAAAGACGATGCCCATATCATTGTCAACAAGGAATTGGCGCGTGTCGATCAACGTGCGATTGACGCGCTCGGAGAGAAAGACATCATCTTTATGTTCCCGCGGATCGTGAAAGCCAAATCGACAACACGGCTTGTGCTCAAACGACCTAAGACGGAAACCAGTATCCGGAAGGTATGGCTGCCGAAGACCCTTGCGTATATTCTTCGGGACTGGCATCAAAAGCAGGACAAGCTCAAAGAAATTATGGGTGACGAGTATGCCGACTATAATCTTGTTTTAGCTTTGGAAACCGGGCGGCCCTGCGAAGACAGGGTAATCGGGAATCAGTTTGAACGGCTGAAAAAGTCAGCGAACCTCCCGAATGTAGTCTTTCATTCTTTGCGGCACTCAAGCACCACCTATAAGCTGAAGCTCAATCATGGTGACATTAAGGCCACGCAGGGGGATACCGGCCATGCGCAGGCGTCTATGGTTACAGAAGTTTATGCGCATATTCTGGATGAGGAGCGGAAAATCAACGCGCAGAAGTTTGAGGTCGCATTCTATGCGAACCCGGATATGCGGCGCGTGGAGCAGGAACTGAATCCGCCGAAACCGGAACCGGCTCCCGACCTAAACCTCCAGTCGCTTCTTGCACAGCTTCAGGAAAATCCCGAACTTGCCCGCCAACTGAAAGCCCTTTTGCACGCAGGGTAACGGGAGGACTCGAAACGACTATAAAACACCACGGCAGGGTTCATTAGCAGAATCCGAATTTCATTAGCAGATTTCTCGAAAATCGTTCGAGTCCAGCAGGGAACAGTCTGGAAATAAGTTGCATTTCAAATCACAAAGCAGTTGCTTTTTCGGGGTGAGCCAAGAAAAGCAAAAACGCTGAAATCCATTGAGATTACAGCGTTTTTGGCACCCCGGACTGGGCTTGAACCAGCGGCCTACTGCTTAGGAGCTACATCGTTCGGATCGTGCCTTGTAGTACGCCGTGCTTCAAAATGTCCGCAAACCCGCATGAATACTGGCTTTTTTATCGAACTGCTTGTTGCGGGGGATTCGGCAGTATTGCCTGATATTGGCAAATTTGGTGCCAAAATCGGGGCTGCTATTAGACAAATATTAGACAGAATCGTGGCCGATGACCGCCGATTCAAAGGCGCTTTGGAACAATTTAACTCTGAAATTTGACAACAAGCAAGAGGAAACCGGCGAGAGCTGGTTTCCTCTTGTGATATATATCTTATTTGAAAAGAATTCAAGAAAATGCAAATCAACGTGTGAGTGGAAACAGGTTGTCCGTATCAGGCACGATATGTTATAATTGGGGTACTACCAATTCTGAAGGAGAGCGCCTATGACAGAAGTTGATCGTGACATTGGATTAGTCCTGCTGAAGCGCCTGTGGAAACAGAACTTGATCACGGAAGCAGTCTACGTTGCAGCTTGCAATTCCAAGTATTTTGACAGAAAGAATTTTACTCCGGTGGCAGAGTCTTTTAGGGCTGAAATTGAGAAAAGCGATGAAGCCGCTGATGACGCAATCAAGTAAAAACGCAAATAGAAACTGAGAAAGAGACGGTGTGAACCGTCTCTTTTTCTATATTAAAATATAAGGGAGGAGGAACGCCCATGGCTGTATTCAGGGTGGAGAAAACGCGGAACTATACCGTCATGTCAAATTACCATCTGCGGGACAAGTCCCTGTCGCTGAAGGCAAAGGGCCTGTTGTCCCTGATGCTGTCGCTGCCGGAGGATTGGGACTACACCACCAAGGGACTGGCGCGCATCTGTAAGGATGGCGTGGACAGCATCTGTGCCACGGTGCGGGAACTGGAGGGCGCGGGG
>ENA-ORUI01002795-ORUI01002795.1-human-gut-metagenome-genome-assembly--contig:-NODE-2795-length-13807-cov-2.731530_pt1 | contig 13807 bp, 10 predicted proteins | sample MGYA00242078_ERZ509205 | MGnify/ENA primary metagenome ERZ509205 (study PRJEB26280, sample SAMEA2338828) | human gut metagenome | biome: human gut; feature: human-associated habitat; material: faeces... | reverse complement strand
CGACCTTTGGGTTATGAGCCCAACGAGCTACCACTGCTCCACTCCGCGATATAGTCGCTATCATTTCCTGATTGCGAGTGCAAAGGTATATATTACATTCCAAACTTCCAAACATTTTCAAGAAATGTTTTCAATTTGTTTGCATACGCCCTTCACTATCGGGCAGTGAAGCCTTGTTTAGCAGCAATTTGACACTAGAAATTCTCGATCGTATCAAAACCGAATGGTTCATATAAATGCAGACGGTTTCTCAACGATTGTATCTCCGCCTGCAAATTCCGCATCCGGTTCAGCATATGATGAATGGCCTCGATTCCCTCGATGTTAATAGACAAGTCGTAATACATACGTGTGTATTGTTCCAGATCACGGAGCTGGGAAGAGAAGAGATACCTCTCTCCATCCGTGATATTAATGTCTATCAAACCTCCCTCTTCCAGCAAAATGATGAACGAAGGGTCTATATGGCATTTCTGGCAGTATTCACTGACAATAACTAAATCTGTTTGCATAATACACCTGTTTTTAATTTAGACTTTGTATTTCCCGGAACAATTCCTTCTGTTTCTCTGTCAAGTTGGTCGGCACCTCGATCGAGTACGTGACGATCAAGTCACCAAACTGCCCCTCCTTCTTGTAAACAGGGAATCCCTTACCTTTCAACCGGACTTTCGTATTGTTTTGCGTGCCCGGTTTTACTTTCAGTTTCACCTTGCTATCCAAGGTATCGATAATCTGCTCGCCACCCAAGACCGCCGTATAGAGGTTCAAGGGGACAGTCAGGTACAGATCGTCTCCCACCCGTTTGAAACGGCTGTCGTCCGGGATAATGAACGTGATGTACAAATCACCGGCAGGGCCTCCATTCATGCCCGGCCCGCCTTGGCCTTTCAGCTTAATGGTTTGCCCGTTGGCTACGCCGGCGGGAACCGTGATACGCAGGTTCTTGCCGTTCACGGTGATCACCTGCTTATGTGTCTTGGCCGCATCCATCAAGGATAAGTGCAATTCGGCCGTGTAATCCTGTCCACGGAACCCATGATTAGAACGGCCACCGCCCCCCCGGCGGGAACCAAACATAGACTCAAAGAAATCCGAGAACTCTCCATCATCGCCGGAGGAAGACCAATACGTACCTCCACCGTTCGAGAAGCCGCCGCCAAAGCCGCCACCTTGCTGGCCGTACTGCTTCCGTTGAGCCTCGAACTCATCCGCATGTTTCCAATTCTCCCCGTACTGGTCGTATTTCTTACGCTTTTCCGGATCGCTAAGCACCTCGTTCGCCTCATTGATCTCCTGAAACTTACGATGGGCGTCGGGATCGTTCGGATTCAAGTCAGGGTGATATTGCCGAGCCAACTTCTTATAGGCTTTCTTGATATCATCCTGAGAAGCGTCCTTGTTCACCCCCAAAATCTTGTAATAATCGATATAGGCCATAATCTGATATGTTTAGTCTATTTTTCTCATAATAATTATATAACAATAAACATACCAAGGATAGTTTTGGTTAGTGAAAATTTACTTAAAACGTTTTTAATCGTACACGCACGGAATTAAGATTGTCTGTAGATAGAAAAGGCTCTAGCCGGGATCATCAGATGCCGCTAAAGCCTTTTATGGATAGGAAATTCTTCGAACCTTATTTAAACTGCATCATCTTGCTGATATACTTCCCGACAATATCGAACTCTAGGTTCACTACCGTACCTTTCTCGATCTGGCAAAAGTTCGTGTTATCGTGCGTATAAGGGATGATAGCGACTTGGAAACTGTTTTGCTGGGAGTTGCATACCGTCAGGCTGACGCCGTTCACGCAAACGGAGCCTTTCTCCACGGTCATATACCCCCGCCGGGCCATCTCCTTATCAAAAGCGTACTCGAACGTATAGTACCAGCTGCCGTCCGCCTCCTTCACCTCCGCACAAACGGCGGTCTGGTCCACGTGCCCCTGTACGATATGCCCGTCCAGACGGCCGTTCATCAACATGCTACGCTCCAAGTTCACCTTATCGCCCACTTTCAGGTTCCCGAGGTTCGAACGTTCCAAGGTCTCCTTGATAGCGGTAACCGTATACGTATCTTCCGTCATGCTTACCACCGTAAGGCAAACGCCGTTGTGAGCCACGCTCTGATCTATTTTCAGCTCATTCACGAATGAGCACTTCATCGTCAGATGAAGGTTTCCTTTATCGGATTGGAGGGCTACTACCTGAGCCGCTTCTTCTACAATACCTGAGAACATAATCAAATTGTTTTTAGTTTGTACTCCCAAAACTGTTATTTATTCATGGGCAAAGATAACGCCTTTGAAGTAATAAGCCCGATAAAAAGGATGTTATTAAATGTTTTTATCACGGTAGAAACCGCACTTATTTATCGTCCAAGGAGCTCAAATCGTATCGTTGGCTTCCCATACCCAACGCTTCCGCATCCTCAACGATATGAAAGCCTAAAAACGAAATTAGGGCTACTCACACGGCTCCGTATCTCGTATATCATTCTAAACCATCCCTAAACATTCCTTAAAGCCACTTGTTTCATAAATAGATTATCCTAATAATATAGATCTTATGAAATCAAAGAATTTAACACTGGCCTCTCTTTTCGCCGGCTTGCTCATGTTCATGAACCCTACGGGAAGCGAGGCGTGTACAAGGGCCGTTTACCTCGGGCCGGACAATATGGTCGTAACCGGACGTACCATGGATTGGAAAGAGGACCCGCAATCCAACCTTTACCTCTTCCCCCGGGGAGTGCAAAGAAGGGGGGCGATATCCGATAATACCATCCAATGGATCTCGAAATACGGAAGCGTGGTGACCGCCGGGTATGATATCGGTACGTGCGACGGCATGAACGAGAAGGGGCTTGTAGCCAACCTATTGTTCCTCACCGAGTCATCTTATTTCCGACCGGACGATAACCGCCCGGTTATGGGGCTTAGCATCTGGACGCAGTATGTACTCGATAATTTCGCCACGGTAGATGAGGCGGTTGCCGAGTTAAGCAAGGAGGTCTTCCGCATCGACGATCCGGATCTCCCGAACGGGGCGAAATCGACCTTGCATCTCTCGATCTCGGACGCTTCAGGAAATAGCGCTATCTTCGAATACCTGAACGGGAACTTGGTTATCCACGAGGGACGGGAATGCCAAGTCATGACGAATTCCCCTACATACGATAAGCAACTAACCTTAAACGATTACTGGCAACAGATAGGCGGCTTGGTCATGTTGCCGGGTACGAACCGAGCTTCCGATCGTTTCGTGCGTGCCTCTTTCTATATCCACGCCATCCCGCAGACAAGTAATTTCCGGGAAGCGGTAGCCGGGGTATTCAGCGTAATGCGTAACGTATCGGTACCTCTGGGAATCACGACCCCGGATCAACCGAATATCTCCTCTACCCGCTGGCGTACGGTAGCCGACCAGAAGAATAAGGTATATTACTTCGAGTCTACTTTAAGCCCGGATATCTTTTGGGTAGATTTCAAGAGCTTGGACTTCAAGGCAGGTACACCTATCAAGAAACTAACGCTCACAGACGGCGAGATTTACGCCGGAAACACCGCCAAAGATTTCAAGGACAGCAAACCGTTACCGTTCTTGTTCGGGATCTGAAGGGCCGATATCAACATCCCTGCCGGATGCTGTCCACGGGATTCGTGCTGGCAGCCCGGTAGTTCTGGATCGTAACCGTGAGCAACGTGATGATCGTAATGGCAAGGAAAGCCAAGAGGAAAATCCACCAATGGAGCGGAGCCTTCAAGGCGAAATTCTCTTGCCAGCGCTCAATGCCGTACCAAGCGATCGGCGAGGCGATCACGAAACAGATCATGACGATCCATAGATACGATAGGTTATGCTTCCGCAACAAGTCCATCACGGTAGCGCCAAATACCTTCCGGATACCGATCTCTTTCCGTTTATATTCGCTCTCAAACAAGACAACACCAAATACGCCTACCAAAGACACAAATACGGCAATCAAGCTGAAGAACAAGATTTGTTTGCCAAGTAGCAGCTCTTTCTGGTACAAGTTCTCTTGGATATTGTTGAACAAATGGATATCAAGGGGATAATCAGGATCTAGTTCCCGCAAGGAGCTCTCTATGTCTAGCGAGAGTTGACGGTAGTCCGTCCCCGGGCGAACAAGGATCATCAGGTTCGTCAAGGTCCCAGCCATAATATCTTTTCCGACAAAGATGGCGAACGGCTCCAGCTTATCCCGGAACGAGTTATATTTCAGGTCAGGCACGAAACCGGCGATCTTCTCCCTACGATGTAAATCTCCCCAGTCCAACCGGATTGGATCTCCCGCTTTCAGCCCATAGGTCCGTTTCGCTTCCTCATTGAACAAATAAGTGCCATCGCTCAACTGGTCTTCCGGCAGGAATCCCCGACCCTCCAGAATAGGAAGGGCCAATACCCGCTCAATCTCCGAGTCTGCCTGCACCACCTTGAATTGGATATCCTCATCCACGTAGGTACGTCCCCAGCCGGAGTAATTATCCTCAGCGCCAAGCACTCTTGAGGTAAACGACAAGGCCTCGACAGAGGAGAGTTGCCCCAACCGCTGACGCACGCTCTCCGGTTGCCTGCTCAGATTACGGTTTAGCTTTACGGTGACAATCCGCTCGCTATCGAATCCAAGCGGCGTATGAAGCATATTGTAATTCTGCCACGTGATAAACAAAGCCGCTATAACCAAAATAAAAGAGGCCACGAACTGAAATCCTACTAACACATTGCGGAACGAGCGCCCCTTGGGAGATAAGCCAAAATTTCCTTTCAGCACCAGTGCCGGAGAGAAAGAGGTGATATACCAAGCCGGCCAGCAACCAGCGATAAGTCCGATCAGCAACACAAAGCCTCCACAGGCGATCAACAAGGGCATCTGCCCCTCCAAGGAAATGCCTCCACTGACCAAATCCACAAACCCGGTCTTCGACAACAGGCGAACCAGCAGCAAAGCGATCAGGTAAGACAACAGGCACATCCCCACCGCCTCCGAAGCCACGGCCATCCGGAGCGCCGATACCGGACTCCCCAATACCTTCCTCGTGTTGATGCCCCGCAGACGGACCGGCACCAAAGCATTGCTGAAGTTCATGAAATTAATGACCGCTATCAATACGATCAAGATAGCGATAGCAGATAGCGCTTGAAGCTGGGCATAGCTCCCCTTTTGCTTCTGTGAATCGTAGCTCGTGTCAGTCTTAAAATAGATATCCGGCAGAGAAGTCAAGCGCAATTGTCTCGTTTTCCAATTCCATTCGTCGTGGCGGAAATTTTTCTCGAAACCAGCCAAGACATCCGGAGCGGAGGCCGGATTATCCAGACGGAGATAACACTCAAAATTATTTTGCATCCAAGCGCCTGCGCCTTCCTTGTCCGATATGCGCCGATAGACCGCATTACTGACGATCGAGTTGGAGGGAAAGTCCCGGTAGACACCTCCCACCTCGGACGTCCACCCCTCTCCGATCAAGACTTGCCCGACCGCCGGATGATCGCCAAAGAAACGATGAGCCATACTTGCCGGTATCAATACCCGACCCTTCTCCTCCAACGCCGCCGCCTCACCTTCCACCATATCAAAGTCAAAAACACGAGCATAGGAGGGGTAACATACGCAGAACTTCTCTTGGAAAGTCATCCGCTCACCGTCCCGATCCACCGTGATATATATCTTGTCGCCCCACTGATTGATCAACGCTCCCTCCTCGATATGCGGAGAGGAGGCCAAGAACCGATCGATAAGCGGGCGGTTCAATACGACTTGCGCCCCTGTATTGTTGAAAACGATCTCCAAGCGATACAACCGGTCGGCATGCTTATGGAAACGATCGTATCCCCACTCGTAACGAATTTGCATGAACAAGATCAAGAAAGCTGTAAAAGCCACAGATAATCCTGCTACATTCAAGAAACTAGCCATTTTAAAACGACTGATCACAAAAACGAAATTTCGTACGATTGAGTTCATGATATTTCCTTTTAAAAGTTACTAAAGCCTATGCCTAAAGCTATCCACCGGATTCGATGTGGCAGCCCGGTAGCTCTGGAAAAAGACAGAGACAAACGAGATCATGAGGCAGAATAAGCCGGCGGCGATAAATATCAGCGGACTTAAACCGATACGATACGAATAGTCGGACAGCCAATCTTTCATAAAGTACATAATAATAGGTATGGCGATCACGAAAGCGATCAGCACATAGTTCAAGAACGTGAATACGAGCTTAACCAATATCTGCCGGTTGCTGGAACCAAATACCTTTCGTACGGATACTTCTTGCAAACGCTGTTGGATAAAATAAGTGGACATCGCCAATAAGCCTAGCAAAGAAATAAGGATGGCGATTATCGAGAATACGATTACGATCTTTGCCAAACGGATTTGCGAGTCGAATGAGTTTTGTAAACTCTCATCCATGAAGAAAGCCTCAAACTCAAGTCCGGTCACTTTCTCATATACTTTACCGATAGCCTCCTTTGCGGCGAAAGGATCACCTTGTGTCTCGATCAAAATCATCCAAGGAGCTTCATTATCTTTCAAGAAACGGAACATGACAGGGTTCATCCCTGTCGTCACATTTCCAAAGCAATAGAAATCCCGGACGATACCCGCTATCGCTATCGGCCTTTCGTGCCTATCCAACATAAAAGAGGTCGCATCCTCCGATAAGTTCATCTCACGCATCGCTTGCTCGTTTAGGAACCAGCCCTCTGTCGTTAAATGGTTATCACGCAAAATCTCCAATCCCAGCATATCGTAACAATCCTTATCCATAACGAATTGCTGAAAAGATATATTTTGCCCCTGATAAGTAGAAGTCCAATTATTACTACCGAATAAAGGCAATCCTTGAGTCTTCCCGACCCTATCTACGCATGACAAACCTTTCAACTCACCGACAAAAGCGGATAACTGCCTTTCATCCACCGACCGCATAGCCAATAAATTCTTCGTTTTATATCCGACAGGAGCGTTGATCATATGAACGATCTGGCAAACCATCGTGATAGAGGCGGCGATCATCGTGATCGTGATCACATTCTGGAATACGATAAAGAACTTACTGAATACCATTTTCGTCTTAGCTCGGAACGTACCCCTTACCACCTCGATCGGTTTAGAAGAAGAAATAATGATAGCAGGCAGTAAGCCGGATAAAACTCCCACGACAACCGTTAATGAAACCAAAGCCAATAGCCAGACAGGTCTACCCAATACATTCATATCGACACGTGTCTGCAATAAATCATTGACAAACGGCACGACCGCCAAAGCAAGGAGAACCCCAATAACCAAAGAAATAAACGTAAGCAAAGTAGACTCCAGCATCAAGCGCATGAATAACTCGCCCCGTGAAGAACCCAAAAGGCGCCGGGTAGCCATCTCCTTCGCCCTGAAACCCGCTTGGGCGACCGTCAAGTTAATATAATTAATGACCGCGAAAATCAAGATAAGGAAACCTACGGACATCAGCACGATCACGAAACGCCAATCTCCCTTTCGCAAAGAAGAGTAAGAAGCGGCTTTCGCAAAATACTGCTCACTAAGCGGCAATATGCGTACCTCCTTTGCCGTCCCATATTGATACGGCCAATAAAACTCCTTGAACCAATGGGCCATATCCTCCGCACGAGAAGGGAAATCACTACCCTCACGCACCAAGACAAAAGCCGATGTACTTCCGGCATTCCCCAACTGATCCGGGGCTAAGCTGGGGTTAAAACAGCTAACCTGCTCCCAACGCACGATCACATCCGCTTCGGGAATAGAGGAATGAAGTAAATCCTCCACCACCCCGTTTATAGTAGCCGATATGGTATCTCCCACCACTAACTGCCGTCCCATCGGATCATCCGTTCCGAACATCTTACGGGCGAACGAAGAGGAGACCACCGCATAGTTCCCGGCGGCCAACGCTTGCTCACGAGTGCCTTGTAACAGCCGGAAATCAAAGAAATCGAAGAACGTGGAGTCCGCAAACATCACGTTCGCCTTTAGTTTCCGATCACCGGAAACTACAACTATATTGCTTGAATTATCTGCCACTACCGGGCAAACTTTCTCTACCTCCGGATAGCGTTCCTTTATCTTATAAGGAATGGCGGCTCCGGTGGCCATCCAATTCTCATTCCCGACCAGATAGATACGATCCGCCTTGGTATGGAATTTATCTGTAGACATCTCCTGTACCGTATAGACCGCTATCAATAACACAAACATCAACGATACAGACAGACCAAACACGTCTATCAGCGTATAAGCCTTATTCCTTCCAAGGAACTTTAAAAAGGACTTAAAGTTCAATAAATTATTCATGAATTATCAATTTTCTATTATCTATTTTCAATCACTCAGATTTCAAGCAGTTCACCGGATTATCATTAGCCGTCTTGCGGGCATCCAGACAAACCACGGAATATATAATCAATAAGACACATACGCCGCAACCCAAGAATATGTACCATGACAAAGGTACTTTCTCCGTGAATTGCTCTTGCCACTTTTGCAAGACAAAGTATGCTATGCCACCGCCTAATATGACCGCATAGATACAGATATATCCGATATCCTTTATGAACAACCTCAATATATCCCATAAGGTAGCCCCATTCACCCGGCGAACCGCTATCTCCTTACGACGACGGCTCACCTCATCATTCGTATAGCCTATAAGTCCTATCAACGTAACAAGAAGCGTGACCAGACCTCCGATCATCACGGAATCACGGAATTGGCGGGAGTCCTTATATAGATCCATGATCTCGGAACGGAAAGAGATAGCGCTCAGTTCACGATCCGGAAATGTCTCGGATATCTTCTGCTGTAAACGAGCCATATTATCGTTGGTCAGCTCATGGAACTTCACCTGCAAGGTGTACATGGGCTTATGCGCATAGAATAATACGGAGGGCCGCATATCTTGGTTCGAGATTCCTCCCAGACGGATATTCTCATACACGCCGCAAATCGTGAATGGCTCCTCATTCCATTTGCTATGCTCGGTGACGCAAATATCCTTCCCAACAACATCATCCGTCCAGCCCGCTACCAATTTCATCTTCTCCACGAAACGGCGGTCTACCATCACCTCTCTCGAGTTGGTCACATTCTCCGTGAACGAGCGGCCTTGGATCACGGGAATCTCCATCATGTCCAGATATCCGTTGCCTACCCAATAGAGATCGGCGATATTAAAAAGCTCTTGAGTCCCGCCCGGTAAAAGAATATTATTACCGGAAGCATGCTCGAAAGGCAATTGATAAACGGTGGTAGCCGCAGCGACTCCCGGAAGCCGCATCACCTCATCCAGAATCTTGGCACGAGAGGTAGAGTCCACGCCAGCTAACCCACAGTAGGTAAGGTTCTCATAGGCATATCCCGGACGATCATTCACCATAAACGTATATTGACGGGCAACGAAAACAAGCATCGTCACCAAAAAGCCCGTAGCTACAAACTGGACAAGCAACAAGGCTTTCTTCCAGATACGCTTATTCTCCCGGTAATTACGGAAAGCGGAGGCCACCGGAATCCGGGCGTATAATGATCCCGGCATAAAACCAGATACGAAAAACACCAAGATACATATCCCTAGCAAGACCAAGCTACCATTAGACAAGAGCAAGGAATCTAACGAAGTCGCCAACAACTCCTCTACCGTACCTCTAAACGCAAGGATCAACAATAAGGCCAAGATCAGTGAAAGCACTATATGTACCAACGCCTCACCAAACATCATACCATGAATATTATTCTCGCTTGCCCCATAACATTTATGGACAGCCACCTCCTTCGAGCGATTTACGATAGAGGATATCACGATCAAGATATAGTTCATCACCGCCGTAAAGATCAAAGCGAAGGCCAGTAAGGAAAGTATCCACGTCATTCGCTTGACTTGCGGCAACTCCTTGTGCAGATTATCTAGCTTATGAAATGAGAAATCAATGCTTAACCCGACCTTTTGTTGTTCCTCCGGAGGGAAATAAGAATTCACAAACGTACGCACCTGTTCCTCCAAAGCTAAAGGATTCGCCCCCTTGTGCAACTTCACATAGCTTATGTAACGATCGTTTCCCAACATATTAGTAGGCGAACCCTCCCACATGAACCGACCCGCCGAAGCCATGGAAACAATTACATCGTAACGGGAATGAGAATTTTCCGGAACTTCCTCAAAAACGCCACCAATAGTCATAGTACGTCCCGGCGAATTGTCTACCGTGAAGTTTTTCCCGATAACATCGCCTCCGATATTTTTCGCTATACGACTTGATATCAACACGTACATCGGGGTGGAAAGAACCTCTTTCGCATTTCCGATCAACATAGGACGAGGAAGAATATCAAAGAAACAACTATCCGCTATGATACAACGACCGGAGTATTTCATCTTGGTGTCGGTCATCGTAAAGGTCCAGTCTCCAAAACTCGTGTATCGGGTGACGGTCTCGATCTCGGGTATCTGTTGTTGCATAGTTGGAGCGATGCCACCGCTTGTTTGCGGATAATCCTTCAACTCCCCTCCATTTTGCTGGTATTTCGCCCAGACTTGATAGACCCGGTCTCTATCCGGATAAAAATCATCATACGATTGTTCGAAATAGACTTTAGCGATCAATACCAAGCCTACCGCTAAGCCGATTCCCAACGATACGATTTTCATCACGTTATGCCGCCCTTTCTTAAAAATGGAACGAATGGCGATTAGTATGTTTTTCATATTATATCGATTTTATTCCAGCACCAGCACTTCATTATCCTTATAACTCTCATAACTGGACACAATCACCTTCTCACCGGCTTCCAGACCTTCAAGAACCTCATAATATTGCGGGTTCTGACGACCGATCTTGATAGAACGCCTGTAAGCTTTCTTTCCATCCGGATCAAGAACAAATATCCAACTTCCACCCGTACTCTGGAAGAAAGTTCCCTTCGGGATAATGATACTCTCGGTAGGTTGTCCCAGCTCCAAGTTGATATAGTAGGTCTGTCCGCTACGGATATTATCCGGACGCTCACCTGTGAAAACGAAATCCGTACGGAACTTACCATCACGAACCTCGGGATAAACTTTGCGCACCGTTAAGTCGAAAGACGAGCCTTGACGCTCGAAAGCGGCGCTTAAGCCCGGTTTCACACGGTCTATGTAATGCTCGTCGATCATGGCCTCGATCTTATAATCGGAAAGGTCGTTAATCTGGCCGATCTTTTGTCCCGGATTGATACTTTGCCCCAATACGACATCCAACAGTCCCAACTCACCGTCGATCTGGGAACGGACATTCAAGTTTTCCTTACGCTCACGGATCAACAGGATATTCTTCCGCATGTTCGCCAAGCTGGCCTCCATCTCATCCATCTGGATCGTGCGGGAGATAGAGTCTTGGCGCAAGCGCTCGGTAATCAAGGCGTGCTTTTGAGAGGCTAACTCGAAGTCCTCCTTCGCTTTCAGATAATCCTCCTTGGCGATCAAGTTCTCTATACAACTGTTCTTGTTGGTTGAACGAGCGGCGGGCCCGGTTCATGTCCATATCGTATTGAAGTTTCTCCATCTGATTGGTCAGCTTATCCTGCTCCATGGTAACCTGCGTATTACGAAGGAAGTTCTGCTTCTCCGCCAACTCGGCCTCAGCGTTCAATATCTGCAAATCCAGATTTGAGTTGCTCAGACGAACAATGATATCGCCTTTCTTCACTTGGGCGCCCTCTTCCACGACTTTCTCCTGTACGATACCGCCCTCCTCGGGGCTAAGCTGCACGACCGTGATAGGTTGCACCTGACCATCCATACGAAAGAAGTCATTGAATTGCTCACGGGTCACATTACCGATGCTAATCCCTCTCGCGTCCACTTTCAACGTAGAAGCATGATCACCAAAGATAATCCATCCCAACAAGATAACGAACAACACGCCACCCGCTACATAAGGAATATGCTTCTTCTGAAGACCTTTCTTTTTCTCTAATTGTATATCCATCGTATTCTATATTTTTTATTATCATCTAAATTCTATGTTCTCAATTCTTATTCATTGATAAGAGGCTTGCCCTTATAATAATCTACCAACTTGCTTTTCAATAAGTACATCAATCGCTTTTGAAGCAGATTGGCCTTGGACTCCAACAGCGTATTCGCACTTGTCTGTACATCCAGCGTGCTCATCAGGCCTTCCTCGTACTTCCGTAGGGTAACACGATAAGCCAACTCATCCGATCTCACCTTCTTATCCATCTGTATGGCCTCTTTAGCGTATCCCTCACGATCCAAGACGGATTGCTCTATCGCTGTCTGCAACTGGCGAAAGACCTCTGTTCTTGTCTCCCGTGCGATCCGCATATTGTTACGATAACGACGAGCGTTCGTTAATCTGCTCAAACCATCGAATAAGGGGAAACTAAGGCTAAAAGAGACATATTCACCACGGTTATTTTTAAACTGATCCTTGAAACCTTCCGGGGCATTATCAGACTTCAGGTTCTCGAAATAACTCGTAGAGATTCCGGCATTCAAATAAATACTCGGCAGCAACTTTCCTTTATAAATACGATATTGGTATTTACTTTGCGTTAATTGATACTCGGCTTGCAAGGCGGTAGGGTTATTCCCGGACGCATAAGCGAAAATCTCCGCCACATTCTCTACTTCCGGGATATAATTGATATCCGGTAATAAAGTATCTACCTCCAGTTCTAAATCTGATGGATAATTCATACATTCCCTCAAAGTAAGCAAGGCGGTATTGAAAAGATTCTGCTGGTGGGTCAATGTATAATCATCGGCCGCTACTTGAGCCTCGAATTGAGCTACATCCGCTTTCCCTTTCAAACCCAGCTCTTCTTGCCGGCGAGTCTTATATAAGGTACGGTTACTCTCCTCCAATTTCTCGGCCGCCATACGAATCGTTCCTTTATAATACACCACATCCATATAAGCCTGCATGGTTTTCATCGCTAAATCATCTTTCGCTTTCTGTATGTCATTAACTCCCATACGGCGATTGGATTTTGCCATCAACCATTGATTGATCAGCTGTCCGCCCGTAAAAATAGGAATAGAAGCGTCGAGGCCATAGTTATTATTAAACGTAGAAGTATTCTCATAGGTATTGGTCGCAGGGTCGATCGAACGGCCAAAACTATATTGCGCTCCGACCTTAGCCGATGCCGCCGGGAAAAAAGAAGCTACGGCGGCATTCCGTTCCGCCTTATACGTATCTGATGTATAAACTTGCTTTTTAACCGATGGGCTGTTTTCCACGGCATAGCGCATACATTCATCCAAAGTCCAAAGTTTCTCTTGGGCCACCGTCGCGGTAGCGAAACTGAGAGAAAGAACTGTTGTAAGTAATATTTGTTTCATTGCTCTATTATTTTCTACCTAAATAATAGCAAAGAACGTGCCAAAACACATAAACAACTAAACAACAATCAGATAACAAAAAGCTATTCTTTTAGAACTGTCCAATATTTTGACAACGCTGTCTAATTGTTTGACACTATTCCCACTTTGACACGTAAGAGCGTCTCCTCTTCTCCCTAAGTAAAAAACGCTCTACTCCTATATGAATTCTTGCTCGATAGCCTATGAATTCTTATGCGCATACTGTATAATTCTACAAACCACGACGTGGTCTGTACAGATCAAGACGTGGAATATACAGATCACGACGTGGTCTATATATTCCACGGCGATAATCAGGAAATAGATGAGATAGTAATTATATTTGTATATAGTAAGAAGAATTTTTTTTACTTGAAGATACGAACAATTGTTTTG
>ENA-ORUI01002790-ORUI01002790.1-human-gut-metagenome-genome-assembly--contig:-NODE-2790-length-13813-cov-3.825556_pt1 | contig 13813 bp, 10 predicted proteins | sample MGYA00242078_ERZ509205 | MGnify/ENA primary metagenome ERZ509205 (study PRJEB26280, sample SAMEA2338828) | human gut metagenome | biome: human gut; feature: human-associated habitat; material: faeces... | reverse complement strand
TTCGCAGACGCGCCACCGGAATGCCCAGCATTTCGCGGTATTTGGCCACCGTGCGGCGCGCGATGCAGTAACCTTTGTCGTTGAGTATATCCATCAGCGTCTCGTCCGTCAGCGGACGGCGCTTGTCTTCGTCGTCGATGCAGCTACGCAGGATGTTCTTGATCTCGTAACTCGAAACCTCCCCGCCCGATGCGGTCTGCATCGCCTCCGAAAAGAGCGATTTCAGGAGGATGATCCCGAACTGCGTCTGCACGTACTTGCTGTTCACCACGCGCGAAATGGTCGAAACGTCCAGTCCCGTGCGGTCGGCGATATCCTTGAGGATCATCGGGCGGAGCTTCGACTGGTCGCCCGTCTTGAAATACTCCTGCTGGAAATCCAGTATCTCCTGCATGGTGCGCATCAGCGTGTCGCGCCGCTGCTTGATCGCCGAGATGAACCACTTGGCCGAATCGATCTTGTTCTTGACGAACTGCACCGCCTCGCGGTTCTTCTCCTGCACGCGGCCGTCGGACGACACCATGTCGCGCATCATCTCCACGTAACGGCGGTTGATCCGCACGTCGGGAACATTGTAGGAGTTGAGCGACAGTTCGAAACGGCCGTCGTGATAGTCCAGGATGAAATCGGGCACCACGTAGGGCGCGGCGTCCGACCCGCCGTCGGAGTAGCCGTTGGCGGGCTTGGGCGAGAGGTGGCGGATCTCGGCGATGGCAGCGCGGAACTCGTCCTCGGTGACCTGCAACCGCGAGATCAGCTTCTCGTAGTGTTTTTTTGCGAATTCGTCGAAATAGGAGGTCAGTATCTTGCGCGCCAGCCGCCGCGAACGGGTCGTCATAGGCAGTTGCGAGAGTTGCAGCAGCAGACATTCGCGCAGGTTGCGCGCACCGATACCCGCGGGTTCGAGGTCGTGGATGACCTTCAAGATCGCTTCCAGCCGTTCGGGCGAGACCTCTTCGCCCAGCGTAAAGGCGATGTCGTCGGCCACCGATTCCAGATCGCGGCGCAGATAGCCGTCTTCGTCGATGCTTCCCACCAGATAGACCGCCAGCCGCATCTCCTCTTCCGAGAGGTTGCGGTAGCCGAGCTGTTCGATCAGGTACTCCTGCAACGAACGGCCGCCCGACAGGGGAATCTGACGGGGCTTGTCGTCTTTCGAATAGTTGTTGGCCCGCATCTTGTAGGCCGGCGTGTCGTCTTCGCGCAGGTATTCGTCGACCGATATTTGCTGGGGTTCCTCCTCCTCGTTCTGCTGTTCGGCCTCTTCGAGCACGATGTTCTCCTCGATCTCCTGCTTGATGCGCTGTTCGAGCTGCACGGTAGGCAGTTCGAGCAATTTAATCATTTGGATCTGCTGCGGGGAAAGCTTCTGCTGAAGCGTCATCACCTGTTTCTGATGAATAGCCATGGGTCGATAAAGTTAAAATCAATGCACACGAGGAAGGGAGCCGCCGCACACCCTCCGCACACCCCGTATGCCCGATTTTCGGTCGGCGGGCCGCTGCGCCTAAAATTCGGCGTGCTGCGGGGTGCGGGGGAAAGGTATCACGTCACGGATATTGCCCATGCCCGTAACGAAGAGGAGCAGACGCTCGAAACCGAGTCCGAAACCGGAGTGGGGAGCCGATCCCCAGCGGCGGGTGTCGAGGTACCACCACAACTCGCGTTCGTTCATGTTCAACTCCTTGATACGGGCACAAAGCTTGCCATAATCGGCTTCGCGTTCCGATCCGCCGATGATTTCGCCGATTTTGGGGAATAATACGTCCATTGCGCGTACCGTCCGCCCGTCGTCGTTCTGCTTCATGTAGAAGGCCTTGATCTCCTTGGGGTAGTTGACGAGGATCACCGGACGCTTGAAGTGCTCCTCCACCAGGTAGCGCTCGTGCTCGGATTGCAGGTCGCAGCCCCAGTCGCAGGGGAATTCGAACTTGCGGCCCGAAGCCTTCAGAATCTCGATGCCTTCGGTGTAGTCGAGACGCTTGAAATCGTGCTCCAGCACAAAGTGCAGACGCTCCAGCAGCCCCTTGTCCCACATCTTGTTCATAAATTCGAGGTCTTCCATGCAGTTGTCCAGCGCATACCGGATGAGGTATTTGAGGAAATCCTCGGCCAGTTCCATGTTGTCCTCCAGTTCGAAGAAGGCCGCTTCCGGCTCGATCATCCAGAACTCCGACGCATGGCGCGGGGTGTTCGAGTTTTCGGCACGGAACGTGGGGCCGAAGGTGTAGATGCGGCCCAGAGAGAGTGCGCCCAGCTCGCCTTCGAGCTGGCCCGACACCGTGAGGTTGCACGCCTTGCCGAAGAAGTCCTGCGCGTAGTCGACCGCCCCCTCCCCGGTCCGGGGCAGGTTGTTCATATCGAGCGTCGTCACCTGGAACATCGCGCCGGCGCCTTCGCAGTCCGAAGCCGTGATGATCGGGGTGTGGAAATAGTAGAATCCGTGTTTGTTGAAATATTCGTGGATGGCGTAAGCCATGGCGTGACGGATGCGGAGCACCGCGCCGAACGTGTTGGTGCGCGGACGCAGGTAGGCGATTTCGCGCAGAAACTCCAGCGAATGCCCCTTCTTCTGCAGGGGATAGCTCTCGGGGTCGGCCGTACCGTAAACCTCGATTTTTTCGGCCTGCACCTCGACGCCCTGCCCCGCGCCCGGCGAAGCCACCAGACGGCCGTCGACGCGGAGACAGGCGCCCGTGGTCACGGGCTTGAGCTGCTCCTCGGAGATTTTGGCCAGATCGACCACCACCTGTATATTACCTACGCACGACCCGTCGTTCAGGGCGATGAACGCCACGTTCTTGTTACCGCGCTTGGTGCGCACCCAGCCTTTTACGACGACGTCGGTATCGACAGCGTCCGATTTCAGGATTTCTACGATTCTCTGCGTTTTCATATCTCGATTTTGTCTGTGTTTCCAGTCGTTTTTTCCGAATTGACAAAGTTAACGATTATTTGCGATTTGTCAAAAAAAAAGTACCTTTGGTGCCGTAACGACACTTCCATGCGTCGGAATGTTTCACCGGGCCGCATGCAATTCCGTTTTGAACCCATTCAACTTTTTTGTACCTTTGTCGTGATTATACACCCCCGCAAACAATGAAACGAACGATATTGACGGCTGCGCTGACAGCCTGCGCGCTCTCTGCGACGGCCCAGATCATGGAGGAGAGGAATCCGGTCCCGATGACGCCCGGAGGAGGCCGCGTCTACCGTACGGAGGTCGTCCCCTACGACGCGCGCCACGACGCCGAGGCCCGCAACCGCGAAGCCGGAGGCTACTGGAAGGCTTTCGAACCCGAGGTGACGATTGCGACCGAAGGTCCTCTCCATGCCGTTCTCGAACAGGAGATCGAGATTCCGTTCGCCTGGACCGACGGCATGGTCTACCTGCACGTGGAAAATCCCGGTTCGGCCTACTCGCTCTGGCTCAACGACCGCCAGGTGGCCGAGGTCAGCGACCCGCTGACGCCCGCGGAGTTCGACCTGACCCCCTTCATCCGCGAAGGCGCCAACGACTTCAAACTGCTGATGCGCAACGACAATCCCGCCCGGCAGCTCGACGCCGCGGCCCCCGTCGTCCGCAAGTCCTTCGAAAACAGCTACCTCTATTACCAGAACAAACGCTCGATCGCCGATTTCGAAATCGGACTGGTGCCCGACTCGCTGGGGCGCGACTTCGGAATGCTCGACCTTAAAATCGTGACGCAGAACGCATACAACTACGAGGAACCCGTCACCGTCGGCTACGACATCTACTCGCCGCAGGGCAAGCTGCTCGAATTCAACATGACCGAAATCACCATCCCGGGCCGCTCGACCGACACGGTGCGCTTCTCGCCGTTCATCTACCACACCTACAAGAACAAATGGGAGGCCGGAAGCAAAACGCCGCCCCTCTACAAGGTGATGCTTTTCACGCGCCGCAACGGAGTCTACAAGGAGTATATGCCCCTGAAGATCGGCTTCGGCAAGACCGAACTCGTCGACGGACGCATCATGCGGCTGGGCAAGGAGCTAAAACCCGTCAAGGCCGGATACAACGCCGCCGCCGACCGCAAGACGACGCTCGCGGAGCTGAAAGCCCTGAAGGCCAAGGGAAAGAACACCATCTGCCCGGACTATCCGCAGCCCGCATGGTTCTACGAGTTGTGCGACTCTCTGGGCCTTTACGTCATCGACCGGGCCAACATCAACGCCCCGGAGCGGAGCGGCGACCGCACCGTCGGAGGCACGCCGTCGAACGACCCTCGGCTTGTCGACGACTACCTCGAACGCGTGAAGGCGATGTACTACCGTTCGCGCAATTTCACCTGCGTCATCGCCTACTCCCTGGGCGGTCCTTCGGGCAACGGTTACAATATGTACAAGGCCTACCAGTGGCTCAAATCGGTCGAAAAGTCCCGTCCGGTGATCTACTCCGACACCGACGGCGAGTGGAATTCGGACCTGTAAATACGATAACCCAATGAAAAAACTGCTGCTGCTACTGCTCTTCGCCGGCCTGCTCAACACGGGGAGCGTCTTCGGATGGGGACGCGAAGGCCACGAGACGATCGCCAAGATCGCCGAACGCAATCTGACGAAAAAAGCCAAAAAGCGCATCGAGAAGTACCTCGGGGGCCACTCGATCGTCTACTTCGCCAAGTGGATGGACGAATACCGCCATACCCCCGAGTATAAGTTCACCAACAACTGGCACACCGTGCCCGTGAACGCCGAACTGCGTTACGAGGATTCGATGCTCGCGACGGGCGGCAACGCCATCTACGGACTGGAGCAGGCCATCGAGAACCTGAAGAACTACCGCAGTCTCACCGATTCGGCCGTGGAGGTCAACCTCAAGTACATCATCCATCTGGTGGGCGACATGCACTGCCCGGCGCACATCAAGTACACGACGCACGACACGAAATACGACGTGCTGTTCGAGGACAAGTACCACAAGCCGCACAAATTCCCCATCCACAGCGTCTGGGACAACGAGATCATCACCACCACGCGCATCTGGTCGGTCAGCGAGTGGGCCGATGAGCTGGACCGCCTTCCGAAGGCCGAAAGGCAGGCCGTAGCCGCCGGAACGCCGCGCGACTGGCTCCACGACAACGCCGTCGTGTGCGAGGCGCAGTTCGAATGGGCGAAGCCCGGCCAGCGGCTGGGACAGGATTTCCTGAACGAGGCCTTGCCGCTGATCGAGCGCCAGATCCGCAATGCCGGATACCGTCTTGCCCGTGTGCTGAACGAACTGTTCGGATAGCGCCCCCGGCCCCGAAGCCCCGATGCCGCGCCCCGAAGCGCGGCATCGCCGTTTCCGGACGGGAAAAACGATTTGCCCGAACCGAATAAAAAGGCTATCTTTGCGCCGTACTGTGCCCGACCGACGCACAGGCGGAACGCAATGACCATAGAGCTGATCGTCATAGGAAAGACCGACTCGAAAGAGATCGCCGCGCTGGTGGAACTGTATGCCCGGCGCGTGAATCACTATTGCCGGTTCGCCGTCACCGCGCTGCCCGACGTGCGCAACACCAAAAGCATGACCGTCCGACAGCAGCGCACGGCCGAAGGCGAGGCCATCCTGCGCCAGCTTGCCGACGGCGACTACGTGACGCTGCTCGACGAGCGCGGCGAAGAATACCGTTCGGTGGAGTTCGCGCTGTGGCTGCAAAAGCGGCTGAACAGCGGCGTGAAACGCCTGGTACTGGTCATCGGCGGTCCCTACGGCTTCTCGGACGAAGTTTACGCACGCGCCGACGGCAGGCTGTCGCTCTCGCGCATGACCTTCTCCCACCAGATCGTGCGGGCCATCTTCGCCGAACAGATCTACCGGGCCTTCACCATCCTCAACAACGAACCCTACCACCACGAATGATGCAGCAGCGCCCCGTCATAGCCATCCTGACCGCCAACGTTCTCGTAGGCGTGGGGCTGCGCTCCATCCTCGAAAAAGCGGCCCCGGCCGCCGACGTGGAACTGTTCGGCAACTTTCAGGAATTTGCGGAGGCCGATCCGGAGCGGTTCATCCATTATTTCGTCACGGCGCAGCTCTTCGCAGCGCACAACGCCTTCTTCCGCGCCCGCAGCCACAGAACCATCGTCCTCGCCAACGGACAGACGCCCGCCGGGGTACACTGCATCGACGTGCAGACCGACGAGGAGCGTTTCGTGCGCTCGCTCATGCGACTGCAACACAGCGTTCGCCGACCGGAACACGCCCTGCCCGTCCAGCCGCAGGCCGCGCAGCCGCTCACGGAGCGCGAGGCCGAAGTGCTGACGCTCATCGCCGGCGGACTGATCAACAAGCAGGTCGCCGACCGGCTGGGAATCGGCCTGACGACCGTGATCTCCCACCGCCGCAACATCATGGAGAAGCTCGGCATCCGCACCGCCGCCGGGCTGGTGATCTACGCCCTCGCTGCGGGCTACGTCGATCCCGACGGGATGTGACGCGCCTCCTCATAAATTAGGATTGCACCGACCGAAATAAAACCGTTACTTTGTACTCCCGATAACCGCAACCGATACATGCACCGCAAATCGCTCGTCATACCCCTGTTGCTGCTGGCCTCCGCGGCCGCGGCCCGCACCGCGGGCGGCGACGGCCCGGCGCCGGACACGGAGACGGCCGACACGGTGATCGTGGTAGACAAGGTGCAGGTGACGGCCATCAAGCAGGGTCTCGTGCTGCGTTCGCAGCCCGTCGCGGCGTCGATCATCGGCGGCCGCGCCATCGAACGGGGCCGCATCGGGGCGGTGAAAAACCTCTCGCAAACGGTTCCCAACTTCCACGCTCCGGACTACGGTTCGCGCATGACCTCGTCGATCTACGTGCGGGGCCTCGGCGCGCGCATCGACCAGCCGGTCATCGGGCTGAATATCGACAACGTCCCGGTGCTCAACAAGGACAACTTCGACACGGAGCTGGCCGACGCCGAACGCATCGAGGTCCTGCGCGGACCCCAGTCGACGCTCTACGGCCGCAACACGATGGGCGGCGTGGTGAACGTCTACACGCTCTCGCCGCTCACCTACGAGGGCGTGCGGCTGACGGCCGAATACGGCAGCGGGGATTCCTACCGCTTCCGGGCATCGTCCTACTACAAGCTCTCGCCCGACCTCGGAATGGCCGTGACGGGCTATTTCACCCACACGGGCGGCTTCTTCGACAACGACTGCACGGGCGAAAAATGCGACTGGGAGCGTCTGGGCGGAGGACGCTGGAAAACGCAGTGGCGCAACAACCGGGGAGTGCGCATCGACAACACCTTCTCGTTCTCGGCGCTCGACCAGGGAGGTTATCCCTACGCCTACGCCGGCGAGGACATCGTGCGCGACGGCAAGACCGTCATCCGCAACGGCCAGATCAGCTATAACGACCCATCGTCCTACCGCCGCACAACGGTCAGCGACGGACTCACGGTGCGCTACGACGCCGCGAAATATTCCGTCTCGTCGATCACCTCGTACCAGTACTCCGACGACGAGATGACGCTCGATCAGGACTTCACGCCCGAATCCTGGTTCACGCTCCGGCAGGCCCGGCGCGAACACGCCCTGACCGAGGACATCGTTTTCCGTTCGCACGACGGACGGCGCTACGGCTGGCTGCTGGGCGCCTTCGGTTTCTACCGCCACGGCGTGATGGAAGCCCCGGTGCACTTCAAACGCACGGGCATCGAGGAGTTGATCGTCAAGAACGCCAACGAGCATCTGGGCGCGATCTGGAACGAGGAATACTCGATCTCCGCGGATGAACTGCCGCTCTACTCCGATTTCCGCATGCCCGTGTACGGAGGCGCCATTTACCACGAGTCGAACCTGCGGCTGGGCCGCTGGCGGCTCACGGCCGGCATCCGTTTCGACGTGGAACACACGTCGCTGGCCTACCACAGCCGGACCGACATGGATTATTTCGTCAGCAAGGAGGGCGGCACGCCCGCGCCGAAACGCATCTCGATCGACGAGGGGAACCGCATCGCCCACACCTACTGCGAAGTGCTTCCGAAGGTCTCGCTGCTCTACGCTTTCGACGAAGTGCGCAACCTCTATATTTCGGTAGCCAAGGGCTACAAGGCCGGGGGATTCAACACGCAGATGTTCTCCGACATCCTGAGCGAAAAGCTCAAATGGCGGATGGCCGGTTCGCAGTACGACGAAGCGGACCTGATGTCCTACGAGCCGGAATACAGCTGGAACTACGAACTGGGCGGCCACTTCTCGTGCATGGACGGCGCCGTGCGGGGCGATTTCGCGGTATTTTACATTGATGTCCGCGACCAACAGCTCACGATCTTCCCGGAGGGACAGAGCACGGGCCGCATGATGACCAATGCCGGCCGCACGCGCAGCGTCGGAGCCGAAGCGGCCCTGCAATTCGCGCCGTGGCGGTCGCTGGAGATCAACACGGCCTACGGATACACCGACGCCCGTTTCGTGCGTTACGACAACGGCATCGAGGATTTCAAGGACAACCGCATCCCCTACGCCCCGCAGCACACCCTCTCGGCCCAGGCGGCGTGGACCCTGCCCACGGGCGTCAAGTGGCTCGGCGACGTGGTCCTGCAAGCGGGAGTCCGCTGCGCGGGGCGCATCTGGTGGAACGAGGAGAACACACTTTCGCAGCCCTTTTATGCGTTAGCAGACGCCTCCGTGCGGTTCGAGCACAAGCACTATTCGCTCGACATCTGGGGCCGCAACCTCGGGGGAGCGCGTTACGACGTCTTCTATTTCAAGTCGATCGGCAACGAGTTCGTCCAGCGCGGACGCCCCCGGACGTTTGGCATCACCCTGAATATAAACATCTAACAAATACCGACACATGAAAAAAATCCTCTTCCTCCTCTTCGCCGCCGCAGCTTTCGCTGCCTGCAACGACGACGACGGCGAACCCAAAGTCCGTTACGCCACAACCAATGACGGCATCGAAAACGGATACCTGCAAGGTGCCAACCTGCATTTTTACGGCACCTCGACCGTGACCGACGCCAAAGGCGAAACGTTTACGGACCCGGAAGCCTGGTTCGAATTCGCAGGCGGTCCGGAGAGTTTCTCCCTCTACATGCACAAAACGCGCTTCGCGGCCAACATGCCGGGCGTGGAAATGCGGCTCCAAACGGTCACCTACACCCCGAAGGGCGACAAGTCGCTCAACTTTGTCAGGGAGGAGATCATTCCCTCCGCCCTCAAAGAGAACAATGAAGGCGGAGGATCGAGCTACCAGCCCGTCGAACGCTATAAAATCACCAATCTCACAGGCGCAATCGACGGCGTTGACTGCCGGGTCAGCTTCACCTGCGCCGGCGTTTTTCAGGTAATATACGAAGGACGACTGATTATCAAAGAATAAATATCCACGAACCATGAAACCCGAATACAAACCTTTCGTAGATGAATTGATCGAACTCTGCATCAGGGAGGACATCGGCGACGGCGACCACACATCGCTCTCGTGCATCCCGGCCGACGAACACGGACGCATGCGCCTGCTGTGCAAGCAGGAGGGCACGATCGCCGGGATCGAAATCGCGCAACTCGTACTGCAACGCCTCGATCCCGAAATGAAATTCGAACAGATCCTGCACGACGGAGACCGTGTCGCGCCCGGCGACGTGGCCTTTTACGTCTCGGGACGCCTGCGCTCGCTGCTTCAGGCCGAGCGCATCCTGCTGAACATCATGCAGCGCATGAGCGGCGTGGCGACCCAGACCGCCGTTTACGTCAAGCGGCTGGAGGGACTTCGTACCAAGGTCCTCGACACGCGCAAGACCACGCCCGGCATGCGCGTGCTGGACAAGATGGCCGTGAAGATCGGCGGCGGCGAGAACCACCGCATGGGGCTGTTCGACATGATCCTGCTGAAGGACAACCACATCGACTTCGCCGGCGGCATCCGCCCCGCGATCGAAGGCGTGCGCCGATACCTCGCGGCCAAAGGCAAGACGATCCCCATCGAGTGCGAGGTCCGCACGCTGGAAGACATCGACGAGGTGTTCGCGGCGGGCGGCGTCGACCGCATCATGTTCGACAACTTCACCCCCGAAATGACCCGCCGGGCGGTCGAGAAGGTCGCCGGACGCTGCGAGACCGAATCGAGCGGCGGCATCACGCTCGACACGATGCGCGACTATGCCGAGTGCGGCGTCGACTTCATCTCGGTGGGCGCGCTGACGCACCAGATCAAGTCGCTCGACATGTCGCTGAAGGCCTGCGAATAGAGGATGAAACGCCTGCTCCATACGCCGCTGGCGCTGCTCGTGTGGCGCATCGCACTGCTCTACGCGGCGCTGATGCTCTGCCGCGCGGCGTTCTGGGTCTACAACGCCGCCCTGCTCGGTCCGCCGGAGTGGAGCGAACTGGGGCAGCTCGTGGCCGGGTCGCTGAAATTCGACACCGCGTCGGTCGTCTATGCCGACGGCGTGTTCATCCTGCTGTCGCTCCTGCCCCTGCACCTGCGCGAACGGCGCTGGTACCGGGGCATGCTGTTCTGGTATTACGTGATCGTCAACGCCGTGCTGATCGCAGCGGCGAACCTCGCCGACACGGTCTATTTCCGCTACACGCAGAAGCGTTTCACGGCCGACGAAATTTTCTTCGCCGACAACGACAACTCGTTGCAGCTGGCCGGAAAGTTCATGGCCGAAAACTGGTATCTCGTGCTGCTGTGGGCGGGACTCGTGGCGTTGCTGGCGTGGGGTTACCGCCGCCGGACGCACGAGGAGAGCGTTTTCAGCCGCGGCTGGGCCTACTATGCCGGCGGCACAGCCGTCTTCGCCCTCGCGGCGGGGCTGAGCGTCGCCGGGATGCGCGGCGGCATGACCCGCATGACCCGTCCGATCACCCTTTCCAACGCCATGCTCTACACGGCGGACAGCGGCAAGGCCAATCTGATTTTAAGCAACCCGTTCTGCATCCTGCGCACTATCGGCAACGCGGGAAGCGTCAAATACAGGAAATATTTCACCCCGGAGGAATTGCCCCAGCGCTTCACGCCCGTGCACCAGCCCGCCGACAGCGCGGCGGTCGATCTCACGGGCCGCAACGTGATGATTTTCATCATGGAGAGCATGTCGGCCGAGCACTCCGCGTTCCTCCATCCGGAACTCTACGCCGACCTCCCGGAAAAAGGCTTCACGCCGTTCCTCGATTCACTGATGCGCAATGGCCTGACATTCAAACGGATGTACGCCAACGGCTCGCGTTCGATCCAGGCCATGCCCTCGGTGCTGGGAAGCATCCCCTCGTTCCGCACGCCGTTCGTACTGATGCCCCAATCGTTGGGCGAGAGCCGCCAGCTGCCCGCCATGCTGGCGGACAAAGGCTATGCGACGGCCTTCTTCTGCGGCTCGGAACGCGGCTCGATGGGCTTCGGGGCCTATGCCCGTTCGGCAGGCGTCGAGCGGCTCGTAAGCCGCGAGGACTACGAGGCGAAGCACGGAACAAGGGATTTCGACGGCTACTGGGGCATCTGGGACGAAGAGTTCCTGCAATTCACGGGCGAGGAGCTGACGGCGATGCCCGAACCCTTCTTCGCCGCGCTGTTCACCCTCTCGTCGCACCACCCGTTCGTCGTACCCGAAAAGTACGCCGCGACGCTGCCCGAGGGCTACACCCGGATTCACAAGGGCGTCGCCTACGACGACCGGGCGTTCCACCTCTTCTTCCAGCGTTTCGGCGGCGAGGAGTGGTTCCGCCGCACGATCTTCGTCTTCGTGGCCGACCACGTGTCGTCGGAGAAATTCGCGGAGGAGACGCGCTCCTACCCGGGCAACATGCACATCATCGGCTTCATCTACACCCCCGACGGCGCCCTGCGGGGCGAGGTCGGCGAGATCACGCAGCAACTGGACATCATGCCCACCCTGCTGGGACTCACTGGCAACCGGGAGCCTTATTTCGCATTCGGGCGCGACGTGCTGAACGAACCGCAACGGCCCCGCTGGTCGGTCAGCTACGACGGACGGTTCCGCGCGCTGACCGGCGAAGGCGCAATCGTGCTCGACGATTCGGACATGAATGTGCAGGAATGCCCGGCCACCCCGGCCGCCGACAGTCTGGCACAGAATTTCCGGGCGCTGGTCCAGCAGTATTACACCCATATCGAGAAAAAGAGCTATACGGCAAATGATTGAATTCAAACCCGTGCGCCTCGAAGACCGGGCGGTCATCGAGCGTTATACCATGCCCTCGGGCATCTGCAACTGCGACCTCGCCTTCGCCAACATGTACTGCTGGCAGGCGGTGTTCCACAGCGCGTGGGCCGAGATCGGCGGATTCCTGGTGATCCGCTTCCAGATCGACGGCGGCGAGCGCATCGGTTACATGCAGCCCGTAGGCGAAGGCGACTTCGGCCCGATCCTCCCCCTCCTGCGCGAAGACGCCCACGCCCACGGACAGCGGCTGCGGATCATCGGCCTGACGGACGAAGGCCGCGACACGATCCGCCGGATCGTTCCCTGCCATTTCGCGTTCGAGTCGGACCGCGCGCTGGAGGATTACGTCTACAACGCCGACGATCTTCGCAACCTTGCCGGACGCCGCTATCAGCCCAAGCGCAACCACATCAACCGCTTCACGGCCGAATATCCCGACTACTGCTACGAAGAGCTGACGCCCGACCGCTTCGGGGAGTGCATGGCCCTCGAGCGCGAATGGCGCAAGGCCCACGAAGGCCACACCTCGGAGCTGTGCGCCGAGCAGCGGGCCATGCAGCGGGCCTTCGAGCATTTCGAAGAACTAGGGCTGATCGGCGGTTGCATCTACGTCGGCGACCGCCTCGCGGCCTTCACCTACGGCTCGGCGGTCAACGACCACACCTTCGACACCCACGTAGAGAAGGCCGACACGGAGTTCGACGGCGCTTTCACGATCATCAACAAACTCTTCGCGCAGCACCTCCCCGAACGTTTCACGCTGATCAACCGTGAGGAGGACCTCGGGCTGGACGGACTGCGGCAGGCCAAACTCTCCTACCACCCGGCGTTCCTCCAGCACAAATTCGCGGCGATCTGCATGCACCCCGACGAAGTGGCCTGCAAAGAGCTTTGGATGAAGGCCTTCGGCGACGACGAGCAGTTCGCCGACTCGTTCATCATGCGCTATTACTCCCGCCGCCGGATGCTGACGGCCGAGGCCGGAGGCCGCATGGCGGCGATGCTCCACCTCCTGCCGTTCCGGACGGAGCTGGGCCGCACAACCTATATTTATGGCGTAGCGACGGACCCGGCGTTCCGGGGACGCGGACTGGCTTCGCAGCTGATGCGCGAAGCGATGCGGCTCATCGCGGAGCGCGGCGACGATGCGGCGCTCCTCATCCCGACGCCCGGCAAGGAGTGGCTCCGGGAATTTTACGGACGCTTCGGGTTCGCTGGCGACGTTCCGGCGAGGTTCGTTTCCGCAGACCGCTTCGACTTCGGCACGGGCGACGCGGCCGCCGACCGGGCGATGGTCTGGCGGCGCGACTCCTCGGTTCCGCTCCCCGAACAGCTCACCGCCTCCTGGCATTCATAGCCTCCGGAACTCACCTCCGCGAGCGTCTTTTCGGCCTGCGCCGAAATCCGCCCGCCACACTGCCGCTCCCGGCGCAGGCGACAGCCCGCCCCGAGCGGCCGGGACCGGTTCCGACAACACCTCCGGTTCCGCCCGCCACTCTTCTCCGCCACGCCGTTTTCCGAACTGCCGTCGCCGAAAAACAGACGCCCGACAGTTTCGCTTCACAACCATTCCACAAATCAAGGGCAACGAAAAAGAGATGAAAGGGAAATGGCAAATCTACCAAACGAAACACGACTAAAAATTAAAATTTTTTATTTGCAAA
>ENA-ORUI01002782-ORUI01002782.1-human-gut-metagenome-genome-assembly--contig:-NODE-2782-length-13861-cov-13.529045_pt1 | contig 13861 bp, 9 predicted proteins | sample MGYA00242078_ERZ509205 | MGnify/ENA primary metagenome ERZ509205 (study PRJEB26280, sample SAMEA2338828) | human gut metagenome | biome: human gut; feature: human-associated habitat; material: faeces... | reverse complement strand
GACTCATAAATCTACCCTTAATCGTGTATTGGATGATAGTTGCGGATTTTAGGAGTAAGAAAGAATATATGGAACGCGTACAATCATCCACATTCTTGCTAAAAAGTTTCACTTTCCAACTATGCGATTTAATCCTATTCTATCGCAGCTACATTCGTGAACACCCAGATGAAGAAAGAAATCGTTTGGAATGGGATAAGGCGTAAAAAACTCTTGCTACAATATTAGGGCGATATGACATTTTCCATCATATCGCCCATTTTTTATTTTGTTGTGAAGAAAGACCACACTACAACGTCGTAATTTTGCATCAGAAAACAAAAGACGACGATATGGAAAATAACATTTCAACACTCGACCTACAGAATGCAGAACAGCAAAAAGCATTCGACTTTGTTGCAAACACCAACAATTGCCTTTTCATCACAGGAAAGGCTGGCACAGGTAAGACAACCTTTATCAAACGCATCCAGGAAGAAATCAACAAAAACTTCTTGGTATTGGCACCTACTGGCATTGCAGCTATCACAGTCGGAGGACAAACGATGCATTCCTTCTTTGGCTTTCCTATGCAAGCTATTGGACCGCATACCAACACTGTACTTTCGTATGAGAACAAATGCATTCTCGAAGAAACAGATACAATCATCGTAGACGAAGTATCTATGGTAAGGTGTGATATGGTGGATGGAATGGACCGATGTCTTCGCATGGTATTCAAGACCAACATGCCTTTTGGTGGAAAACAGGTCGTTTTTGTAGGTGACTTGTTCCAGTTACCTCCTATTATCAAGTCTAATAGCGCCGATGCAGAAATGCTCCAAGACCTTTATGGTGCTGGAACACCATTCTTTTACAAGGCTTTTGTCTTGAAAAGAATGAACCTTCCCAAGATTGAGTTTCAAAAAGTATATCGTCAAAGCGATAAAGAATTTCTTGCCGTTCTGAACAAGATGCGCACAGGTGAAGTAAACCCTGAAGATTTAGAACTACTAAATCAGCATGTCGGCAAGGAGTATGAATGGCAAGATTTCTCTGTAACCTTAACCGCATTCAACAAGATGGCTGAGAATATCAACGAGGAGAAATTAGGAGCAATCCAATCGGAAGAATTCTGCTATCAGGCAAAGATTCAAAACGAATTCAAAAAGAATGAAGCACCTGTACCAGAGAAACTCAGACTAAAAGTAGGCGCACAAGTCATATTCTGCCGCAACAACATAGGCAGTGGTTATATGAATGGAACAATCGGTAAAGTTTCAGAACTTAGCGATGATAAAATACAAGTGACTTTGGAAAGCGGCAAAACCATTGATGTCAAAGAAGTGACATGGGATAATGTCAAGAGCAAATACAATCGTCAAACCCACAAGTTAGAAACCCAAGTTATGGGAACATTCACACAATTTCCCTTGAAATTAGCTTGGGCTATAACTATCCATAGATCACAAGGAATGACTTTTGAAAGAATGCACTTTGACTTATCTCATGGCACCTTCTTGCCTGGACAAGCTTACGTTGCCATCAGTCGTTTACGTTCTTTGGAAGGATTGACACTTAGTAATCCTATCCACCCTTATCACGTCACCCAAAATCAAGAGGTAAGAGTATTTGCCAACTCTTACAATGACACAGAGATGATTGATGACGTATTAGGTGCGGAAAAGCGAATCTACCAATATCTATGCACAAAAGACTACGACATGGCTACCAAAACTTGCCTGCATTTGATGCAAGATAAGATTCGCAAGAATGACTATCGGAATGCAGCCTTGACAGCCAAAAGAATGTTTGATATCATGCTGGATGATACATGCTTATTAGGAAAGACAAAGGATGCTCAATTACTTAAGGACTGTAGTATGACTGCAAACTTTCTCAATGCAGTTCTCTGCTTGTATGGCAAACGATATGAGGAAGCCATCGGTTACACAAACATGGTACTGGGACGAAGAACCTGTCTTGAAGCGATGTTCATTAAAGGGCGTGCTCTTTATGAACTCAAAAGGTATGATGAGGCATACGATGTAACATTCCAAATTGTTAGCATTTCTCAGGAAGGTGAGGAGAAAAAAGCCATTGACAAGAAGCTACTTCTCTTTGAGGCAAGGGTCAATGAGCATATTGGCAATCCTGTAGCTCCTTTCTGCAAAGAACTGTTCTCGCTCTGTCCAGAATTTCTTCCAACCTATATTATGTTGAGAAAAGAGTATCACCATTCTCACAAAGAAATAGAGTTTGATAAAGAAGAACACATCGAACTGCTCGAAGCATTTAATGACAAAAGCATTTCAAACCAAGACTTCTTGAAGCTGATTCAAGAGTGCAAGGATGAAAAGGAACTTAAAAGGCTTCGCAAGGCTATCACCACCGCAAAGAAGCCTTTTTAAGAAGTATTAGTCGTGGAAATCTCATATTTTTAGTACATTTCCACGACTAATAAATTTATTCACCACCCAAAAACATACTCATGTAAAACGGCAAATAGATACACCCATCTTCTATTTCCAAGTTATTACCACTCATGACAATACGCCGATTGATTTTGTCAGCAAAAAGCGAATGAGCCATATCGAGAGAAGCATGTTGCTTATAATCCTTACCAGATTTCACTTCCACAATACTAATTTTATTCTTCTCTGGGAAAATAAAATCCAGCTCATGCTTACTCTTTCTGTCATAATAGTTGAGAGAAATGCCATGCTTGGCAAATTCTCCTGCTACATAATTCTCAGTCAATGCCCCTTCATTCACATCAATATCTCCAGACAAAACCTGTGCCTGAATACCATTGAGTATCATGGCACACATCAAACCAGAATCGACAAAAAACAACTTGTATAGTCTCAGATTCTCATGGATAGGAAAAGGCAATTCGAAAGCCCCGACATTAAAGGAATAATACGCCATACCTGCATCAACAAGCCATTGCGTAGGTGCTCCATACTTGCGACGAGAAGCATTTTTTTCAATAGAAGCTAATATAAAACGCTTATCTTGCTTACTCAACTGCCCTGGAATAGCATCAAACACAGACTTTACCAATAACTTGTCATTACCTGCATATTTAGAAATATCATTACGATAACCATTCAGTATGTCCTTCTGAACAGCTATCGTCTTATTGAAATCCTCATTGCTCAAATAGGTAACAACAACTTCTGGCATACCACCAACTATCAAGTATTGACGATAACGCTCCATGATTTGACCATGTAGGAATTCAGGCACAGGACGCAAATTTTGGTAGCACTCTTTCAACATTTCAATTACATCCTTGCTGATATTACATGCCCAAAGAAATTCCTCGAAGTCAAGTGGATACATATCCAATTCTCTTTCGAATCCTACAGGATAAGAAGACACATCCTTATAATTAATACCTAGCAAAGAACCAGATTCTATATAATCATATTGTCCATCCTCAACTAAAAATTTGATTGCAGTACGAGCCTTAGGACAAGCCTGTATCTCGTCAAAGAATATCAGAGTTTGCCCTGGCTCCAAAGGTCCGAATCCCATAGCTGATAAGTTTATCAGAATGGTACGTGCATCCAGATTTCCTTCGAAAGCTTGTTTTGCCATAGGCATCTGCTCAAAGTTAATCTCAACCATATTTTTATAGTGAGCCATTGCAAATTGGCGAACAATTGTAGTCTTGCCAATCTGTCGAGCACCTTTTATGAGAAGTGCCTTATTAGAAGATTCTTGCTTCCACTTTACCAACTCACTGATTATCTTTCTTTTAAGCATATTCTTACAACTTTTTTCCAGGTTTTCGGATACTTAGTTGCAACTTTTTTCCAGCTTTTCAGGCTTTAAGTTGCAACTTTTTTCCAGCTTTTCACGTGCAAATTTACAACTTTTTTCCAATAACAGCAAGGAAATTACACTTATTTACCAAAAAGAGCGTAAAGTTTTTTAAAATAATTTGGCGGTAATCAAGAAAATCAGTACATTTGCAATTAAAAAAAGAATAAACTATGATATTTCTTCAACTTTTCATCGTATTCCTTCAGATAGGCATCTTCGGATTCGGAGGTGGCTACTCTATGATTTCCCTGATTCAAGGACAGGTAGTTACGCAGTATCATTGGATGACGATGCAAGAGTTTACCGATGTGGTGGCTATCTCACAGATGACACCAGGACCTATCGGCATCAACTCTGCTACCTATTGCGGCTATACCGCTGTGCACAATGCAGGCATGGGCGGCATGATGGCCATACTCGGAAGTGCCGTGGCAACCTTTGCCCTGGTTCTCCCCTCTTTGATTTTGATGATTCTTATCAGCAAAATGCTGTATAAATATATGAACACATCGATGGTGCAGAGCATCTTCATCGGTTTGCGCCCATGCATCGTGGGCCTGGTAGGCGCCGCAGCACTGCTCCTGATGACTCCAGAGAATTTCTCTACTCCAGAGAATCCCTGGCATTTCTACATCTCCATCGCCCTCTTCCTTGCTACCTTTATCGGCGTGAAGGTAATGAAGATCAATCCTATCCGCATGATACTCTACTCGGCTTTCGCCGGGCTGGTATTACTATATTAAACAAAATCTTACTATGTTATTTGGCAGTAATAAATAAAAGTCGAAAATTTGAAAAGCGAAACGGAGAAAACCCTTCACCCTTCACCATATTAACATAACCATCTGATATACAAACGATTACAAACAAAATAACTAAAAATCACCCTTCACCACCCTTCATCGGCCTTCACCTCAAGATGAATCGTCTATGAAGCCTAAGGCTGTCGTCTATGAAGGCAAGTTATAGTCTTAATAGACGACTGGATGGACTCATAAGAGGGGGGTAAATCAAGAAAAAGATGAAGGGCGGTGAAGGGTGGTGAAGGGTTGAACTTTACCCTTCACCCTCAAAACCCCTGTGTTTATCGGCATTCCAGACGAAAAGGTGAAGGGTGAAGAGTAAAATCGCAAGCGAACAGAACGACAAATAAGGAGTGAAGTGCCTAAGGAAGGGCACTATTGTGCCAAGGTAAAGGCAACATTGTGCTCGGGTAAGAGCACATTTGTGCCCCCGATAAGCACAATGGGGACGCAAGTAAGACACCACCCGTAAACCCGAAACACAGATTCCTATCTTTCAGAGATACGAGTCGCAAACAAGTCTTTTGTACTTAGGAAATAAGATTTTTTGTCGCTTTGCAAGCAAAAATCCCACAAAATTCTACGGGTAAAAGATTTGAAGAATAGCGTTTATTCCGCCACGGAACACCCTAAAATCACTTTCGTAGCGGAATAAACACTATTTTCTTTTGTTTTTTACAAGATTATTTGTAATTTTAGTCTTTAATCATACTATAAAAAGGTGGATTTTCAGCAGAAAATCCACCTTTTACACTATATTTCGCTTTTTGTCCACCCCATTTTTGCCATTTCTTTGTAATTTTGTAACAGTAATTAAATAAAACGGAAATAAAAAACCTAAGAATAAACAATGAACAAGAAACAGATTTTACTTTCTGCATTGCTCGCCTCAACCATGGCTGCCAATGCCCAAGTTACCATCAATGTGGATGCCTCTAACCCAGGTATCAAGGTTTCACCTAATTTATATGGTATCTTCTTCGAGGATATCAACCATGCTGCAGATGGCGGTCTCTATGCCGAACTCATCAGCAACCGATCATTCGAGGATTCGGAAAAGGATATTCCTACTTGGAAAACTGCAGCTCAGGAAGGTGCTAAAATCAATGCGCAACTTATCAACAAGGACTTACTCAACAAAGCTCAGGGTAAGGCACTCCAATTGACCATCGCTGCCAAACCTGCTGCCACAGCTTCTATCATCAACGAGGGTTTCTGGGGCATCAATGCTGTTCAAGGCAGAACCTACAAACTCTCTTTCTGGGCAAAAGGTAGCTACAAGGGCGGATTGAAGGCTCGTCTCATCAACGCAAAGGGCGACAAGGTGTATGCAGAAACTGCTCTCAATGCCAAGGTTGGCAAGAAATGGACTAAATATACGGCTGAGTTGACTGCCAACGGAAATGATGCAAAGGCGCAGTTTGAACTTGTTGCTGATGGCAAGGGTACCATCGTTCTCGATGTAGTAAGCCTCTTCCCTCCTACTTTCAAGAATCGCGAGAACGGCTTGCGCCCTGACCTGGCTCAGCTTCTCTATAACATCCATCCTAAGTTCGTCCGCTTCCCTGGCGGTTGCTACGTAGAGGGACAGGAATCTCCGGAGAATGCTTTCCACTGGGAGAAGACCATCGGTCCTATCGAGGAACGTCCAGGTCATAAGAACGTGAACTGGCGCTACCGTACCAGCGACGGTATGGGATTTGATGAGTATCTGCAGCTTGCCGAGGATTTGAATGCTAAGCCACTCTATGTGGTGAATGTTGGTTTGTGGCACGGCGGTATGACTCCGGTAGATAGCATCCAGCCTTGGATTGACGAGTGCATGAATGCCTTGGAGTATGCCAACGGTCCTATTACCTCCAAGTATGGTGCGCTGCGTGCCAAGAACGGTCATCCAGAGCCATACAATATCGAGTATCTGGAGATTGGTAATGAGAATAACCAGCCAGACCCTCGCCAGCAGAGCGATCATTACTACGAGCGCTTCAAGAAATTCAAGGATGCCGTATTGGCGAAATATCCTAAGATGCACCTCATCGGCAACGTGGTAGCCTGGGGCGATGACAATCCTAAGTGGCACAGCGATGAGAGCGTAGAGCTCCTCGACGAGCACTACTACAGAAACCCAGCCTGGTTTGCAGAGAACTTCAACAAGTATGATAACTACAACCGCAAGGGCAGCGAGATTTATGTAGGCGAATATGCCGTAACCCAGGGCTTCGGCAATATGGGTTCACTCGATGCAGCACTCGGTGAGGCTGTCTATATGATGGGCATCGAGAACAATTCCGATATCGTGACCATGGCATCCTACGCTCCTATCTTCGCCAACCTCAACAACCGTATGTGGGCACCGGATATGATTCAATATACCTCTGATAAGGTATTCGGAACTCCATCCTACTACGTTCAGAACGTAATGGCGAACAACATCGGTACCCGTGTATTGAAAGTGAACCAGGAGAATCCATACAAATATGATCAGGCTCGTGTAAAGCCAGCCATCTGCCGTGTAGGTATGGGAACATGGGCTACTCAGGTGTCATTTGAAGACAAGGGCTATAGCGATGAGAACGGCAAGGCACTGCCGATGACACTGCAGGAATTGCCTACAGATGTTCGCGGTCAATGGAAGACAGAAGGTAGCCTCATCAAGCAGACCAGCAACGAGGAAAGTTGCATCTACCTGAATCCGGGCGAAATCACCAGCAATGGTTATATATATAAGGTACGCGCGAAAAAGGATGCCGGCAACGAAGGTTTCCTCATCGTCTTCAACTACGTGGATAAGAACAACTACTGTTGGTTGAACCTCGGTGGCTGGAACAACACCCAGCATGGTGTGGAGTCTATCGTGAATGGTGCCAAGAGTCAGATTGCTACCTGCCCAGGCAAGATTGAAACCGGCAAGTGGTATGATATTGAGCTGAAGGTGGTAGGCGACAGCATCTTCGCCAAGTTGGATGGCAAGGAAGTATTCGCCACCAAACTGAAGGGAAACACCCTTCCTGGCATCTTCTCTACAGCCACACTTGATGAACAGACGGGCGAGGTAATCCTGAAGATTGCCAACACCAGCACCGAGCACACCACAGCGAAGATCAATCTTCAGGGCAAGGAAATCAAGAATGGCAAGCTCATCCGTCTTTCTGCCAAGAACGGTCTGGAGGAGAACACCATCGACAATCCTACCAACATCTATCCTGTAGAAAACTACGTAACTACAGAGAAGAACGGTGCTACGGTAGAGATTCCAGCCAGTTCTCTGAACATCATCAGATTGAAGTAAGCAACAATATTAAAACAACAAACTACATCCAGGGCATCAGCCCTGGATATACTCGATATATATTGATACATTCTTTGAATAGTTGATAAGATAGTTTGTTAGAAAAGAAGAAGGCGGCAACCTGCGTGATGCAGTTTGCCGCCTCGTTTTTTATCGCCCTTCACTCTTCTCGCCATCAGACTACCACAGAGCAGGATGCTGATGAGACCCAGGATGCTGACTGGCGTAAACTTGCCGAGCTGCACGAAGGTAGCTTCATTGGCGGTGATGATACCCTCTACGAGCAACACTGCCAAAGCCTGCTGCCAGGATATCGCACACCTATCACGACCTGAGCCTGCGTACTGCCCAAGTCTATCTGCGCCTCTTCTGGTCGATGACACAAAATTTCGCCTCTACGCATCTCCAGTTCTTCCTGCTGATCAGAAAGAATCTGTTCTAAGTTTCTCTTATCCAGCATAATAACACTTACTTTTTACCTTTTGCTACATGAAAACGATAAATGGCGTGGATGAGCACATAACGGGGCACTGTGTTATAGTATTTCTCTACCCTGCCCTGCGCATTGATAGTTCTATCCACTTTCTTCAACTGATGGAACACATCGAATGCATCAGCCTTTACAACCAATTTTCCCTTGAAAAATGGTCGGGAAAGGCGGAAGTTCCATAATAAATTGTCATCATTCATCACAGACTCACCATATCCACGTCGACTATACATCGAAAGGTCGGTGTCAAACGAGAACCTGAAAGGAAGTGCCAATACTGCACTCAGCCCATAATGATAGTTGTAAGCATCAAGGGTTTCGAAATCCTTCTGTTCGCCATTGGAATGAAGACAGGCTACATAAGCATTCACTCCCAAAGAATGCTTACCCAGTTTGTAATCCAGACGCAAATCTTCAGAAATGGTGGATGTCTTTACTATACTCTTCTTCATCTCCACAGTTGCAGCATCACTAATCATATCAACACTGTTAACATAGTCCAAAGAGGTAACCGTATTAAATATCAGTCGTTTCTTCTTATCAACATTGCCACTCAATCCTAAGCGCAAGCTTGTATTCCAGTTACCATTCACATTGGTTGGCGAGAAAGTACGCCTACCAGTGTTTTTATCATATATAAAGCCCATAGCCACTGCATCGGTGGTAGAAGTATAATCGTATTTAAGATCATACATCAGAGACTTCAAACTTCCATTATAGACATATTGCATATGATGCAACATTGAGTTCTTCAGTTTTTCATTTCCATAACGCTTTACATTCAGAGGGTCTGCATCATCTATATAATCAAACAGATAGAGCATCTGAGGAGCTACCTGAGTTATAGAATAGACCAGACTGCTAGAAAACTTTCTGTTTTTTCTATTTCCGCTCCAATATAGGGTAAACTCCGGGTTCAGGAAACTTAAATTACGAGAGAGTTCCTTGTCTATAGATGCCCTTCTATAACGCATATTCTCATGCGAGAAGTTGAAGTTCCACTGGCTCTTGAACAAAATATCATTCTTTGCATCTTCTACCACCTGCCAGGAAAAAATCGCAAACGGCTTATGCGCATCAGTATGAAAATCATACAGATAACTATTAGCCGCATCTATCGTTGAAAGATAATCAGTAACAGATGGCAAGACACCTAATTCATGATTGGCATCAGCTCCCCATCCTGCAAGTTGATCCAAACGATAAAGACTATTCTCTTCATGAGAATACTTCTGCTCATAACCATATTGAATAGCTCCCCACAACTTATCAGAAACATTGAAGGAGTACCCCAAGCCGCCATGATAACGATACCCTTTAGAAGACCAAGGTACATAACGGCGACGATAATCATTATTTCCAGCAACATTTCCTGAAGCATAGTCAAGGCTATAAATGCTATATCCCTCATCATCTTTACCAAGCACTTCACCACCAAGCTTTAGCTGCAACATATCTCCAGCTTCATTTACGATGAAATCTGAACTGTAGTCCAATGATGCAAGCCAACTCTTCAAGTCATTCAGGCTCTTACTTTCCACCCTGTTTATCAAGTTCTTATACAGCTCACCTGTTGAAATCGGAAAGAGACGATTCCACATCTGTTCCTGATTTTCCCAACTTTCAGCCATCAGAGCTGAATAAAAGATGGAATTCTGCTTACGGCGAGAGTAATTGGCTTTTTGGTCAATTGTCATATAGCATTTAGATTCTCTGCCACCAGGAGTCAGCGTCAACATATTGTTCATATTGAGATAGAAGTTGCAATACTTTGCTTCATTCATAGAACGCTCGTATGTATCCCCCGATGACAAGAAGTTGGTGCGATACGCATTCGTTTCCTCATGATTATCATAATGAGTAAGATCGGCATTACTCCTTAAGCGGAATCGGTTGAATCTATCATCCACATTCAGGTTCACTCCCACCTTCTTTGTTGTTAATCTAGACATAGGCAGCTTCTCCGGTGTCCAGTCAGAGCCTTGCATCGGTGCACCACCATCATTCATATTATTAAAGTTGCTGAATATTGCCAACTGCGAATGGTCAGTTGTACGCAAAGCAAACAAGCGCGCCAAATACAGGTCATCATTTGCCATACCAGCATCCACATTGCCCAACCAGCCAATATTATATTGTTTCTTCAGGTTGACATCCATCACATATTCATCCTCCTCAACCTTTCGTTTGGCAAACAGATTTAGGTCAGTTTTCTTTTCATATACCTTGATGGAGTTTACCGCGTATGTAGGCAAGTTCTGCAAGAGTACCGTATTGTTACCCTTGAAGAAATCCTTGCCATTAAGCAAGAGGCTCTCCACAAAACGTCCATTGACATAAATACTGCCATCCGACTTCAATTCCGCACCAGGCAATTGCTTGATGAGTGCATCGAGCATGGAGCCTTCGGAAAGTTGGAAGGCATCAGCATTATACACCAGCGTATCACCCTTGTGATAGAATTTCACCTTGGTAGCCGTGACTGTTACTTCATTCAACTGCAATTCATCATCCAGTTTTTTCTTCTTACGTAAGAAAATGGTAGGAAGATAACGGGTGTTCACTCGTTTGCTAGCCTTTACGTCAAAAGAAATACTTTGTGGCACATAGCCATCATGCTCAACTTTAATGGTATATTTCCGATTGTTAGTTACCCGAAAGACAAAGCCACCATCATTTTGATTCAACCTGCTATTAGAAGTTTCCACCTTAACAAGGTTTCCATCGTCATCCATCAGACTAACCTTTGCATCATTTATAGCAGTATGAGTAACAAAGTCTTCGACCCACCCCCAGTATTCCACAGTTCTATCTTGTGCGATTATACAAAGAGGATAAAAAACAAACAATAAGACAATAATATTCTTTAATTGCTTCATAATTCCTATATCTATTAACATTCAAATGTAAATACAAAAATAACTTAATAATTTAAGAAAAACGCAAAGAAAGTGATTTTTCTATCACTTCATCCATGTTATAATACTTATAATCAGCCAATCGTCCACCAAATAACACATTTTTCTCCATATTAGCAAGTTTTTGATACTTGCTACAGAGTCTATTATTTTTTTCATCATTCACTGGATAATAAGGTTCAAAAAGTCCAGGCTGATATTCTATAGGATATTCACGAGTAATAACAGCGAAAGGAAATAGCGTTTATTTCGCTACGAAACCATTTTTTTGCCGTTCGTAGCGGAATAAACACTATTTTAACTCCATTTTAACATTTCACTTCTAATCCTCTGTTGACATATCTCTATTATATTGCCTTACGGATTTACCACCGGCAAAACGATATGAAACATTCAATACAATTCTATTTCGCTGCCTATCAAAAGCCTTATCCAAGTATCTGCTCTCAAAACCAGGAGACTTTGTCTCTGTTATCATATCAGAATTAAAGAAGTGGAACATAAGACTATAAGTCAATGTCAACTCCAACTTCTTCTTCAACAGGAACTTCTGGATAGATACATACGGGTTCTCGAAATTCGACGAAGACTTAACTTGTGGAGAGATCGTAAAATTCTTGCTATAAGAATAGGACATTGCAAAGTTCATATCCCATCTTGGCTGATAGTACTGCAAAGACGTAACGCCCTCTACCGTCTGTATGTGGTTAGAAAATTCGTGATAACTTGCCTTGGCATTTCTATATTTCAAATCTGCCTTATACAAGAAGTCTCTACAGAATCTCTTAGTAAACGATACGGAAGCCCACCATTCCCTGTAATCAGTATTCTGGAAGACACTTGCCACATACTTGCCCGGTACACCATTCGGTAATGTTCCTTCTCGAATTTCAGTTATGGAATTGAAACTATTTGGTGAATACACATACCCCGTCTGGAAGTTAAAGCACCACCAAAGATCTATCCAATAGTTGATGCGATGAGTAACATTGGTCTTGAGCCACGGATTACCACCTACCCAAGACAGAGAATCGGTAAAATAACCATATTCACTAGATAGATTCTGGTCTGGATAACTGGTGGAACAATCATAGTTTAAGCGCATCCAATTACGTCTGGTCAGCTGATAATAGGCCATGAAACTTCCACCAACTGGCACCTGAGTTTTCTTGGCATGATTGTTATTCAAGCCCACATGCTCTGCCCAACCGGAAAGCATCAATTGCGCATTATTATCAAAACGCCAATTGAGACTTGCCCACAGGCGATTTCGCAAATAGCTATTGGTGTTCAGCTTTTCGCCGGTATCATTATCTTCCCTCTTGTAACTTTTCCATGTATTCTCATAGCCAGCATTCAATGTAAGATGACCATTGGCAAAATTGGTCCATCCACTTATACGGAAGCGAGTAAAGTTCATATGGTCCCGGAAATGATTATTCAGCACAAATCCCGTACTCTCCGACTGATCTGTAAGACTGCGGGTTGGAGAAAACCTGTAATTGAAATCGGCAGTCCATCTTACTCTTCCCACATTGTTACGGTAGAATACAGCCATCGAATGTTCACTATCTCTCACATGGGTGCGTATATCGCGAGTCAGCCTTGTCTCGGTATGAGTATTTTCATCTGTCCGCAATATAGTATAATGATTATAGGTATCATGATCACGCCCTGCACCGTATTGATATACAAACGAAAGAGACTGATTTTTCTGTATGGCATAATCCAGGCTAAGCAATCCCGAACGGTATCTTTCAAATGTGATGATATTCCTGATACCATCAGGATTGTTCACTAGCGTTTCCTTGATTCCATTCTGCAGGTAATTCTTTGACCAGTTCGTGTCATACGCACCTTGTCCAAAAGAACTATAGGCAAAAGCATAAATATTCCACTTGTTTTTGGTATATGAAAAATTTGCCGTCGTATTCTCAAAGATGTATTTCTTGTCATTCTCGCCGTTCAGATTGAAGCCTTCATTATTAAAGAGCATGCCTTCATAACCTTCATAATTCTTCTTGGTATGCAGGTTTATCAATACATCATAGCCTTGGTATTGACCTTGCGGTTTATCAATCACCTCTACCTTATCAAAGCGGATATGCTGAATATTCCGCAGATAGTTCATATCTTTTTCTACGCTATCTACCAATACTATGATATTAGAGGAATTGTGATAAGTTAAAGAACGGTCCACAAAGTTATAAGTAAAATTAGGCAACTTTCCCAACATTTGGATAGTACTAACTGTACCACGACGCAAATCCTTGGTTATTGCTACTTTCATCCTGTCACCACTTTGCAGAATAGAACTTCCTTTTATGGTGACTTCTTTCAACGTGTCAGTTTTCCATATTCCTGTATGCAGGGAATCATCTGGTAATGATTCTCGCATCACACGATTAGTAGCTATTCCCTGAATAGCTACCATCTGCACCATAAAGAGTAAAATTAAAATCTTTCTCATAACTTATTCACATTTTATTCCAACGTCAGCCACCCATCTTCCGTCCAGTTGATTTTCTTCTGAACCAGGATGCTGGCA
>ENA-ORUI01002779-ORUI01002779.1-human-gut-metagenome-genome-assembly--contig:-NODE-2779-length-13870-cov-4.792255_pt1 | contig 13870 bp, 8 predicted proteins | sample MGYA00242078_ERZ509205 | MGnify/ENA primary metagenome ERZ509205 (study PRJEB26280, sample SAMEA2338828) | human gut metagenome | biome: human gut; feature: human-associated habitat; material: faeces... | reverse complement strand
TGATGGGTCAAGTGGGAGTATAATAGTGGGTCAAGTGACTTTATATTTTCCACCATATCTTCAAGTTTGAAGCGGAATAATTGTTTGGTTGCCGTACGGCCATAAAAGTAACCATCTACAGTACAATAAGCTATACAGGATGTGGAGTTGTAGTCAACTTGTTTGTCGGGAGGGTCCTGTGGCTTCAAGTAACGTCGCTTGACTTTCCAGTCGTTGGAAGGATCAATTTCATAAATGACGTTTTTTTGTGTGCTTACAGCATACAGTTTCTCTGTTACTTTATGATACATTACATCATTAACCAGTTCTGATATGATTTTCTTTGACAGGTTCTTTTTCTCACTGATTAATGCAAGACCCCCATTGTGTCCAAACCAAGAATAACATGAATAGTAATTACCTTCCGGATCACAACATCCTACTTTCAATCTCCAGCCTTCAATAGTTGTACTGGCGAGATCTCCGCCAATATTGTATCTACTTCCTGTTTTACCGCATACATTTTCCACTGTAAAACGGGAGATGTAACGGAATTTATTATCAAAGGTAAGAGAATCATTTCCTTTAACTACAGAAATGATGCAGGTATCTCCCGGCAATTTGGGAGCATAGACCATCAGAATATTTCCGGCTGCTTGTGAGATGTAACCTTTCTTTTTATTAAAGTATACTGATAATTTAGAAGCATCTGTTCCCAGATTTTCACCTTCTATTATAATTTTGGAGGAAAGATATCCTGAATCCGGATAAAAAGTAGTTAGTTTTAGAGGGCCATTATAATTACTGCCTGATTTATTGTCATCCGAACAGGCAAACTGCGTTATTACGGATAATCCCATAATGATTGGCAGTAAAGTTTGTGTGATTTTCTTTTTCATAAATAGTATTTAAGTATTAATACTCCTTGTCAAGGAGCGATTTAAGTAACTTTATTTACACCAAGGAGAAGTAGGGAACTTCGCTTGATGAAGTTTCTGAACGGATTGCTAAGATGTATTTTCCATGAATCTGATTTTAGGTGAATGATTAAGGTTATCTTATATGGTTGCCTGTTTTTTTATGGGCAATATTTCATTGTGTTTTCCTAGATATAGGACTTTATCTTACTTTATACTTGATTGATCTTTAATCATGTATGCTTTTGTACTGTTATGCGTACATTAAATGGACTTATTTTTATGAATTCATAAGCAGATTTGTTGATTTATTTATACTAGAAGGTTGACGTGTCATATCTTTTTTTTCTTCAATGCTGAACTATGCTGTTTTGTTTCTATAAAAATACAAATTGTATCTTAGTTCTTGTGGAACTTAATAGTATTAGAGGGAGAAAAGATAAATAATAGTCAATGAGTGTATTATGAATAAGAATGACTTTTATTATGTTTTGAGTACTAAATTAGATACTCAAATTGTAGTATTTTGATGAGGATATGTTGGAAAAAACATTTTATTAGGAGGAAAATAAAGAAAAAATGAGGTTATTATATTATTCTTTAAAAAATAGTTTTATATTTGCACACGTAAAAATGAGATTATTGGTGAATACAAACAGTATTGGATCTATTTAAAGACAGAATCAACCAAGTTCCACAAGAACTTATTTGAAATATCAAAGTTGCCGCATCAAAAAAGTGTCCATTCCTTTATTCCGTAATGAATTAAAGCATCTATAAAACGAGAAATACTGAGTCATTATCAGATTCCTACAAAGACCTTTTATTCTCACTTCAATGAGAATAACTTCTCACCCCTATGAGAAAATTTTCTCATAGAGATGAGTATTTTTTCTCATTAAGGTGAGACTTTTTTCTCAAAGGCATGAGAATACTTTGAGAATATAATAATATATATCTGACTGTGTACTAGTATAATAAAGAATAGTAGTATGCTTCCAACTTTATATGCTATTTGAATAGCTACATAAATGTCCTATCCCTAAAAATAGATAGTTTTTGGCTTGTCTAGTTGGAATAGCACTTAAATGGCTTATAATTGAGATTTTACTTCCTGTCAACTATCTCAAAAGGCACACGTACCGAAACTCCTTTCTTCATCAGGTTAGTCAGATTGGGGTAAAGACGTTGTTTGAATGATTCCCAATTACGGGATTTCATTTGTGTCCATCCGGCTTCTGCCAATGCGAAAGCGCGGGGATATGCCATATAAGTTGCCCGGTTTATGTCCCGTATGGCTTCTCCCCATAAAGTTCCCATAACTCCGGTGATATGAGCCTGATCTTCAGCGGACACGCCATATCCCGGGTCGAATTGATACGACTTTTCTAAAGTAGTAACGGGCATGCCCCAATTATTAAACTCGGGAAAATCTCCTTTCAGTTGCGGATAATCCAGATAAGCGTACTCACCTGGTGCCATGATAAGCGGATTACCATGTTTTCGGGTGAGTTCAAGGCATGTAGGCGTCAATCCTCCGCGCCAACTTACTAAAGTCACGTTTTTGGGATAAGGAAAGAGATAGTCGTTGGCAGGTGGATAAATGTTATTCAGTTCGCACCAAAGTATAGGAGTCTTATCGTTTTCTTGGACGAATGAAAGCATGCGGCTGAAAAAAGGAATCATGAGCTGTGATGCTTTCTGATAACCTAGTTCTTTCATCATAGCCTGACAACGGGTACACTTGGTCCAGTTCTTTTCTATTACAGCTTCGTCGCCTCCTAAATGTATATAATCGGATGGGAACAATGAAGATATTTCTTTGATGATATCCTGATAGACGGAATACACTTTCTCATTATTCGCACACAACATTAAATCTGTAGTTTTACCTACTATCTTAGGCAGCGTATCGGTATGAGTACATCCCAATTCGGGATAGGCAGCTAATATAGCTACTGTATGTCCGGGGATATCCAGTTCGGGAATGACCTCGATATTCCGTTGGGCAGCATATTGGATGATTTCGGCAAGCTGCTCTTGCGTATAATAATCTTTGCCGACCAATTTAGGATGTTTTTTTATTTCGACTCTCCATCCCTGGTCGTCTGTCAAATGCAGTTGGAGTATGTTGTATTTGTAACGTGCCATCTGGTCAATGAAGAACTTCACATCATTTACCGGAAGAAAATGACGGGCAGGGTCGAGCATCAGTGCCCGATGAGAAAAGCGGGGCGCATCATCAATGTGGACAGGAGCAATCTCTTTTTGTGCAGTGGCGCACGCGTCACCTAAAAGAAGCTGATCCATCGTCATGATTCCATAATAGACTGCTCCTGCGGTAGCTCCGCTGATAGTTATTCCTTTGGAAGTTATTTCGATACGATAGTGTTCTTTTCCATCCATTGCAGGATCAATTAACAAGCGGATATCAGCATGGCCGGATTCGGAGGCAAGTGGGATTTCTACTTGCATTCTGTCATATAATATATTTTGCAGTGTATTGGCAGTAAACTGCAACTCCGGCTGACCCATATAGATGGCCGTTTTTCCGGAACGGACAGTGAAGGGTTTCCCTTTTACTGAGGTAATCTGATTGGGCATAGGCAACAATGCCGAAGTGTTATTCTGGGCAACCAGATAACCGGCTAAAAAAAGCAGGCAAAGACAAGTATAAATTTTCATGGTCGATTTGGGGGTAAATGTTTTTGTATTCATTTAAAATGGCATAAGTCTAAGTGTTGTTATTTGATTTTTATTAATCCATTCTCTTTGTCATATTTTAGCTGATAGCTATGTCCTTTTACAGTCTTGAACGAGATTGTTTTATCAGCATACTTCACGGTACAATTCTGTCCTGCCTTAGATAGGAGGGTAGCTTCTTTCAAGAGTCCGTCTTTCCATATAATACCTATCTCGAAATTTCCTTTGGCGCATACACCTTGAATTGAACCGTCTTTCCACGCATCCGGCAGGGCAGGCAGTAATTGGATGAATCCCATATGGCTCTGCAATAGCATTTCTGTAATACCGGCTGTGCCACCAAAGTTTCCGTCAATCTGGAAAGGAGGATGTGTATCCCATAAATTATCCATTGTTCCGTTCTTCAACAGATTGCCAAAAAGGGTATAAGCGTGGTTTCCATCTTGCAAGCGTGCCCATTGGTTCAGCTTCCATCCCATACTCCAACCGGTAGCTCCGTCACCACGATGTACCAATACTACTTTAGCAGCTTCTGCCAGTTCGGGAGTAGTGACAGGAGAAACGGTATGCCCCGGATGTAAGCCGAACAGATGGTTTACATGGCGGTGTTCATCTTTCGGGTCATCAATATCAACCGACCATTCCATTAACTGACCATAGCGTCCTATTTTATAAGGGGTGAGATTGGCAAGTACATGTTCCCATTGCTTACGCTCTTTTTTGTCTATTCCCAGTTCTTTACTTGCTTTGATGGCATCCAATAGGATTTCACGGATTACTGCGTGCACAAATGTAGCTCCCTGATCAATCGGACCGTGCTCCGGTGAAGTAGATGGCGCAGCTGTATATGTGCCGTCGGGCTTATGCCATAGATAATCAACTGCAAAATTCGCACTGCTCTTAATCAGTTCATATCCGGTTTCTTTCAGAAATTTCAGATTTTGGGTGTAATCATAATATTCCCAGACATGGGTTGCCAGCCAGGGACCTGCCATCGGATTAAAATTCCATGACATATCCTGACTTTCCAATGGGGTAGTAAAGCCGAAGATGTTGGCGGAGATAGATGCTGTCCATCCTCTTGCACCAAAATAAGACTGAGCGGTCTTTTCCCCCGGTTTCACTAAGGTGCGGATAAAATCGATTAACGGAAGCATACACTCATCCAGGTTTGTAGAGCAGGCCGGCCAGTAGTTCATTTGGATATTAATGTTGTTATGATAATCCACACGCCAAGGCCCGTCTATGTTGTTATGCCAGATACCTTGCAGGTTGGCGGGCATATTGCCCGGTCGTGAACTGGCTATCAGCAGATAGCGTCCGAACTGATAATAGAGTTTTTCCAAGTAGTAGTCCGGCTGTCCTTTCCGATAGTTTTTTAGTCGTTGTTCTGTCGGCAGATTTGCAGTTTTCACTGTAGGATTCAACTCCAGTTTCACCCGGTTGAACAAAGCGGCGTAGTCTTTATAATGCTCGTCCAGTAAGTTGGTATATCCTTTGGCTACTGCATCCTCCATCCATTGCTGCGTTGTTTCAAGTGGATTAACACCGACATATGTTTTAGGATCGGTGAAGTCCGGTGCGAAATTCATTTTATAATCGGTATCAGCAGTGACATAGAACACCGCTTCATCTGCGTCCTTTATTGTAAGTTTTCCATCTGAATTATTCAAAGTTCCGCCTTTCACTGTAGCTTGGATACGCACTGCATATTTCATTCCGTTGTTCTCCAGAAAAGCAGAATAAACAAGACCGTTACTGCCATCAATAGCGATTTGTCCGGTAGACATCGGATTGGGTGCATAACTGAAAATTAGATTCTGCTTACCTGGTTGGTCGGCACTGAAACGCATGACCATTACATTGGCAGGATAAGAAATAAAATAGTTGCGTTGATAAGCCACATTGTCTTTTTTGAATTGGACTACTGCCATTGCCGAGTCCAGCGACAAGATGCGTTTGTATTCGCTCATCTTTACTGTGTTCAATCCGGTTTCTATATAGAACTCCCCCATGGTGGTGAAATTACCGAAGCGGAAAGGCTTTTCTCCGGAATATTCATAAGGAACTTCACTGTTGAAATTCTCCCGTGTCAGCTTTTCTGCTTTCTGCTGGTCTCCCTCTATAAACGCTTTCCGTATTTCATCCAATATATGAGCCGACTGTTTGTTCACATTCCAATAATAATCCGCTCCCTTCGCTGTGTTAGGACCGCCACGCCAGAGTGTTTTCTCATTAAAAGTAATACGCTCCGCTTCTACTGAACCCAGAATATTGGCACCAATACTTCCGTTGCCGATAGGCAATGATTGTGATTCCCAACTGGTGTCTGATTTTCTACCGTGCCAGATTGCTTGTCCTTCCAAAGTGTTAGGGGTATCAAACCAAATAGAAAGTCCTTTAGTGTATTCTATACTTTCTGCATGTCCCGTAAGGAATGTAAATAAAATACAAAATAGAAACGAGCATTTTTTTCTCATCGTCGTTGTGTTTTTATTAATATTAGGTGTATAATGGAAAATATATTAGATGTCGGTCTTGTGACTCACCGCAAAAATAGTAAAAAAACGACTATCTCCTAAAAAAAATATTATTCTTTTCCATTTTGCTCTGGGTTTCGTTCTATATAGTATCTGATTCTTTCGGACCAGGGCTTGTTTTCGAGTGGAAACACATTAGACCGTTCCGCCCATTTATTCCACTTGATTTCCAGCTTTTTTACTAGTTTTGGATACTGGGCAGACAGGTCTTTCGTTTCAAACGGATCGGTCGATAACTCTATTAATTCCCATGGCTCATTCCGGCTGCCACGTACTAGTTTCCAGTGGTCGGAAATAATGGCGCAGTAGCTCTGATGCTCAAAAAACAGATCTCTGCCTGTGTTCTTGAACAGGCTGAAGCGGATACCATTTTCGGCGAGATTATTTATGTTGGGAGTCTGGATTTCACTTCCGTAACAACCTAGGTCGGAAAAGCCCATATCGTCGCATAAAATCAATACAATGTTAGGAGGAGTACTTGACTGGGCTTTTATGCAGGTGAAGCCTGCTCCTAATAAAAATGAAGTATATAATATTCTATTCATATTATTGCAATTTTAATAAGTTTGTGTTTATCCTATTTATAATGTGGTGATTATTCAAAATCACTCTGCTGTTTCTCTACTTCTCTCAGTTTCAGACGGTTTAATTCCTGTTGCAATTCACGGACACGCTTCTCGCAATCGGATGAAACGGTACTGGCTTTTTCATTGGTACGTCTGTCTGTTGATTGAGCTTGTATCATTTCTTCTTTATTCGTGATCAGAGTATATTCTGAGGGGAAAGTGTGGATAACCAGTTCGCTTGAAACCGGTGTATGTTTGCCTTGCCATACCACTGATGTACGAATCTTAATTTCTCCCGGTGTGGTGGTAGATCTTACAAGTACCGGAGCAGTTCCCCAGAGAACCGGACGGGGATTGGTAAAGGTTGCTTCGTCGGCAACAAGTTGCCCCTGCCCTTCAATTTCAAACTTTACTTCGTAATTGTTTAAACGTTTGATATTTCCGTTTTCATCTGCGATAGCTGCTATTACAGTCACGATGTCCGAACCGTCCGCTTTCATTTGTACTTTTTCATCGTCTGCCCAAAGTAATAATTTTGCAGGACGACGCGCAGGAGTTACTTTGTGTGTTGCAACCACCTTTCCATCCATTATTCCTTCTGCCAAGAGATAGGAATCTGCCTGTTTCCCTTTTCGCGCCAGCTTTTTGTCATACATGACATCAAAGACATCTTTGAATGTGATGATTGGCGAAGGCATGCCGGCTTCATTTACCGGCTTATGATAAGTATATTGTTTGCCTCCTTTACAATATGTAAGACGCACTTCGTCGCAGTTACTATATATTGTCACCTCTTTCGGAGAGAAAGGAGTCATGGCGTTGGCTATGTAAACCATCGGTCCGCTATCCGCTATCAGTCCTTTGTTGGGTTCGGCAGGACGCTGGGAACAGAACATATAATAAGATAGCTTAGGCTGTCGGAAAGCATCCATGATTCCTCCGTAGAATGGATCGGGGTGATACCCCCTCTGGTGGTCGAATGAATGCCAGAGGCAACCGCCCATATGCTGTCTGGGAGTTCTGTATAGTGCATCATAACTGGTGAGTTGATAGTCATTTTTGGCATATCCTTGTGCCTGTATCAACATGGGTACTTCTCCCCAGCCACGGTTGGCCCGACTGGGTGAGTTATGAGAATTCCAGTCGTCTACATTATCTCCCCATTCCCGGGTATAATAGCTGATTTTCGGGTCCAGAGATTCGGTATTAAAGGCTCCCCCGCCTCCATTTATAGGATGGGTAAAGTGGATTGGGAAGTATTCATGTCCTCTTGCAGTAACATCACATCCTGCATAACAATAGGGATACGGATATTCTTCGTTGAGAATATCCACTACATTCTTGGCAAAATCCGCAGGATACCAGGTTTCGTTCAGTATAGGTTCCCACATCCATACACACGGATGATTCCGGTCTCGGCGTACCATATTACGGATATCACTAAATACCCGTTGAGCAAAAATCGGTTCGTCATTCCAGAACTGCCACCCCGGTGTGTTGACTATAACAAACAGTCCCAGTTCATCACAGGCATCCATAAATGCAGGGTCTTGTGGATAATGGGCATTACGGATGACACGCAAACCGGCATCACGTAGTTTTTTTGCATCGCGCCAGTGAAGGCTGTTAGGTAAAGCATTGCCTATTACAGCGTAGTCCTGATGGCGGTTTGCCCCAATGAGAGGATAAGGATAAGGCTTTCCGTTCAGCCAGAAACCGTCTTTACCTTTGAATTCAACGCTGCGAATGCCAATACGTCGGTAATATCCGTCAATAATGTTTTCGGCTCTATCTTTCACATAAACATGGAGCTTATAAAGGTAAGGGCTGTCGGGCGACCAAAGATGTGGTGTTTCTATGGTTGCCTTGCATGAAGATTGTTTGGCTTTCCCATTATTTACCGACAAATTAGTTTCTTTCGAAAGGACACGATTGTCGTTGCGGTCATAAAGTTCATAGACGATTTTTCCGCTGAATGACTTTTCTGAATTATTGCGTATATGGGCATCCAGTTTTAATAATGCTGATTGCTCGGATACTTTGTCAAAGGAGACAAACAATCCCCCTCCGGCAGTTTCATTTTCATAATTGGGATCGGTGATGAATACATGATTGTGGACTATCATCCAGCAATCCCGGTAAATACCTCCAAAGTAAGCAAAGTCGAGTGCATCTTGCGGTTTTCCGGGAGGATAGGAGGGATCATCGCTGTTATCCGCGCATACGGCAATCACATTATCCTCGCCATAGTTCAGATACGGAGTAACATCTACGATAACAGGCAGAAAACCGCCGAAGTGTTCTTTTAGTAATTTTCCGTTCACCCATATTTTCGACTTTCCCATAATGGCTTCGAAATGGAGGAACTGTTGTTTTCCCTTCCAGCTTTGTTCCGGAGTAAAGTGCTTGCGATACCAGACTTCGCCTTGATAATTGATGCATCCGCTTGCTTCTGTAGGCAGGTATTCTATGCCGTCGGGCAAGGATACGACATCCCAGCTTTTGTCATTAAATCCAGATTGCTCCGCTCCTTTGATGTTTCCTTTATGAAAGCGCCAGGCGGGATTCATACTATATATTGTACGTCCTGTGTTGGATAGTGAATAAAAGCCGGCTGTAGAGTAAGATGGTTGGTAGTTGTCTGCATAAGTTCCTGTTTTTCCGGCTAGCATCAGGCAGATGAGCACCGTTTTCCAGAAGATGAGGGGGTGTTTCATAATTCTTAGAGTTTACTTGATTGAGTTTTTTCTCGTATTAATAATTAGGTTATTTTGTTTTGCTATAGAACTTTGTCTGGGCAAGGTACAAATTTTCCCGTACTTCTAAACATTGGACGCTAAGCTTTATTCTTTCTTAAATATTTGCCTGGTTCGTTTGACAGTCTTTTATTATATGCGGGTGGCTTTGCACGGTAGTTAAAGAAGAAGTATTGCAGAAGTTGTAATTATCCTTATTTCCCTTTTTAGGATAATATATATTGTTGTTATCCAGTCTTTTGCAATAACTTCTTCTTCTTCGTTTTTTAATTTTCTACTCTATATTGTCAGATCCTTCATCGGCCTGGAGGGGCCATCCCGGATTCTGATAAATAATAGAAGTATTCAGATCATTAGGATTGGAGGTAGTAATTCTGAAGTGCGTGATAGCGATAGGATTCAGATAATGCGCTTCACACCATGAGTATCCTGCATCGTACATGAGATTATTTGTCTTCACAGTGCGGTAAGGGCATAGATATTTACCACTATTCACATAGCTTGAGACATTGGAAGTTTGTCCTTCCGTCCCTTCTTGTACCAGAAGATTTTTTCCATCCTGCATGTACTGATCCTTTAAATCGGATTCCCATATGTTAACTCCTTGAATTACAAAATGCTTAACTTGGTCCAGTGCTCTCCAGCGTTTCAAATCCAGCATGCGCAGACCTTCCGCCAGCAATTCACAACGCCGTTCACGACGGATATTGTATAATAGAGGAGAGACTTGCTTACCTGCCGAATATGCTGCCCAGTCAAGTTCTTTGGAGAGATCGGTATTGTTCACTGTTACTGTGTAGTCTCTCGGCAATCCGGCTCTTTCACGAAGATCTCCCCAATATCCTGCTGCCTCCGAACCTATGGAAGTGCCGTTATGTTCCATACAGTCAGCTTCGATGTAGTTGAGATAGGCCTCGGCTACACGATATACCGGACAACCTTCAATCGCTGTATTACCATCACGATACCAGTTTCCTGAGAGTCCTTTACGGACCTGATAGCCTGTTACACATCTCTTTTCCGTTATATCCAAAAGTCCTGGAACCTCCGGAAGCAAATCAGGAGTACCATTCATCACATATTCGGACTAAGAGTTTCACCTGGTGTCATCAGAAACAGTTGTAAACGTAAGTCCCTGTTTTTACGTACATCCAATAATGACTTGTCTCCTTTGTACTGGTCGGTTGTATAGATCGGTTTGCCATCACGACAAAGGAAACTTTCTACATATTGCCGGGTAAATCCGGTATTTCCGCCGACACGGATATAGAAAGGAGCTGAATGTACAATTTTATAATCGAGCAGATTATATGCACGCCACAATAATATTTCTGAATATCCTTCCAGGCTATTCGCTGAGAACTGAGCAAAATAGGGGTTACTCATTTTATATTTATCTTCGTCCGTTTTAACTGTTTCATCCATGCAATCTTTCGCTGTATTCTGCATCAAAGCTGCGTTGCCGATTACCTCTTTAGCTGCCTCTTTGGCTTCTTTCAGGAAGAATGCAATTTCCGTGTCGATATTGAAGTCTGCAATGTCCTCTGCTTTTCCCGGCCATCCGCTACCACCCGGTACTAAGGCGGTACCTCTGTGATAAGTCAGCCAGGAGGCTTCGAACAGGGCTGCTCTGGATTTCAATAACAAGGCAGCATTTTTTGTGATTCGGTTCTTGCCACCGGATATATTATTGGTCAGTAAACCGATTGTCTGATCCAAGTCTTCTAAAATAAAGCGTGCTACTTTATGCCGGGGTTCCCGTTTGCTGGCCTGAGTCAGAGGTTCATTTTCATCCGGTAATGTGTTTTTTATAATCGGGAAGTCACCGAAAGTCTCCAGTTTTGACAAGTAATTCTTGGCACGAAGAAAATACATTTCACCAATATAGTGTTTGATGTTTACTTCCGAACCTTCTATCTCTCCTTTTTCAAAACGGGGAACGACTGTTTCGATAAAATAATTAGCTTCACGAATGGCTGCAAAATGCCACGGATCGTTGCTTGCAGGGTTATCATAAGCTTCCGGAACTTTCCATTGACCGGGAATCCATTTCTTATCGTAGTTAGTGGCGGCCTGATTATCAGTTGCATTATCATTTTTCCAGATACCGGCATTAAATCCCTCATGAGTCGTGAAGTTGTAATGCTTTACAGCATAGGCAGCCAAGTCATTTTCGGTAAAGAAAAAGTTGTCCGGGGTTACACTGTCCAAAGGTTCTCTATCCAGAAAATCGTTGCAAGAAGTGAGTATAAAGCTTCCCCCTGTCAGCAAAAATAAGTATTTAATTATCTTTTTCATATGTCATCAATTAAAAGTTAACACTAAATCCTGTGGAGAAAGTATGAGACAGCGGATAAGTCTTTCCCGAACTGTTCGATCCGTCCTTCGCTCCATAACCGGTATTAATCGTTTCCGGGTCAAATCCTTCGGGCAGTCCCGTAAGGGTGAACAAATTTTCTCCAGAGAAGAAGACCCGTAAGTTGGAAATACCAATTTTACGAGTAATCTGGGCAGGTATGGTATATCCTATCTGCAGATTCTTCAACCGTATATAGGCAGCATTCTGAAGATAGCGGGTTTGCGTCTTTTGATTTTTAGCAAAATTGTCAACCAATATACGCGGGAAATAGGCATTCTTGTTAGCGCTCCAGAAATCATCACCTTCCTCGCGGAAGAAATCAAGATGAGAAGTAAAGCAAGCCGACTGCCAGATACCCCCTGTGGCTCCCCAAAACATATTGTCGTTCAGCCAGGCATCACGTTTCGCCACTCCCTGAAAGAATAAACGTACATCAAAACCTTTCCAGGATGCATTTAGATCCAGTCCAAACCGGAACCGTGGAGAAGTATTACCGATGACCTTTTTGTCACCCGGATCGTTAAGGGTAGCTCCATCGGAAATCTTACCGTCGCCATTCAGGTCCCGATACATGATATCACCAGCGCCCCAGTTAGTTCCCAATGCATCCTGTCCACCTTTCGGAAGTGAAGCAAGATGAGCATCCATTTCCTCCTGACTCTTGGTTATGCCAATTGTTTCAAATCCCCATATATCACCGTTATATTTACTGACATACCAAGTAGCTATTTTGCCTGTAGTATTAGGATATTTCAAGATTTTCTGACGGTCATCGGAAAGTAACAGGTGTACTCCGTAATCAAAATCTTTAATACGATCTCTCCATCCCAAATCTAATTCAAAACCGGTAGACTGCATATCTGCATTGTTCATTTTAGGTACATTCGCCCCTAAAGTTACGGGAAGTTCGGGAGCCGGTCCTACCATATTAATCGTCTTTCGGTTGAACCAGTCGAAGCTTACGGTCAGGCGGTTATTCAACATACCTAAGTCAAAGCCTATATTCCATGACCGCATGGTTTCCCAGCCTAATAACGCTGAAATCAAATCCGGTGCATTCGCTGTGTTGGGGCGACTGTTGCTGATTAGCCAATGGGAATTAGGATCTTGAGCAACAAACTTCATTAACTGGATATACGGATATAGATTTTCCGTATTCTGGTTGCCCAGCTCTCCCCAAGAACCACGGATTTTTAGAGTATTGATGATATTGCCGGTAGATTCCATGAATGCCTCACGTGCCACATTCCATCCGGCAGAGAAGGAAGGGAACAAGTTCCAGCGTTTATCTTTTGCAAAACGTGAAGTTCCGTCATACCGGAGATTAACCTCCAACAGATACCGTTCTTTATAATCATAATTGAGTCGACCGAAGAACCCGGCTGTAGCCCAATGTGTCAGTTTGGATTTATCGATTGTCGATTCACCCGTAGCCGCATTAATATTAGGAACAGATTCTGAAATCAAGTCCAATTTGGACGCCTGTAACTGCCGCCATTTATTCACTTCGGCTTGGAAACCGACCATTCCTTTCAGATGGTGTGCATCGGCGAATGATCTGCTGTATTCACTGTATACGTTTGCATTGAAATAATTGGTACGCTCAGCCCCTTCGGTAACTTTCGATAGTATATTTAAAAAATACTACCCGATTCTTTGTGCGTATGGAAATAGGTTTGTGGACTATGAAGAGTCGAAAGAGATAGCTGGAGACGCTATTTTATGGCTGTGGGAACATCGCGAGACGCTTCAGGTCGAGACTTCTTTGGGCAGATATTTACTCAAATCAGTTTACCATAGATCTCTTAATTGTATAAAGCAAAGGCAACTGAAGAACCATGTTGATACTATGTTTTATGAAGAGATGGAAAAACTGATACATGACGTGGAGGCATACCAGTTTCAGGAACTTTCGAAAAGAGTGAAAGAGGCCATAGAGGCATTGCCTGCTTCCTATCGGGAGGCTTTTGTTATGCATCGTTTTACAAAAAAAAGGGGACACTTGCAAACTTCCGTGGCATAATGTGACATAAACATATACTTGAAGGTA
>ENA-ORUI01002766-ORUI01002766.1-human-gut-metagenome-genome-assembly--contig:-NODE-2766-length-13929-cov-12.304743_pt1 | contig 13929 bp, 13 predicted proteins | sample MGYA00242078_ERZ509205 | MGnify/ENA primary metagenome ERZ509205 (study PRJEB26280, sample SAMEA2338828) | human gut metagenome | biome: human gut; feature: human-associated habitat; material: faeces... | reverse complement strand
GAAGATAGTTAGCTGGAAACGGCTTGTGAAAATAGGTAGTCGCCGACTTGAACAGAAAGTCCTGAGATGAAAATCTCAGGGCTTTTTTGTTGCGTTTCGGAGCAAAAAATAGTATCATAAAGACAGAACCTTATACTTTCTACAGATTTTCCTGTTACACTGGATGCATAAAAGGAAAGGAGAGTCTATATGGACAAATTAACGAAAAAAGGGCTGGACGGTACCCAGCTCAAGACCATTGCACTGGCGCTGATGGTGCTGGACCACATTCATTATTTCTTCGAGTTCACCGGCTGTATCCCGACGGTGTTCAGTATGCTGGGGCGGCTCAGTGCGCCGCTGTTTCTGTTCTGCACGGTGGAGGGCTTTGCCCACACCCATGACCGCAAGCGGTATTTTGTCCGCATCTGGGCTATCGGTGCAGCCATGGCGGCGCTGGAATTCTTTATGATTTATGCCAAAGCCTTCCGGCGCGGGGATGGCTTCTATCCGCTGAATGCTATTTTTCAGGACCTTGCGCTGCTGTGCATCGTCTGGCAGGGCATCGACTGGCTGCGGGAGAAAAAATTCGCAAAGGGCATTGGCGCCATTGCTGCCGTTCTGTGCTGGCCGTATGTGGTGGTAGTATTTCTGCTGCTTTTCCCCGGGGTACAGGAGATGCCCATTGCTTCGACGATCGTGGCGTTTGTTATCACCAGCCCGCTGCCCATGTGGACAGCCATCACGGATGGCAGCTGGAGTTTTCTGCTGGGCGGCGTGCTGCTGTATGCCCTGCGGGGGCGGCGCAAAGTGCAGCTGACGGTATGGGCACTGGTGATTTTCCTGTGTGACTTTGTGCTGACCTTTGGGATGGCTTGCCGACAGGAGGGTTTTGTGTGGACGCAGATGTTCACCGACAACTACGAGTGGTTCGGGGTGGCGGCGGTGCTGCTGATGCTGCTGTACAACGGGCAGCGCGGCAGCGGACACAAGCAGCTGTTCTATTGGTTCTACCCCGCCCATGTGTATCTGCTGTACGGGGCGTCCTGCCTTGTTTATAACGTGTTGAGGTGATTTTGTGGCAAACATTCTGGCAGTGGATGACAATTTAGAGCTCTGCAAGCTGATCCGCACCACTTTGGAGCGGGACGGCCACCGGGTAGAAACGCGGCAGGCGGGCAGAGATCTGACCGAGGCGCTCTGCCGCTGGGCAGACTGCATCCTGCTGGATGTGATGATGCCCGGGGAGGATGGCTTTGCGGTCTGTCGGCGCATCCGCAGCCTGACCGAAGTGCCCATCCTGTTTCTGAGTGCCCGCACCGACGAGGCTGCTGTGTTGGAGGGGCTGGGCATCGGGGCAGACGACTTTTTGTCCAAGCCCTTCCGGGTGGCTGAGCTGCGGGCGCGGGTGGCGGCACATCTGCGGCGGCAGAGCCGTACCCCGGCGCACCGGATGGTGCGCGGCGGCGTGGCCTTTGACCTGACCGCCCGGAGCGCGGCGGTGGAGGGGAAGGCGCTGCCCTTGACCCGCTCGGAGTATGCCATCTGCGAGTATCTGGCGCTGCACGCCGGGCAGACCTTTACCAAGGAGCAAATTTACGAAGCGGTTTTTGGTATTGACGGCACTGCGGACGACACCGCCGTGACACAGCACATCAAAAATATCCGGGCAAAGCTGCGGGCGGCGGGCGTACCGGAGCCGGAAAAGCTGCTCAATACCGTATGGGGTGTGGGATACCGATGGAAAAGCGAAGACTGACCTCTCTGCGCAGCGTGCTGCTGCAATATCTGGTGCGCACGGCGCTGGCCTGCCTGCTGGTCGCGGTGGGGTGGCTGCTGGTGCTGATGCTGTGGATCCAGAACGGCGGGCTGTTTCTTCCCGCGAATCAAGCTGCACAGGCCTGTCAGAAAGCCGCACAGGACGTTTTACCGGGCATGACCGCCGCCACCTTTGACGAGACGCAGCTGGACTCCTTGTGCCGGTACGCCCTGTTTGCCGCGCCGGACAGCAGCGAGGTGCTGGCCACCAACATGGATGCCGGGCACTTGCAGCGGGCAATGGAGAACCGGCAGGGGAAAAACCGCTGGCATTTTGGCTACACGCAGTATTATATGACGTCAAAATTGCAGGACGGAACGGTCTGTCTGCTGCAATTTGACTATGCCGTGCCCTACGCCGACCCTGCGCTGCGGGGCGTGCTGCCGGATATGCAGACCGTGCACTGCATTCTGGGCATTCTGCTGCTGGTGGGGGCGGTGGTGTGGAGCACCCACAGGACCGGGCGCTTCCTGACCCGGGAGACCGAAAAGCTGACTGCCGCCGCGCAGGCGGTGGCACGGAAGGAGCTGGACAGTGCCGTGTTTTCCGGCGCAAAGGTGCGGGAGTACGAGAGTGCTTTACAGGCGCTGCAAACCATGGGCGATGCACTGACCGGCAGCTTGCAGAAGCAGTGGGTCCTGGAGCAGCAGCAGCGGGAGCAGATTTTGCAGCTTTCCCACAAGCTGAAAACACCGTTGACCATCGTGGAGGGCAACGCGGAGCTGCTGGCAGAGGATGCCCTGACGCCGGAACAGCGGGAGCAGGTGCAGGCCATTCTGGGCGGTGTGGAGCAGACCCGCACCTATCTGGGCAGGATCCGTGCCGAAGTGCAGACGCCACTGAAATACAAAACGAAAAAGAATGATAAAACATGCCGAATCGTAGAAAACTGAACGGCAAACGGCAGCCCCGCCCGGAGAATGTTCCGGGCGGGGCTGCTTCGGGATTGCACGATGAGGCAGAATCTGGTATGATGGAAAAAAGCGGAAGAACCGCACGAAAAGGACGTCCCAAATCGTATTCCGAGTGAGGTGAGGAAGATGAAACTGCTTTTTAGACAGCGTGCATTCAGCTGGTTTGACAGCTACGACATCTACGACGAAAACGAAAACACCGTGTATGTGGTCAAGGGGCAGCTGTCCTGGGGGCACTGCCTGAAGATCTACGACCCGGAAGAACAGCAGGAGCTGGGCACCGTCAAGGAAGAGATCCTGACCTGGCTGCCCAAGTTTGAGCTGTACGAGGGCGAGACCTGCATCGGCACCCTGAAAAAGGAGCTGACCTTCTTCAAGCCGAAGTACAACATCGACTTCAACGGCTGGCATGTGGAGGGCGATGTGTTCGAGTGGGACTATACCATCACCGGCCCGGACGGCGGCACGGTGGCCGCCGTGTCCAAGGAACCGTTCCGCTGGACGGACACCTACGTTCTGGACATCACCGACCCGAAGGATGCGCTTTATGTGCTGATGTTCGTGCTGGCCATCGACGCGGAAAAGTGCTCGCGGAACTGACCCGGATCAACGAAAAAAAGAGGAACGACAGCTGTCGTTCCTCTTTTTGTATAGCAGATTCTTTACTGGTTGTCGGCCACCATCATCTTGCTGGCCTTGTAGATGTCGCCGCAGCCCAGGGTGATGACAAGGTCACCCGGCTGTGCGTTCTGCTTGACCCAGTCGGCAGCGGCCTGCAGACTGTCCACCAGCACGGAGCCGGGGATCTGGGCGGCCAGCTTGGCGCTGGTGATGGTGGGGTCGTTGGGCTCACGGCTGCCCATGATGGGGGTCAGCACGGTGATGTCGGGGATCTTCAGCACGTCCACGAAGTCGTTGAACAGCATCTTGGTGCGGCTGTATGTAAACGGCTGGTGGACGGCGATCAGGCGCTTGTAGCCCATCTCCTTGGCGGTGTTCAGGGTGGCGCGCAGCTCGGTGGGGTGGTGGGCGTAGTCGTCGATGACCAGCGCACCGTTGCACTCGCCGTACACCTCAAAGCGGCGGCCGGCACCCTTGAAGTTCAGGGCGGCCTCGGCACACTGCTCCACGGTCAGGCCCGCAAAACGGCACACAGCGCACATGGCCAGGGCGTTGTAGATGTTGTGGCGGCCCGGCACGGACAGGCGGATGTGGCCGGTGATCTTGCTCCACTCCTTGAGGTCGAACTCGAAGAAGCCAGGCTTATATTCCTGCACGTTGACAGCCTGATAGTCGCCGTCGTTCTCGATGCCGAATGTGCGCACGCGGCGGTCCAGCGTATACATGACGTCCATGGTGTTCTTGTCATCGGCGTTGGCAAAGATCATGAACTGGGTCAGGAGGGCAAACCGCTTGAAGGCAAACTTCAGCTCGCCCATGCTGCCGTAGTAGTCCAGGTGATCGTTGTCGATGTTCAGCACCACCGACAGGTAGGGGGTCAGCTTCAGGAAGGTCTCGGCAAACTCGCAGGACTCAATGACGATATCATCGCCTTTGCCGGCCTTGCCGTAGCCGTTGATCAGAGGCAGCTTGCCGCCGATGACGGCAGAGGGATCGCGGCCGGCCAGCTCCAGTGCGGTGGTGATCATAGAAGTAGTGGTGGTCTTGCCGTGGGTGCCGGACACGCAGATGCTTTCCTTGTACAGGCGGCTCACATAGCCCAGCAGCACGCTGCGCTCGATGGTGGGGATGCCGTAGGAGGAAGCGGCACACAGCTCCACATTGTCCTTGGAGATGGCTGCGGAATACACCACCATGTCCACACCGATGATGTTGTCGGCGCTGTGGCCCAGGCTGACCTTCACGCCCATCTCCCGCTCGTAGCGGATGATGCTGCCGTCCAGCACATCACTGCCGGAGATCTCGTAACCCTTGGCGGCCAGGATCTGGATCAGAGGATACATGCCGCTGCCGCCGCAGCCGATGAAGTGGATCTTTTTTACATTGTCCAGCAGATGCTGGTTGTAGTCGGTGTACATGAACATAGTAAGGAAACCTCCAATAAATAAACGGCCGCAGAGCAGACCGATCCCAAACCATTTGAATACATCTTATTATATAATTTTTGGCGAATAAAATAAACAGGTAAAGCCGAATTTTCGGAAAGAACTATAAATCCCTGTGCAGATTTGTGAGATGTGTACAAGAAACCCGAAGCACAGGGCGGCTTCATAAAAGATTTACATTTATCGGCGCAAGATACTTAACAACTTTGAACCGTTTGTGATACAATAAAATGGAACAGCTTTGAAAGGAACCGAACAAAAAGGAGAAAAGACGTGAAGATCAAGATCACCGCGGACAGCACCTGTGACCTGTCCGAAGAGCTTTTGAAGAAGTGGGACATCGCCCTGATGCCCATGCACATCCTGATGGGAGAGGACAGCTATCTGGACGGTGTGACCGTCCACCCGGCGGATGTGTTCGCTTATGTGAACCAGGGCGGCAAGATGCCCAAATCCGCCGCCGCCAATCTGGTGGAATATACGGAATTCTTTGCCCCGTTTGCCAAAGAGTACGATGCTGTGATCCATATTTCGGTCAGCAGCAAGCTGTCGTCCTGCTTCCAGAATGCACGGCTGGCCGCCGGCGAATTCGAGAATGTCTGCGTCGTGGACAGCCAGAACATCTGCACCGGGCAGGGCTATCTGGTTCTGAAGGCAGCAAAGTGGGCCGCCGACGGACTGACGGCCCGCGCCATCCAGATGAAGCTGCAGAGCCTTGCCAAGCGGGTGGAGCTGAGCTTCGTGCTGGACCGGTTGGACTTCATGGCCAAAAGCGGCCGCTGCTCCGGCGTGCTGGCCTTCGGGGCCAATCTGCTGGGCATCAAGCCCGCGCTGGAAGTGGTGCGCGGTGAACTGAAGGTGGTCAAAAAGTACCGCGGCAGTCTGCCCATCTGCGTGGGCAAGTACATCACCGACCGCCTGGCGGACCGGGACGACATCGAGGACGGCATGGTGTTTCTTTCCTCCTGCCAGCCCAAGCCCGGCTGCATGGAGGCTGTGAAAGCCGGTTTGCAGAAGTACGGGCACTTCCGGGAGTGCTATGAGACGGACATCGGCACCACCATCGGCGGCTACTCCGGCCCCGGCACCATCGGCATCGTGTTTGCACGGAAGGAAAAGTAAACCCTCTCAGGCTCACTTTGTTCGCCAGCTCCCCCGAAGGGGGAGCTTTTTGCATCTTTCTGCTAAAAAAGCTCTCCCTTTCGGGAGAGCTGGCAATGCCGCAAGGCATTGACTGAGAGGGTTATTTTCGCTTCAGGATCTCATCCAGAATGGCGTCGGCCACATCGGCCTTGCTCATCAGGGGCAGCTCCCGGGTGCCGTCTGGTGTGATGAAGGTGACCACATTGGTGTCCACGCCGAAGCCTGCTCCGGCGACTTTGAGGTTGTTGGCCACCACCATGTCCAGATTCTTCTTGGCCAGCTTGGCGGAAGAGTTTTCCACCAGGTCGCGGGTCTCCATGGAAAAGCCGCAGAGGAACTGATGGGACTTCTGCGGGCCGATGGTGCCCAGGATGTCCGGAGTGCGTTCCACCGGAATGGACAGGTCGCCGTCCTTTTTCTTGATCTTATCGTCAGCCACGGTCACGGGGCGGTAGTCGGCCACCGCCGCCGCCATGATGAGCACATCCATGTCCGCAAAGCGGCTGGTGACGGCTTCGTACATCTGCTGGGCGGTGGTCACCGGCACGTCAGTGGTGAACTTCACCGGCGGCAGAGCGGTCTCGCCGTGGATGAGGGTCACGTCCGCCCCGCGCATGGCGGCGGCACGGGCCAGGGCATAGCCCATCTTGCCGGTGGAATGGTTGGTCAGGTAGCGCACCGGGTCCAGCGGCTCTTGGGTCGGACCGGCGGTGACGGCCACCCGCACCCCGGCCAGGTCCTTGGGTCGGGCGATGGTGTGCAGGATGTACTCCAGGAGCACATCTTCCTTCGGCAGGCGGCCGCTGCCCACATCCTTGCAGGCCAGCACGCCGCTCTCGGAGGGGATGACCGTGAAGCCGTAGCGTTCCAGCGTGGCCAGATTGTCCTGCGTGATGGGATTTTCCAGCATCCCGGTGTTCATGGCGGGGGAGACCAGCTTGGGGCACTTGGCCGCCAGCACCACCGTGGTGAGCATATCGTCCGCGATGCCGTGGGCCATCTTGGCGATGACGTTGGCGGTGGCCGGTGCCACCAGAATGACATCCGCCTTTTTGGCCAGCGAAATATGGGTGACCTCGAATTTGAAATCCCGGTCAAAGGTGTCCACCATGCACTTGTGGCCGGTGAGGGTCTCAAAGGTGATGGGAGTGATGAACTGGGTGGCATTTTTGGTCATGATGACCTCCACGTCGGCCCCCAATTTGCGCAGTGCGCTGGCCACATTAGCCATTTTATACGCGGCAATGCCGCCGCTGACGCCCAAAAGGACGCATTTGCCCTTCAGATCCATGGGTATACCTCCTGGAAAAACAGACTGTTTTCACATTTCTTCCCTTAGTATAATGCAAAAGTTCCGCCAGCACAACAAAATCTTTGTGCGGGCTTGTATCCTAGGCCAAAATGCGGTAAAATACTGATTGACAAAGAATAAACGGACCCGGAGGGGCAGGCCAGCGGGGAGCTTTCTCCGCGAACGTTCGGGGCTTCCAGCACCCGCCCTACTTCCTTCGGAAGCAGGGTCCCACCCTCGGATCATTCGCTGGAGAAACTCCCCGCCGTCCTGTCGGCACACAGCCCCAAAACCCTTGCAGTACAAGAGGAAAACTGAACTATGATCTTAGCCATTGATATAGGCAACACCACCGTCGCCCTGGGGGGCATTCGGGACGGACGTGTATGCTTTGTGGCGCGCATGGACACGGTGCGCACCCGCACGGCTGCAGAATATCGTGCCGAAATGGACAAAATTTTTGCGCACCGCCGCCACCCGGAGCGGCCCATGCGGTTTGAGGGCGCTGTGCTCACCAGCGTGGTGCCCCAGATCACCGGGGCCTTGGCGGAGTGCGCCCGTCACTACACCGGCAAAAAGCCGGTCATCGTCTCGCCGGAGATCCGCACAGGGCTGACCATGGCCGTGGACGAACCCCACGCGGTGGGCAAAGACCGGCTCGTGGATGCCGCTTACGCGGCGGCAAACTTCCCGCTGCCGGTGGTCACCGTGGACCTGGGCACCGCAACGACCTTCAATGTTATCGACAAAGACCGGGTGTTCCGGGGCGGCGTCATCTGCCCGGGCCTTTCCACCGGCCTGCGTGCCTTGGGAGAACGCTGCGCCCAGCTGCCGCAGGTGCATCTGGGGTCGCCCAAAAGCGCCATCGGCACCAACACCGAAAAATGTATGCTGTCCGGCTCTGTGATGGGCACCGCCGTCCTCATTGACGGCATGGTGCAGCGCATCGAAGAGGAACTGGGACAGCCGGCCACCCTGGTGGTCACCGGCGGCCTGGCCAAGTATGTGACGCCCCTGTGCCGTCATCCGCTGACCTACGACCCCGAACTGCTGATGAAGGGGCTGGCACTGCTGTACCAGCTCAATGCACCGAAGGACAGCCGGCGTCCGTCCGGCGGCGGGAAACGGCATGGTCAGCCGGCGCACCCGCACACAAAGCGCCCATACCCGAAAAAACGCGCCCGGCGGGAGCCGGAAGCGCAGGCAGGATAAGGAATCGAGATGGGAGAGAACAAGATGAAATTAGGCATTCTGGGCACGGGCATGATCGTGCAGGAATTTCTGCCGTGGCTGGCCCAGCACGGGCCGTTTACGGTGCAGGTGCTGTGCAGCACCCCGCGCAGTGCTGAAAAGGCGGCGGCGCTGTGTGCAGAGTACGGCATCCCGCAGTACACCACCAACTATCTGGAAATGCTGCAGGCGGTGGATGTGGTGTACATCGCAGTGCCCAATATGCAGCACACCCGGTTTGCCCGGGTGGCGCTGGAAGCGGGGAAGCACGTCATTGTGGAAAAGCCCATGGCGCCCACGGCGGCGCAGACCGAAGAGCTGGTGGAACTGGCCCGGCACAAAAAGGTCTTTTTGTTTGAGGCGGTCACCACGCAGTATCTGGAAAACTACGCCAAGATCCGGGAGTTGCTGCCCCGGGTGGGCACCGTCAAGCTGGTGCAGTGCAACTTCAGCCAGTATTCCAGCCGGTATGATGCTTTCTGCGAGGGCCGCGTGGCCCCGTCCTTTGACCCGGCCTGCGCAGGCGGCGCGCTGATGGATCTGGGCGTGTACAACGTCAGCTACATCGTGGGCCTGTTCGGCGAGCCGAATCAGGTGCACTACACCGCCAACGTGGAGCGCGGCATCGACACCAGCGGCATCCTGACCATGGACTACACCGGCTTCAAGGCCGTGAGCATGGCTGCCAAGGACTGCGCCGCCCCGGCCCGGTGCATCATTCAGGGCACGAAGGGCTACATCCAGCAGAAATCCACCGCCAACTGCTGCGGCGGCATCACCTTCCACCCCAACGAGGGCAAGGAAGAGCACTACAACCTGAATGGGGGCCGCCCCCGGGAGGCCGCAGAGTTCGAGACGTTTGCCCGGGCGATGGAAAGCGGCGACCAGGAGCTGTGCACCCGCATGCAGGACACCTCCATTGCGGTGAGCCGGGTGCTCACGGTGGCACGCCGGTCGGCCGGCATCCGCTTCCCCGGCGAACGATAACGACATTCCCTCTTTGGAACACGCCCTGACACAACGCGCTCTAAGAGAACAATAAGAATATCCACAACAAAACCCGCACAGAGCGGGCAGGTTTGCGCCGTATCCGACGCTAAGGGCGGAACGGCAGCAGGAGGACAATTGAATATGAAAAACATGAATACCCGTACGCTGACCCGTGTGGCCCTTCTGGTGGCCATTGAGCTGGTCATGAAAGCTGTTGGCCTGGGCAGTGTGCCCATGGGCCCTCTGTACATGAGCTTTCTGACCCTTCCCATCGCCGTGGGTGCCATCACCATGGGCCCTGCCGTGGGTGCCATCCTGGGCGGCGTTTTTGGCGCAGTGAGCTTCTATGACGCCATCACCGGTGCATCTGCCATGACCGGTGCCCTGTTCCAGGTCAGCCCGCTGAACACCTTTATCCTGTGCGTGGGCATGCGTGTGCTCATGGGCCTGTGCGTGGGCCTGATCTTCAGCGGCCTCAAGCGGTTCGACAAGCCCGGCACCTGGAGCTACATCCTCAGCGCCATGTGTGCCCCGGCCCTCAACACCCTGTTCTTCATGGGCTACATTGTGCTGGCCTTCTACGGCTGCGACTATGTGCAGAATCTGGTGTCGGTCAAGGGCGCAGCCAACCCCTTCATGTTCGTGGTGCTCCTGGTGGGCGTCCAGGGCGTGGCGGAGTTCCTGGTGTCCGGCATCCTGGGCGGCATCGTGGCCCGTGCTGTGGCAAAGTATCTGAAGTAAAAAAGGACGTGCGGCAGTCAGGGCGGCGCATCCGAAAAATGAATAGAGCTTGAAAGGGACTGCTGTGCAAAGGATGCACGGCGGTCCCTTTTTTGCTGCCCGGCACGGCCCCACCCGTGAAAAGGCAAGCTCCGGCAGGCTGCGGACTGCCGGAGCTTGCAATGATAAAATATTTTTCCGCTGTTTATGCCCAGAGCGTGAGCGGAGGGCATTTCAAATCGTTCAGTCACCATAAAGAGCACAATGGCATAGGATGGCGCACAACACAGCGGGGGAGGAACGGCGGCATGGAGGGCAGAAAACGGATCGCGGTGGTGGGCAGTGATGCCCGGCAGGCGGCAGCAGGCCGCGCGCTGGCCCGGGCAGGCTATGCGGTGGCCGGGGCCGAGCAGGTGGCCCGGGCGGATGTGATCCTGCTTCCGCTGCCGCTGGATGAGAGCCGCACCCCGCTGGCACAGCTGCTGCGGGCGGCCAAACCGGGGGCTTTTGCGCTGGGCGGGCGGCTGTCGGCGCAGGCGGTGGAGATCGCCCGGCAGGCCGGGGTGGAACTGGCAGACTACTTTGCCCGGCCGGAACTGGCCGTGTACAACGCCATCCCCACGGCAGAGGGCTGCATCGGCATCCTTCTGCGGGAACGCACCCGCACCCTGTGGGGGGCCAATCTGCTGGTTCTGGGGTTCGGGCCGGTGGGGCAGGCGCTGGCGGTGCGTCTGGCGGCGCTGGGCAGCACGGTGACCGTGGCGGCACGGCGCCCGGCCCAGCGGGCCATGGCGGAAAGCCTTGGCCTGCGGGCAGTCCCCCTGACAGGGCTGGCAGGCCGGATGCCGGCTTTTGATACGGTGGTGAACACCATTCCGGCCCCGGTGCTGACGGCCCCAGCGCTGGCACAGCTGCAGCCGAAAAGCCTGATCGTGGATCTGGCCTCCCAGCCCGGCGGAACGGATTTTGCAGCGGCGCGGCGGCTGGGACATCGGGCGTTCCATACGCTGAGCCTGCCCGCTGTCTGTGCGCCGGAGACCGCCGGGGAGGCCGTGGCCCGGACGGTGCTGACCATTTTGCAGGAGCGGGAGGGGAGAACATGAACACACAGAGCAGAGGGACCCTTGCATTTGCGGTGTGCGGCAGCTTCTGCACGCTGGAAGCGGCTCTCGAGCAGGCCCGGGTGCTGACGGCACAGGGCTGGGAGCTGCTGCCCGTCCGGAGCTTTGCCGCCCAGCAGGACAGCCGGTTTGGGGCGGCAGAACAGTGGCGGGAACAGCTGGAGACTCTCACCGGGCACCCGGTGCTGGATACCCTGCAGGCCGTGGAGCCGCTGGGGCCGAAGCGGCTGGCCCAGGCACTGGTGGTGGCTCCCTGCACCGGGGCGACCCTGGCGCGGCTGGCGGCGGGGCTTTCCGACACCCCGGTGACCCTGGCAGCCAAAAGCCTGCTGCGGGTGGGGTGCCCGGTCATTCTTGCAGTGTCCACCAACGACGGGCTGGGGGCGTCCGGGGAGAACATTGCCCGGCTTTACCAGCGCAAGCACTACTATTTTGTGCCCTACGGGCAGGATGACCCGGCCGGGAAACCGCAAAGCCTGAAAGCCGACCTGACGCGTCTGCCTGCCGCCGTGGAAGCCGCGCTGCAGGGCGAACAGATCCAGCCGGTGCTGCTGGGGCAAAGACCGGCGGGAATGGCTTTTCAGCCGGCGGGAAATGTGGTATACTGATTCCGATGCCTTGGCGGTGCGGCGCAGCAGGCAGCACAAAACAAAGGGAGAAATACCCCCATGAAAAAGATCACAGCGGCGCTGTGCGCCGTACTGCTGCTCGTCTGTGCGGTGCTGGTGCCGGAGGCGGCAGCAGCCGGGCCGGTGCTGACGGCCACCCGGGCATACTGCATCCTGGATGCAGATACCGGGCTTGTGCTGGCACAGCAGAATATGAACGAGGAACTGCACCCGGCGTCCATCACCAAGGTGATGACGCTGGGGCTTGCCTGCGAAAAAGCACAGGGAAACTGGGACGGCGTCCAGCTGACCGTTTCCCACGAGGATGTGTATTCGCTGGCGGGCACGGATTCCAGCCACATCGCCCTACTGGAAGGGGAGAAGGTGCCCCTGACCGATGCCCTGTATGCGACCCAGATGGCCAGCGCCAACGACGGCGCGAACCTGCTGGCAGAATACTTCGGCGGCGGGACCATTGCGGACGGTGTAGCGGCCATGAATGCGCAGGTGCAGGAACTGGGGCTGCAGCACACCCATTTTGCCAACCCGCATGGCATCAGCGGAGAGGATCACTACACCAGCTGCTACGACATGGCGCAGATCCTGCGCTGGGCGCTGCAGCAGCCGGGCTTTGAGACGGTGTTCACCCGCAACGAGACCTACACGATGCAGGCCACCAATCTGCAGCCGGTGGTCCGCTACTTCCATCAGCAGGACAAGATGCGCATCGGATCCAGCCGGTATCATGTCAGCAGCATTGTCGGCTCCAAGCTGGGGTATACCAATACTGCCCGCTACAGCTATGCCTGCCTGGCCGAGCAGAACGGTGTCCGGCTCATCTGCGTGACCATGCAGAGCGAACAGAGCACCGACAAGTACACCGATGTCCCGGCCCTGCTGGACTACGCCTTTGCAGCCTTTACGGCCTACACTGACCTGCCCAGCCAGGGCGTGACGGCAGAGCTGCCCGTTGCGGGCGGCGGCGAAGTGCTGGGCACCGTGACCGTGACCGACCCGGGGGTCCGGCTGCTGCTGGCAGACGGCCTGACTGCAGAGAACGTCAAAATCTCGCTGGAACTGCCGGAGCAGTATCTGCTGGGCACAGAGCCGGAGGTGTACGCGGTGTACACCATTCAGGGCGGCGGAAAGCAGGAGAATGCCAGTGTACGGGTGAAGGCACGGCTCACCGGGATGAACGAGGTGCTGACGCAGAACATCGGCAGGGAACTGGCAGCATCTGGTGATGTGGCACCGAAACGCACGGCGTGGCTTCTGATCGGCATCTCGCTGGGCAGTACCGCTGCTGCTGCGGTGGTCACGGTGCTGGTGATGCGGCTCATCGGCCGCATTCAGCGGCAGCGCCGCCGTGCGGCCCGGCAGAAGATGCGCCGGAACCCGGATGCCCTGCAGACGCCCCGGACGAAAAAGCCGGAGAGCCGCGGCGGGCGGCACAGCAAATAAGCGCAAAAGCCTGCGTCAACGGGCTTTTCCAAAATAAAGAACAAGCTTCACAAAAGAGAGGTACAAAAATATGGGCAAGTTTACTTTCACACAGACCGAGATCCCCGGCGTGGTGGTCATTGAGCCGCAGGTGTTCGGCGATGACCGCGGCTACTTCATGGAGACCTACCAGAAGGACCAGTTTGCCGAGGCCGGCATCGACAAGGAGTTCGTGCAGGACAACCAGAGCCGTTCCACCCGGGGCGTGCTGCGCGGCCTCCACTTCCAGAAGAACCACACCCAGGGCAAGCTGGTGCGCGTGACCAAGGGCGAAGTGTACGACGTGGCCGTGGACTGCCGCCCCCACAGCGCCACCTTTGGCAAGTGGGTGGGCGTGACCCTGTCCGAGGACAATAAGAAGATGTTCTATATCCCGGAGGGCTTTGCCCACGGTTTCCTGGTGCTGAGCGATGTGGCAGAATTCTGCTATAAGTGCACCGATGTGTACGACCCCACCAGCGAGGGCGGCATCCCCTACGACGACCCCACCGTGAACGTGCAGTGGCCGGACTGCGGCTGCGAGCACAAGACCAGCGCAAAGGACAAGC
>ENA-ORUI01002765-ORUI01002765.1-human-gut-metagenome-genome-assembly--contig:-NODE-2765-length-13935-cov-2.846110_pt1 | contig 13935 bp, 12 predicted proteins | sample MGYA00242078_ERZ509205 | MGnify/ENA primary metagenome ERZ509205 (study PRJEB26280, sample SAMEA2338828) | human gut metagenome | biome: human gut; feature: human-associated habitat; material: faeces... | reverse complement strand
CGAGCCACCCGATTCCCTTTTCGATTTTCTGTTCCATAATAGGTTTAGATTTATGACAAAAGTAGTGAATAATACCTAATAGGTACTATATGGGCGAAAATAATTTTACTCTTTCGTTGAATATCTGGTGAAATTCTTTAATACCCATCCTCCTTTGATATTGACAAAATCCATCATTTCGCCGGGGGACAATGCCCCGACTTGCGTATAGGAGCTTTTCGTCCCTTTAACCACCATGCAAGGGTATCTGCTGGAATTATACAGCGAGCAGTTATAGCCGTCATAGTCGTCATTCGTCTCCATCAAAACACCGAATTGCGCTCCGGCGGTCAAGTCCATGTAGCAATTTTCCGAAACCTCCAAAACGGTTGTAAAGACCAATGGCGGACAATATGTCGGCACGTATATCGTCTTGTATGACCCGCTCGTTTCAAAGTAATTGGAAACGCATCGTCCGTCCTTATATACTCGGAACTTGGCCCGGTTGCCCTCCATTGCAGAGGGCGTTTTCGCGGTAAAGTCGATTCCGGTATTGCGTTGATAGGTTTCGCCCGTTGTGGATAATGCGAAAATTTGCGCCCCTACGATATTCGTTACAGTTCCTACGACAGAGCCTTTATTGTCGAAACAATTATCCCCATTGCTCGGCGTCGCGCTTTGGGTGTAGATATGGGTATAGCTATTGCTTGTCCATCCGTAATACTCTACATTCCCTTGTTGCGCTCCTGCGAATATCAACGGATAATCGGATTCTCCGGTGGGATTATAACCGGCCATAGCAGCTGCTACATTCTGTTCCGTATCGCGTACACCTATAAATCCGGAAAGGGCTACGCCGCCTTCTATTTCTGTTCTTGCATCCTTAAAAGCATCTCGCAAATATTCTATGTCGCTTTGTTCCAATTCAGCAACATCCTTTAATGTCCCGTCAGACGCACGAAATTTAATGTTCCCCCCAATCTCTCCGGCGTCTAAGTCGAAATAAGTTTGTCCGTCGCCACTTTGAATCCGCCCCGTAGCAAGGAAACGCCCGTTAATGGTCGTTGCGCCATAAGTTAGGGAAATAAGACGCGCCGGCCGCTTTCCGTCGGTGTCCGTTATCGCGCTGCTTAGGCTTCCCACTAAGAAATAGTAATATATAGGGTCGCCGTCTACCGCTCGCTGTACTGTGTCGAAAACGATGTTTCCGGCCGTTCCTGTCTTTTGGCAACGGGCGTATATGTAGTAGACCGTTCCGCTTACAAGGTTCGAAAAGGTGGCCGTATTTAGCTGCCAACTTTTTACGGTTTCCGCTATCGTATAGTGAACCAACGTACCGCCTACCACCTTTACCGTATTGGGATTCCCTTCGTAGTTCGGTTCAAAGCGGGTGTTCTGTAATACGAACTGCTGGGAACGTGCGCCGGTGGCTAACATGGTCGTTTCAATCGAAAGCGGCTTTATCTTCTCGCTGTAATAGTGTCCTTCGGGGTCGAAAACATTAGCTAATACTTCTTGGCTGGCTTTCCAATTGCGGCGGGCCTTCGACGGGTCGGCAAGGTCGTTTATCTCTATAACATTGTCGATTTTCTGCAAGTCTTCGATAACGCGGGTTATCGTTGTTTTGGTTACGCTATCGCCCAAGGTTATATTATACTTGTATTCCCGCAGCAAATCGCGCGTAAAGGCCGTAATTCGTACCGATTTGTTTACGCCTATGTCTTCATCTTCCACCGGGATATAATCGCCGACGGCGAAAAGGTTTACTACGGTCAATTCGCCGGCGAACTGACGTATAAAATTTTCGTCGATACTTAACCCGTACTGTACTTGCGGCTGGCTGTATTCGGCTATTGCCTTGTTGCCTTCCGCAAGGAGTTTGTTTTCCGCGTCGGTCTTGTAAGCGTCCGGCAAATTTATATCCGTGAAGAAATACTTATCGCCTACGCCGAACTGAAACGCCGCACTTGTTTCGCTGGGGAACTTCATGCCGTTTTCGTCCGTGAACGGTACCACCTGTATTTCCTTCGTCGCGTGGTCGTACTTGTGTATGTCAAATTCATAGCCGGCCAAGTTTCCGGTAGTGAACTTTACCTTTGCAGTAGCTCCGTCGATAAGCCACTTTGTATTACCCGCGCTATCCTTTTCGTTAAGGTCGAAGTTCATAGTAGCGTCCTTAAAAGCATAATACGCGCTTCCGGCGGCTGTTACTTCGCCGTAGCGTTCGGGTCTGATGTCGTCGAATATCTTTGTATTCTCCTTCAACCCGTAAGCCGCAATAGCGGCCGCGTCCTCGATGTAGGAAGCGTTTTTAGCTTTGCCCGGAAGACAAAGACGGGTATAACGGTATTTGTCCCCAAGGTTGCTACTACCGCCGTAGACGTATAGCCGGGTAACTACGTTCTTGGAATTGATGTTTTGGCGCGTTAATTCGTAAAGCCCGCCGGTACGTCCGTACCGGAAGGTATAGGGGAAGTTTACCCCGGCCGTTTTGATATTGAGCGTACGAACGCCGTTAGCTTGGGTAATCTCAAATTCGGTGCTGTACTGTTCGCAAAGGTCTTGCAACACTTCCAAACAATTCTTTTCCGTATAGGTAAGCGTTTTATACTCCGTATTGGCCGGATAAACGCCTAACACCCATTTACCCGGATATACGCGGGTAAGGTTCCCGATAAGAATACCTAAGAAGTCTTCTAAATCGCCCGTAAAGCTATCTAATACGGTATCGTCCGGTAACAAAAATTGCACGTCGATTAACTCGTACTGTACGCCTTCGAAAGTAAGGGTATATTCGAAATTCCGGTTTCCGGTCTTCTTAATGCCCGGAAGCTGGTTAAGGGTATAAGTCTTCCCGTAAACGTCTATTTGGTCGCCCAAGTGGAAGGTTAAGGGCGTGGCACTTTTTACGGTTATCGCCACCGTATCCGCCCCTAACAGCGTAATACTTTGTTCGGCCTTGGTAACTCCGGACTTACGCGCCCGCGAAGTCAATAGGGCCGTAGTCCCGTCCGGGTGTCTTACTATAATTTGTTCCATACGATAATACCGTTAGTAGTGAAACTTTCTATTTCTTCGATAACTCCGGCGACAATGGCGTAAAAAATTCCGTCGGTCGTGTATTCGTGACTCGCTGTTACGTCGGTTCCGTAAACGTCGTTCGTTTGGGTTCCGTCGCCCCAAAAGATAGTAACCGCCTTCTTGCTGGTTAGGGTAATCGTTAGCGTTTTCGTATCATTGCTTAAACGCTGGTGCCGTACGATACGCTTTACCGGGTCGGGTTCCTTCAATTTCAAGGTAAAGGTTCCTACCATAAGGTCGTCGTTCCAACGTTTGTTAATGGCTACCCCGTTCTCGTTATAGACTTCGTAAAGCAACGGTTTCGTAGGGTGTATATCTACCATAAGCCGCTGGGTGTTGGGCCGGTTGAATACGTCCAAGAAGTCGTTTAGCTTCGTAACAAAGTCTACCTTCCCGTTCGCTTTCATAAAGCAATTAAGGGCTATTTCGCGGGGTTGCAGTATCTTGTTTTCAAGGTCTACTATCTCCCCGTGATAATCCGGCCAATCAACGGAAACCGGGGTTTTCATTTTGGGACGGTCAAGAAGGCCGTTACTTTCGCTTACATAAATATCCCAAGCCTTAAAATCGGTTCCGTCTATACTGTAAGCCAATTGCGCCACCGTAGCAATACTTTCGGTAATTTCTTCCTGCGGCAAGGCGGTATTATATACCTTAACTTCGTCGATACAACCGTACCCGTTGGCGGTCGTATAGATGTCTTGCAGGATAGCGAAACCGGTAGGCTGGGCGGGTAGCGTAATGGTCTGCACCAATGCCGTATCAAGGTAAATGCGGATTGTTAGGCCCTCTTTGACGATAGCCCAATAGCCCCAAGTATCGGCCGCAAGGTTAAACCACGCTTCCGTATAACCTTCTATGGCTTCCCAGCGGGCAAAGAATCCGATACGCTTACCTGTAAAGCCGTCCGGGAAGGCTGAACGCTTCAACCAGGCAAGCAGGGTAAAGTTCCCGGTAAGGGGAATTACGTTTTTGTCTATATCGCAATGCCCGCTACCGTCGAACTTTATACAGTTGCCTTGCTTGCCGCCGGTAAAGTCCGCTTCTACTACCGTACCGTCCGCCCGCGTCTTGCTGTAATCGTAGGCAATGGTAGAACCGGCCGCTTCATCGAAGGGCATATTTAGGATAATGTTACTTTCGTCTGCCATATCAATACGTTTTAGTCGTTTTTCGAATAACTTTTATTATCGCGTTACCTTCGCCGTCGCCGGCGGTGGTCGTCAAGCTCCCGCCGTAGTGGTTTACGCAAATCTTCGCGTTATCCCGCGCTTCTACCTCTACGGTGGTGTCGTCGAATACGTCTACCATGACGAAGGAATTACCGGTAGCAAGAACCTTTAACCGGCTTTGGTGCTTTACGAATACCTGCCCTACGTTCCAACCGTCGTAAGTGGCGGTACCCTCGCAACGGCCAAGGGCTACTACGTGCCGGAAGTTTCCGGCCGTAATAGCGCGGTCGAGGAATACGCCGTAGGCTTCGCAAGTGCCTACGAAGTGCCGGCGTATAAATTCATTGCTGGGGTACTCGTTGCTTAGGCAGAAGTCGATACCTTCAAGGTACATTTTTATAAGTTTGTCTTTCTCCTTGGTATCTATAAGGCGGTCGTACCATTCTTCGCAAATGCCTTTCTTTTTGGCGTCGCGGGCCAATCGTTTATTTACTTCCATATCGCTACATTGTTATTCCTTGCGCCCGTAACGGGTCGGACGCGCTTCCCGAAGTATTCTTTTCTATCTGTTCAAGGTGCCGGTTCGATACGCTTAGTTTGCCGTCGATGTTGGCAAGGTGTATAAGCTGCTGGCGCAAGATTTCTATTTCCTGCACTTGGTTTACACGTACAGCGTTCGTTTGTCCGGCCAATAGGTCTATACTTTCTTGGCTGGCTCCCTTAATTGCACCGGATAGGCTCGTAGTTGGGTCGCCGTTATCGTCCAAGTCCTTAAACAAGTCTTCGTACAACTTCAAGGCTTCGGCGTACCCTTGGGCTATCGAGTTTACCCTATCCTTAAACCGTTTTTGTTCTTCCGGGGTCAAGCCGTCGAAGGAACCGCCGCCTTCTTTATCGAAACCCATATCTTGCTGTAATTGCTTTACTGCTCCTTCTAACTGCGTTTCTAAAAGTTGCTTTTTTAAGGCGTTCTTTACGGCATTACCTAATACCTGGTTCGTAACCTTTTCAATCGCGCTTTTTACTTTGTCGCTGTTGAAACCGTCGGAGTAGGCTTCGGCTATCGCGTCGGACAATTGCGTAGCCAAGTCCTTTGCCGAAGTCTGTGTTACGCTCTCGGTAATTTCGGCTATGGTGTTTTCGATTTGGCGGCCTAATTCGTCGTATTGCTCTTTGTATTGGTCTACCTTATCGCGGTCGGTCTTCTTCTTGCCTTCTTCCGCTTCCCACATAGCCTGCAAGTGCTCACGTTGTTCGCGCATATTGTTGATAAGGGCCTTTTGGTTGTCGTAAACCGATTCGCCTAACGCCTTATCTACGGCGTGTTCAAGTGCTTTATATACTCGCTCCAATTCTTTAACGGCCGCCGCGTGTTTCTTAATGGCACGTTCGGCCCGACGGTCGCGGAAATTGAACACTTCGAACGCGGAAGAAATAAGCCCTATACTACCTTGTATAATCCCCAGCGGGTTGCCGGTTGCGATACCTTCGGCTAATTGTCCGGCGGAACCTATCATTTCGCCGATGTCGCCTAAAAGCTGCTGGGTTACTTCGTCGCCTGCAAGTCCCATGTTTGCAAGCGCACCCGTAACCGCGTCGAACGAACCCTTTACCAAATCGGCCGTAGCTCCTACGCCTTTGAATACTTCGGATAGGTTCGCTTTGCTTGCGTCCTTCTTATAGTCCTTCAAAGCCGTAGAAAGGGCCTTAAACGGGTTGCGGGTCTGTATTTCGTCCTTGGCTTCCCGTAACTTGCTTAAAACTACGTCTAAGTCTTGCGGGTTAAGTTCTACGCCTAATTGGGCCTTTTGCGCTTCGATTTTATCTATAAGGGCCTGTATTTGCGCCGTAGTAAGGTCGTCGAGGTTCCCGAAAAGTTGCTCCCAAGCCCCGGAATCGGTCAATTCCTGCAACGCTGCGGACGAAAGGGCCTTATTCTTGGCTTCCTGCAATTTCGCTACTAATTCTTCGTTCTTCTGCTGGGTCGCCAAAGCTATTTTTTCGTCGTATTGCGCGGAAATATCGGCGCATTTTTGCTGATATGTTTTGTATTCCTCTACCAATGCGTCGTAGTCTTCGTTCCCCGAACTTTTTGCGTATTTTTTGCGCTCTTTCTCCAAATTCGCCAAGGCTTCCAAGGCTATACGGCGTTCGTCGTCCGTCTTGGCCTTCGCCAATTGCTCGTTAAGAAGGCGGCTATTTTCGGCGTAGTTGGCTTCAAAGGTTATCTTCTTACCCAAATAGTCCGCATATTCGGATAATAGGGCTTTTGTCCGGTCTTTGGCCTTTTGCTCTACGTCTTCCTGCTGCTTCTTAATAATGTCGCTTTTACCTTTGTCAAGGTCGGAACCGTCCCCGGTCAAAGCCTTACGCTTTTCTTCCAAGATATTAACCATTTCCAAAATGGAACGTGCCCCGGAAAGTTGTTCTTTAAGCTCCTTTTCGAATCCGGCTAAAACGGTTTCCTTCGTTTCGTTGGCTATGGCGTTATTTAGCTTCTGCAATTCTTCGGCTTGTGTCTTTGTGGCCGTTCCGCTTCCGATAGCCTTAATAAGCTGGTCGCGCTGCTTCTGTAAATAATCCAAATAGCTACTTCCTTCTTTCAGCAACCCGGCGAACTCGGCTTTTGCGGCATTGCGTACTACTTCGTCTTTGGAATTTACCCAATTGTAATACTCCGTATATTTCTTTTTCCGGGCTTCCAATTGTTCCGTAAACGGGTCTTTTTGCGTAGTCTTAGAAGACGTGCCGGATAAATCCATTTTTTTAAGTAACGCTTCCTGTTCTTTGATTTTCGCCAATAACTCGGCCCGCTCCTTATCGGTGGTAGCTTCCTTGTATTTCTTCCGTAGTTCGGAAATGGTCTTTTCCAAAGCCTCTATACTGCCTTCTGCAATTTTATTCGCACCGGCCCCGATAGAATCCAAAATTTCGCGTTCTTTCGCGGTAAATTCTACTTGTTGGTTTATCAAGGCGTTGTATTCCCGTTCCGCTTTCGCTACGGCTTCTTCGGCCTTTTGCCAATTGCGGGATTTTTCAATTACAACGCCTTCCCGCTCCACGCCGTAACCGTCCTTATAAGTTCCTTTCTTCGATACATACGCTTTCGGAGTGGCCTCTAACTCCTGCTGGGCCTTTAATACTTCCTTGTATTTCTCTACGGCCAATTCCTGCACGGCCAAAGCCTTAGCGCGTTGTAAACACGCTTCTATAAACTTGCCTTTATTAGCTACTAACAAATCTTCCGCGTCCTTAACTGACTTTATGGAAAATCCCAAGTCCTCGAAGCGGTCTTTATTGTCTTCGATAAATTTGTTTTTAGCGGCCATATCGTTACCTAACCGGTTCCAAGCATTAGACAGTTCGATAATTGCCGTAACCGGTTCGGCGGCAGCTTCTACCACTTTGTTATTAAATTCTTCTTGCGCCTTCTTTGCTTCCCGGTTCTTGGATATGAATTTGGAAATTAAGGCTATCGCGGCGGTAATCGCTACTGAAAGGCCAAGGGTTAAGGTCGCCATTAACGCCTTTGCCGCTACGTTGGAAATACCCAAAGCCGTAGCAAACTTCGTTTCCGCTACGGTAAGTAATTCTTTCGCCTTGCGGACTAATACAAGCTGGGTATATGAATCCTTGTTTAAGGTTTTGGCTACCTGCTGCAAGCCTATGGTTATAGCCATAAGGGACTGAACTTTAACCATAATCTTTTGCAGGTTTTCGTTTTCCCCGGCAAACAGTCCTACTGCACCCTGCGCGGCCGAAAAAGCCCCGCTTATACCGCCCATTACCTCTAATACGGTATTCATATTTTGGTAGTCGTCGGACATAATTTTAGCCTGCGTATTTGCGTCGGCCATAGCGTCCGCCAAACGGCCTAATTCCGCCTGCATAGCCCTAAATTCGTCCGTATCTCGTTTCCCTGCCTGCTCCATTTCCGCAAGTGAATTTTTAAGGTTCATAACTTGCGTTCGTAACATCCCCTTTGCCTTCGCGTTTTGCTCTACCTTGGCCTTATTTTCGTTTAAGGCTATTTCTTCCTTCAATAGAGCGTCCGCCGTATTCGCTACTTCCTGCAAAAGTGTTTTTCGCTGGCTTATTTCGTCCTTTATGGCCTGCCGTTTTGCCGTTAATGCCCTATATTCTTCGTCCCCCTTGGCGGTGCCTTTCATAAAGGCGGCCCCGGCCGCTTCACCCAAACGGGCGTACTCTTTTTCAAGGTCGGCGATTGCGTTACTATGGATTGCGGCCATAGTGTCTATATCCTTAAACGCCGCTTCAATTTGTGCGGCGGCTTCTCTGTACGCGGCTTCCATACGTTCGCCGCCTTCTACGGTTGCATCCGTGAAGCCTTGTACGCGCCTTTTGGTTTCGGCCAATGCGCTATTTATTTGCCCGTTATTCGCAATTATATCGAACTCCAAGGCACCGCCTTTTATATTCATCGGATAATGCTATTTATTTGTTGTAAAACACTTTCGGCGTTCTCGCTGGTTATCTTGGTTGTCGTGTTGCCCGCTGTATTGCCGTCTTCGTCGTCGGCCATGCGCGGCGCGTCGATTAACAACCGTTGAACAACGGCCCAAGCTACGCCGTGATGTAAGTAATCCCATGTCCAGCCAAGGTGGGCGCAAATCGAACCCCGGCGGCCGTAAGGACTATTAAGCCCTATTACTCTATGCGCTCCGTCCTCGGTTGGGTCGTCCTTGCGCCGCTCATCAAGCGCATAGAGTTTATAAAATCCCCTAAGTTGCTTACGCTGGTTACGGCTTCGGAAAGTCCTACCAATTTGGAAGGTTTAATAGTGTGGAAGAAAAGGGCCGTAAGCCGGTCTAACTCCTTATCGTCGTTGTATTTTTTTACCCTTCCGCCCGCGCAAACTTCGGTAACGTGGTAGTCTTCGCCCAATACGGCAATAGCGATTATTCGGGCCATACGCGCGGCGTTATCTTTGGCTATGCGCTTCGCTTCCGCCAAGGTTTCCGTTCCGCCGGCTGTAAGCCGTTTTTCGTCTAAGCCCATTTCTACCCATATCGCGCTAAGTCTGTCAAGAACCGAAAGCGTAGGTTCCTGTATTTCGAAGTCTTCCTTTACCGTAACTACTTCGGGGCGTTGAAAGAACCCTTTAACGCCTTTTTTACGCCGGCGGATTTTGTGTGTAACGCTGAACCGAACCCCTTGCTTTACCAAAAGGTTAAGTTCTTCGCGCTCTAACTCTAAATCCGTTTTTTCTCTTATGTTATCTTCGTTCATATCGTAGCTAAATCAAGAAAGCCCCCGAAACTTTCATTTTGGGGGCTTTCGGGTTAAAATAAGGCTTTCCCCGCGTTATGCCTGTGCGTCTGCGGTCATAAGCGTAGCGGTCATTTTCTTAGTTCCCGTTTTGGTCGGCTGCATAACCGTACCGGCGACCTCGATAAGAAGAATACCGCTTTTGCTGAAAGTTGCGTTAATCTTACTTACGAGCTTCATGCGCGGAATCTCGAATTTAAGGCCCTGTTCCGGGGTAATGCGTACCGACTTTTCGACTACGGGGATTTTGTCCGGGGCTTCCCATTTATCCGGCGTTGAACCCGTGCCGGGGGTACCTACGCCGCCCAAAAGGTCGGCAAGAACCGTAACCGAAGGGTTCATAATCGAAAAGTTGAAGTTCGTTTTTCCGCCCCGGCTAATGCTTATTACGGGGTCGTCCACTTCTTCGGCGTAGTGGTCGGTTGTTTCCGGGTCTTCCTGCGTCATCGTGCAGGTGTCTTGGTAGGTATAACCCAATACGTCCAAGGTTTCGCCCATACCGCCGTCCTCGGCAATTGCTCCTACCTCAATCTTGGAAAGACCGATAGTATAAGTTTTCTTTGCTGCCATTGTCGTAAATTTTAATTAGTTCGTTGTATATTCCATTCTACCCGCAAGTTGTTGTAATGCTCGTTAATGCCCGGTTCTTTAATTATGGCTTCCGTAGAAACCCGAATAGTCAGCCCGGTAATGTTCGCCGATTTTAGAACCGATAGAACAATAGCCGTTAGTTCGCGTATTCGCTCCCTATGCGCCTTAAATTGTTCGGTTCGGCCTATCCTTTCCTTTTTGTCGGGGACGTGGATATTTACGTTTGAAGTTCCGGTTTGCGGTACTTCGTGGTTTAGGAATAGGTTGTTAATTACTACGTCTTCCTTCCCGGAATTATCCGGCCGTTCTCCCTGCACGAATATTCCGCCGCTAAGGGCCGCTTTCAATTCGGCCGAAGCGTTCAGAATCTCAAAAAGAATATCATCGGTTTCTATACTCTGCATACCTCTTTGTGTTAAATCCATAACCGGCAATGAAGCCGGCCGAGGTCGAACTTTTCGCAAGTTCCGGTTACTACAACTAAGCCCGTTGCTTTGGCTGCTTCTACAAACTCGGTATTCGAAAGCTGGCTAACGTCTACCTTCTCCCGCGTTACAATTACCTGCGTGCCTTCGGGAATTTTGGCCGTACCTTTCGGTAGCTGGATAAGCGAAGCGAATACGCGGGTTTCTCCGTCGGCGGTCTGAATTGTCGAACCTTTACCGTTGGTTTCTTCCCGGCAAACTGCTTCTAACTCCCATGCGGCGGCGGGCGTTTCCCAAGAACCGTTAGGTAATTGGACGCTTTCGCCGTCGTGCTGCAAGGCGTACAAGTATTGCGGGTATTGGTAGGAAGTCGTTACCATACGTTGCTTTTGTTCCGAATTTTGGGCTTGCCGGCCGGCGTAATGCCTAATTCCGTGCAAGTCGCGTTATACCAAAGTTTGATAGCGTCCCAATTCCAACTAATGGAATACCCGCCTTCTCCGATATTGGCAAGGGGGATAAGCGTTGTAAACTCTCGGCAAATGGCCGTTTTAGCCTTCCGCACGTCTACCGGTGCGTCCGGGTCGGGGATAAGTCCGCTTTGGTTGCAAAGTATCAAATCCACGTCGTCCGCCGATAGCTGGAATTTGCCGACCGTTTTAGTAATCCATTCTTTGTAAGTCATCGGGTAAGGGTATTAGGATAGGGGCGACCGTTGCCGGCCGTCCCCTTTCCGGTTAGTGTGTCCAAGTGCTGTTAGAAGTGTCCATAAGGAAGGAACGGCCCGAAGAAAGCCAAGCCGGGAAAGCGTTTGCAATTCCTACGGTAACTTCTTCGATAGGTTCCTCGGTGGAATACTTCTTTACGCAGGTGTGGCCGTTCATAGCTTTGATTGCTACGGAACCTTTAAGGTTCATATCGGCCGGCTTCTTCCAATAGGTCGAACCGAGCACCTTGCTTTCGCTGAACATTACCACGTTGTCGGCGAACGGGTTGCCGGTAATGCGGCTTCCGTCGTCCTTCTCGATAGTAATATCTTGGTCGATAACTACGACCTGCAAGCCGCGCAGGTACGCCAAACCTTTCATAGCCGCGTTTACCTGCTCCAAGCTCGGCGTTTGTGCGATGTTCAAGGCGTTAGCCGCGAACGAAGCGCAAAGTTTCGTTACTTCCTCGGTCTGAACCATAAGCGCGAAGGTGTCAAGGTTCATAAAGGCGTACTTCAAGCTAATACCTTTCTTCTTGGCCTTAGCTACGATAGCCTTAAAGTCCTTGCTAAACGGTTTTGCGCCGGTGGTGTTCCAAGCGGCCGAGCCGGTCTGAAATCCTACCTTCTGCGTTGCGTCGATTTGATAATCTACGTCGTATTCGGTAATTACGCTATTGTTGTTGTCGTTGGTAAGCGTTACTTTACCCAACGAAATAGACTGCAACGCAATCCATTCCAAGCGGGCGGCCACCCCGTCCCAGCAGTACTGCGTATCTTCGGCCCACGCTTCTACCAACGCCCGAAGGTCGGGGTTCGCGGAAGTCATGGCTACCATAATGTCGTATTCGTTAAGCTCGTTTTCGTCCTTGGTGCGCTTAATAGCCACTTTCGGAATATCGCCCTGAATACGCGCAATAGCTTCGCGGGTCTTCTTGTTGATACTTGCGCCACGCGCTACAAGGTCGCCGGCAATCTTTAACCCTACCTGCGCTTCAAGGGCTTTCCACGTAAGCGTGTAGTTCTCCTTCAAGGGGAACAAGGTAGGATAGTAATACGGTTTAAGGTCGTAGGTATTAACTACGGCCTGCATATCCCTTTCGGTAATGCCAATCATTAAGCTCCTTTGCATAACTTTTCCCGATTAAATTAGATAAACTGAATACCGGTAAGTTTGGCTTTCACTTCGGCACCGATAGGCGGGATATTGCTTTCCCGAATCTGCCCGATAGTTACGGCGTTTACGATATGGTTGCTAAGCGCGTCTACGTCGTAGCTTTCGCCTACAAGGGCTACCGGTGCGTATTTGAAAGCTGCCCCCGAAGCCCCGGCCTTGGCTGCGAGGTAAAGCGAATCGCCGGCTTTTGCGGCAACTCCAAGGGTTGTACCTACCGTAAGGTCGTCTTTGGTCGCGTCGCCGCTGTTTGTGGCGATAGCGGTAATAGCGTAAGCCGCTTTACCGGAAGCCAGCATAAGCACGTCGCCGACTTTGAAGTTATGGCCCTTCTTTACGGTGTAGGTGGTAGCGGAGTTCGTAGCGTCGTCCGCAAGAACGGCTACTTTCACTACATGGTAAAGCCCGTTTTCATCTTTACCCACCGGCGTACCTTCGTGCAGAACTTTCTGCGTAAGGTCGGCGGCTGAAACGGTAATACCGTTCGGAATATCGGCGAGCTTGTGGGTAAACGCGCGAATAACGCGGTTATCCTTTTTCCTGTCGATTCTAAGCATTTTACAAGTGTTTAAGCGTTAAACCTCTTTACCGCCCAAGCCTTTATTTTCGGCTTCGGCGGCCTTTGCCTGTATGTAGCTTTCTACGCCCGCGCTTACTCCGTCCTTGTTGGGGGAACCAAATACCGGTTTTTCGTGAAGGCTTAGGCCCTTGTCCGCGAGTTCTTGCGTGAAGGTTGCTACATTGGCCTTTGTTTTATCCAAGAACTCGGAAAAGGCTTTTTCGTCTGCGAATGTGCGGCCCTCGAAACCTTCCAAAACCGTAGCTTTGAAACTTTCCGGTAAACTATCGCCTAAAACCTTTACAAGTTCTTCCCTGCGGCTGGCGGTTACGGCCGCGCTTTGAAGGCTCATTACTTCGGACTGCAAGCCCTTAGTAGCTTCCTTTACGGCGTTCGTAATCATTGTTTGCACGGTTGCGGCGTCCAAGGTTCCGGCCGGTGCGGGTGGGGTACCGCCTTCTTCCGGGTTCTTTTCTACAAAGTCGTACTTCTTACGCAGGTTTTCCTCGCGCGTTTTGTTCGCTTTGTCTATTTCCGCGTCCGCGTCTTTGCGCCAATCCGCTATAAACTTCGCTACGGCTTCGGCGGTAAGTTTACCTACGATACCGGTAGCTTCTTCCTTGGTATTAACCTGCATGGCGATAACTCGCGCAAGCTGGTTAAGCCCGTCTTTTCGCACGCCCGGAAACTGCGTTTCAAGTAGTGCTACAATTTCGTTTAGTTCCATTTTGATTTTTGGGATTTAATTAAACCTGCACAAAGAAACGTATTATAATAATACGCACACTTGTATAGCGTTGCAAGTTCTTTACATTCGTTTCAACAATCCAACCGTAAGGGTGCGGAAAGGCTTATAAGAAGCTGGGGCGGTCTTTGTTCGCCTTGGTAGTTGAAAAGGCAATTTTCAAGAAATTAGCAACGCAGTACAAAGAATAGCAAAAGAAGGCGATTTTAGCCCG
>ENA-ORUI01002762-ORUI01002762.1-human-gut-metagenome-genome-assembly--contig:-NODE-2762-length-13946-cov-7.692823_pt1 | contig 13946 bp, 9 predicted proteins | sample MGYA00242078_ERZ509205 | MGnify/ENA primary metagenome ERZ509205 (study PRJEB26280, sample SAMEA2338828) | human gut metagenome | biome: human gut; feature: human-associated habitat; material: faeces... | reverse complement strand
TTGGGAAATCCCAAACCCTTGAACTACATCCGATGGATGCAGGCTACGCGTTTTTTGCAAAACGCTCTTTCAGCACACCACAGGAATGCGCAGCCATCACGGAATTGTGATGATTACAGGGATTGGGATTGCATCCCAACAAGCGAATGAACACAGCAGAATTTTAATTCTGCGTGCGAATTTAGCCTTTGTGCGCACAAAGGCTCTGCTCGCCACGGTTATGGCTCTGCGAATGCGATTGAGAAACTTTTCATTCGCATTGCAAACCGGGTGGCACTTTTGTATAATTGGTTCAATGAACACACGCATAAAATCGGAGGGGCTGTCCGATTAAAAAATCTAAAAATGCGCTATTGCAGGCCACTGGGAGGAATAGCATGAACAAGCAGCAACTCGCATCGAAAATCTGGGAATCTGCCAACAAGATGCGCTCTAAAATCGAAGCCAACGAGTACAAGGATTACATTCTGGGCTTCATGTTTTATAAATTTCTGTCGGACAAAGAAGTCAAATGGCTGAAAGAGAATGACTGGACAGACGAATATCTGCCGGATTTGACCGAAGACGATGCCGAAACGCTGGATACCGTTCGGAAGAATGTCGGCTATTTTATCGCCTATGAAAATCTGTTTTCCACATGGATCAGCAAAGGCAACGACTTCAAGGCTGACGACGTAACGGTGGCATTGCAGGCATTCAGTCGACTGATCGACCCGCACCACAAAAAGGTGTTTGACGGTGTCTTTGCTACGCTGCAAACCGGCCTGTCCAAACTGGGTGAAAGCTCCGGTGCGCGGACAAAGGCCATTCGCGACCTGATCTATCTCATCAAAGATATTCCCATGGACGGCAAGCAGGATTATGATGTTCTCGGCTTTATCTACGAATATCTGATCAGCAACTTTGCAGCAAACGCAGGCAAGAAGGCCGGCGAGTTCTACACGCCGCACGAAGTTTCGCTGCTCATGTCTGAAATCGTGGCGTACCACCTGAAAGACCGGGAAGAGATCAAAATTTACGACCCCACCAGCGGTTCCGGCTCACTGCTGATCAACATTGGTCAGTGTGCCGCACGGTATATGGGCAATGGCAACAACATCAAATACTACGCACAGGAGTTGAAGGAAAACACCTACAACCTGACCCGCATGAACCTTGTCATGCGCGGCATTCTGCCCGACAACATTGTAACGCGCAACGGCGATACGCTGGAGGAAGATTGGCCGTACTTTGAAGAAAACGACCCGGTCAACACCTACGACCCGCTGTTTGTGGATGCGGTGGTATCAAATCCCCCATATTCGCAGGCGTGGAATCCGAACGACAAAGAGAACAACCCGCGCTTTTCGGATTACGGCCTTGCCCCCAAAGGCAAGGCAGACTACGCCTTTTTGCTGCACGACCTGTATCACATCCGCAATGACGGCATTGTGACCATCGTTCTGCCCCACGGTGTTCTATTCCGTGGCGGTGAAGAAGGTACAATTCGCAAAAATCTGATTGACCACAACAACATTGATGCAATCATCGGTCTGCCCGCCAATATTTTCTTCGGCACAGGCATTCCCACCATCATCATGGTGCTGCGGAAGAATAAAAAGGATTCGGACGTTCTGATTATTGATGCGTCTAAGGGCTTTGAGAAGGACGGCAAAAACAATAAGCTGCGTGCCTGTGACATCAAACGCATTGTGGATGCTTACAAGGAACGCCCGGAGAAAATCGAAAAGTTCGCACGCAGAGTATCCCGCGCAGAGATTATCCAGAATGATTACAACCTGAACATCCCCCGGTATGTGGATTCCTCGGAAAAGGCTGAGAGCTGGGATATTTATGCTTCCATGTTTGGCGGCATTCCCGAGGCCGAACTGCAAGACCTGTCTGCCTATTGGACAGCATTCCCGCACCTGAAAGCGGCTCTGTTCAGCCCGGACAACGAAGCCTATTGCCGTCTGAATGTGGCCAATTTGAAGAACGCTGTTCTGTCCCACCCGGATGTGGTGGCGTTCAAGACCGCTTTCCAGAATGCTTTCGGTGACTTTGATGCCTATTTGAAGTCCGCACTCATCGACGGCATGATGCAGCTGAATGCTGCCGGCGAGGAAGAACGCCTGAGCCGGGAAATCTTTGCACGGCTGGCAGGAATTCCGTTGGTTGACCGCTATGCAGCATACCAGCTTTTGGACGATGACTGGAAGAAAATTGCCATCGACCTTGAAATCATCCAGACCGAGGGTTTTGCCGCAACCAAGCAGGTAGACCCCAACATGGTGCTGAAAAAGGATGCCGAGGTGCAGGACGGCTGGGTGGGCCATGTGCTGCCCTTTGAGCTGGTGCAGAGCGTTAAAATGCACGAGGAAGTAACAGCACTGCAGGCAAAGGAAACCAGACTTTCCGAGATTGCCGGAGAATATGAAAGCCATCTGGACGAACTGAGCGAGGAGGACAAGGAGCAGAACTTTGTGAATGACGCAAAGGACGCCTTTGTTGCCGCTGAGGTCAAAAAGGCCATCAAGGCGCGGGAAGTAGAGCCTGCCACCATGAGCATTCTGAAGGATGTGGACGCGCTGTTTGCCGAGGAAAAGACCCTGAAAAAGAAAGTCAAGGACGACAGTGCGGCACTCCATCAGCGCACCAAGAGCGTGATCGAGCACCTGACCGATGAAGAAGTGCGTGACCTGCTGCATCGCAAGTGGATCCTGCCCCTGATGGAAAATCTGAACAGTCTGCCGGATGCCGTTCTGGACGATTTTGTGAAGCAGTTGGATGCCGTCTGCAAGAAATATGAAACCACCTTTGAGGACGTAGAGAGCCAGATTGCCGATACCGAGCACGAATTGCTGGGGCTGCTGGACGATCTGCAGGGAAATGAATTTGACATGCAGGGCATTGCAGAACTCAAAAAGTTGCTGGGAGGTGAATGATTATGCAGGATAACGAGAAGAAACCTGCCCTCCGGTTCAAGGGCTTCACTGACCCTTGGGAACAGCGTAAGCTGGGAGAAATTTGCGATTTCATTACAAAAGGTGCAACGCCAACAACATACGGCTTTTCATGGCAACCAGATGGAGTCCCCTTTTTTCGCAATGATTCGATCAAGGATAATGTTTTTGTGTTTGGAGAGTTTTCATATATTTCGGAAGCTGCTAACGAAGTATTAAAGCGTTCGGAAGTACATGGAAATGACATTCTTATCGCTATTACAGGTGATATTGGAAAAGTTGGAATTATACCTGACACAGTTGAAAAAGCAAATATCAATCAGCATATCGCAAGAGTTCGCATTCGTAAAGAAGCACTTCCGTATTTTGTATATCAATACCTAGCATCGGATGATACGCAAAAGGAATATCAAAAAATTAAAACAGGTTTGTCGATGCCCCAGCTAAGTTTGGAGCAGGTTCGAGACATTGTTGTGAAGATTCCTGAGTTCAATGAACAGGGAAAAATTGCAGATTGCCTTAGACGTATTGACACCCTTATCACCCTTCATCAGCGTAAGTATGAGAAGCTGGTGAATATCAAAAAGTCCATGCTGGACAAGATGTTCCCCCAAAATGGGGAATCTGTGCCGGAAATTCGCTTCAAGGGGTTTACTGACCCTTGGGAACAGCGTAAGCTGAAAGAACTCTACTTTCAACTAACTGAGCGCAATGCCGATTTGCTTCCGTACCAGAAGACACTTTCTGTTGCCACAATGTCTTTTAGGACGGATGGCAATGGTGCCGCAGATACTTCGCTTGCAAACTATAAAAGATTAAGAACCGGAGATATTGCGTTCGAGGGCCACACAAGTAAGGAGTTTCGGTATGGCCGATTTGTACTAAATGATGTGGGCGATGGAATTATGTCACCAAGATTTAGTGCTTTGAGGCCTTTGCACGAGATGCCAATAAATTTTTGGAAATATTACATTCACTATGAACCAATCATGAGAAAAGTGCTTGTAAACTCGACAAAAGCGGGCACTATGATGAATGAATTGGTTATTAATGAGTTCTTGCAAGAAAGCATTTTAGTGCCTAGCGTGGCTGAACAGCAGGCAATAGGCCGTTTTTTCAAGCAACTCGACACCCTTATCACCCTTCATCAACGTAAGTTGGAAAAGCTGCAAAACATCAAGAAATCTTGTCTTGAAAAGATGTTTGTATAAAAACAAGTGGTGCAATTTGCCCGCAACCAGAAGATGGACGTACCGTCGTTTGTTGTTTGGCTAAGGAGCAACGCAATTTCTCTTGCCAATTCAGAATATGCAAAACAGGCAGATGAATGAAAATTAAGGCAATGTCAGACGCTTGGAACAGCTGTGTTTTAAGACTATCGAGAGTCAAAAATCAAAATTTGAGCCGAATACGCAAAACCGAGAGTGAAATTTTCAGCGAACATTCGGTAGGCGGTGGAAAATAGCTGCTGAAAGTGTGCATTTGCTCCTACTTGGGAACAGCGTAAGATTTCTGAATTGGCTGAGAAAACCTATGGTGGGGGAACGCCTACAACATCCAATGAAGCATTCTGGAACGGTAATATTCCGTGGATACAATCTTCGGATATCGTTGACGGCAAGCTGATGGGTGTGGAGCCACGAAAGTATATAACACAGACCGGTTTGAATAGTTCTGCAACACAACTTGTACCAAAAGATTCAATCGCAATTATCACGCGCGTCGGTGTTGGAAAACTCGCATATATGCCGTTTTCCTATTCCACAAGTCAGGATTTCTTGTCGTTGAGCAAGTTGAATACGGAGCCGTTTTTTACAGTTTATGCTTGTTATAAGAAATTGCAGTCGGAACTTAACACGGTACAAGGCACATCAATTAAAGGCATAACCAAAGATGAACTTTTAGCAAAGACAATATCGGTGCCTGTATATTCAGAGCAAAAACAAATCGGTTCTTTCTTCACTCAGCTTGATACCCTTATCACCCTTCATCAGCGTAAGCTGGAAAAGCTTGTACAAATTAGAAAAGCCTTCGCAGAGAGGTGCTTTTTGCAAAGTCGAAAGGAGCTCGTTATGGCGTTTACAAAAGAAGCCGATTTTGAAGAGGCGGTGGTAAAACTCCTGATAGAACGCGGCTGGAAAGATGGTGTGCTGAAAAACTACACCGAACAGCAACTGATCCAGAACTGGGCGAACATCCTTTTTGAGAACAACCGCGGCATTGACCGGCTGAACGATTATCCGCTGACGGATGGCGAGATGCAGCAGATCATGGAACAGGTCATGAACGCGAAAACGCCGATGAAGCTGAATAAATTTATCAACGGCAAAAGTGTGCTTATCAAGCGTGACAATCCTGACGATAAGCTGAATTTCGGCAAAGAAGTGTCCCTGAAAATCTATGACCGACTGGAAATTGCAGCTGGACTCAGTCGCTACCAGATCGCAGAGCAGCCAAAGTTCCCCACCAAGTCCAAAATTTTGAATGACCGCCGCGGCGATTTGATGCTGCTCATCAATGGTATGCCGGTCATTCACATGGAACTGAAAAAGAGCGGTGTTTCCATCAAACAGGCTTGCAACCAGATTGAAAAATACGCGGCAGAGGGCATTTTTATGGGACTGTTCTCGCTGGTGCAGATTTTTGTGGCCATGAACCCGGAAGAAACGGTCTACTTTGCCAATCCCGGCCCGGAAGGACAATTCAACCCCAGCTACTATTTCCATTGGGCGGACTTCTACAACGAGCCGATGAACGACTGGAAAGACGTTACAACGGCACTTTTGTCTATCCCGATGGCGCATATGTTGGTGGGTTTTTATACCGTTGCCGATGGTTCCGATGGCATTTTGAAGGTGATGCGCAGCTATCAGTACTACGCTGCCAGCAAAATTTCGGATGCCGTTTCCAAGGCGAAATGGGAGAATGACCAGCAGCGCGGCGGCTACATCTGGCACACCACAGGTTCTGGCAAGACCATGACTTCTTTCAAGTCCGCTCAACTGATTGCATCTTCCAAGGATGCGGACAAAGTGATTTTTCTGATGGACCGAATCGAGTTGGGCACTCAGAGCCTGAAAGAATACCGCAACTTTGCAGGGGAAAACGAGGAGGTGCAGGCTACTGAGAACACGGATGTTCTTGTGGACAAGTTGAAAAGCACTTCGCCGTCCGATACGCTCATCGTGACTTCCATCCAGAAGATGAGCAACATCAAGGATGATGCACAAAACAAGCTGAACCCCAACGACATTGCGCTGATCAACGCAAAGCGGTTGGTTTTTATCGTGGACGAGTGCCACCGTTCCACCTTTGGTGATATGATGCAGACCATCAAGCATACATTCCCGAAAGCACTGTTCTTTGGTTTTACCGGTACGCCGATCCAAGGCGAAAACCAGAAGAAAATGAGCACCACCGCCACCGTTTTCGGCAACGAACTGCATCGGTACAGCATTGCAGACGGCATCCGGGATCACAACGTGCTGGGCTTTGACCCTTACAAGGTGCTGACCTTCAAGGACAGCGACTTGCGGAAAGCGGTCGCACTGGAAAAAGCAAAGGCATATTCTGTGGACGAAGCTCTGGCCGACCCACAGAAGAGCAAGGTGTTTTATAAGTATCTGAATCTGCCGATGGCAGGCGGAAAAGATGCGCTCGGTGAGGAGATAAAGGGCATCGAGGATTATATTCCCAACACCCAGTATGAGGGCGAAGAACACCAGAAAGCCGTGGTGGAGGACATTTGCGAGAACTGGCAGACCCAGAGCCGCAACAGCAAATTTCATGCCATTTTTGCAACCTCCAGCATCCCGGAAGCCATCCAATATTACAAGCGGTTCAGAGAAGCCGCACCATGGCTGAAAGTCACCGCACTATTTGACCCCAACATTGACAACAACGGCAAAGGCATCACCAAAGAAGAGGGGCTAAAAGAGATCGTAGAAGACTATAACGCCCGCTATGGACAGGACTTCAGCATTCCGACCTTTGCCAAGATGAAAAAGGACATTGCGGCACGGCTGGCGCACAAATTGCCCTACCAGCGCATCGAGCGCACCCCGGAAAAACAGCTTGATCTGCTGATCGTGGTGGATCAGATGCTGACAGGCTTTGACTCCAAGTGGATCAACACCCTGTATCTGGATAAAATGCTGCAATACGAAAATCTGATTCAGGCGTTCTCCCGCACCAACCGACTGTTTGGCGATGACAAACAGTTTGGCACCATCAAGTATTACCGCCGTCCGCACACGATGGAGAAAAACATCGCAGATGCGGTAAAAGAGTATTCCGGCGATAAACCGTTCGGTCTGTTTGTGGACAAACTGGACAAGAACGTGGAAAAACTGAATGCTCTCTATGCGGAGATCAAAGATCTGTTTGTGTCGGCGGGCATTGAAGAGTTTTCGCAGATCCCTGCGGATATGGCAGAGCGCAAAAAGTTTGCCGACTTGTTCCAGTCCTTCAACGAAAATCTGGAAGCAGCCAAGGTACAGGGCTTCGAGTGGGATAAGCCCATTGTGATCATCAACGAGGATACAGATGAGAAAACGGAACTTCATGCGGACTTTGACGAGAGAACGTTCAAAGTGCTGGCACTCCGCTATAAAGAGCTGTTCACGCCGAATCCGGATGGCAGTGAAAATGACCCGGACGATGACGTTCCCTATGCGGTGAACAGCTATCTGACCACCATTGATACTGCTGACATCGACACGGATTACATGAACTCCCGCTTTGAAAAGTACCTGAAAATTTTCTATCAGGAAGGCGCAGAAGCGGAAGCCATCCATCAGGCTGAAACGGAGCTGCACAAGACCTTTGCCACCCTCTCGCAGGAAGAGCAGAAGTACGCTAATATTTTCCTGCACGACATTCAGAGCGGGGCAGTTGTCCCGCAGCCGGGAAAGACCTTGCGGGAGTATATTGCCGAGTACATCGCCCAAAAGCAGAACGACCAGATCCACAAAGTAGCTGAAGTTTTCGGCTTGGACGAAAAGAAGCTGCGGGCATTCATGCGTGCAAACATCACCGAAGCCAACATTAACGAGTTTGGCCGTTTTGATGACCTGAAAGCCACCGTAGATAAGGCAAAAGCAAAGGCATATTTTGAAGCAATCGAGGGTACAAAGCTTATTCCGCCCAAGGTGCCTGTCAAGTATGATAAACTCTTGCGCGAGTTCATCGTAAGTGGCGGATTTGATTTGAAAATGCCAAAAGAATCATAAAATGGGTGCAAAATCACCCTGCTGACCAAGAGCCGAGGCGTGTCCTCGGCTCTTTTTTCGCGCCAAAATCCCAAAACACACCTACTTGGGAACAGCGTAAGTTCTCAGAATTGTATGAAAAGGTAAGTCGTAAAAACGATTTAACATATGGCAAAGACGATATTATATCTGTTGCCAATATGTATTATAAGGCAGAGTCATATATTACGGATGAAAATTATCTATTAACTTACAATGTTTTTGAAATGGGTGACATTGCATTCGAAGGCAATAAAAGCAAAAATTTTGCACATGGACGTTTTGTAGAAAATACGATAGGAAATGGCATCGTTTCGCACGTTTTCGATGTATTTAAACCACGAATGACAAATTATGATTTGCAATTCTGGAAATATGCAATTAACAATGAGCGGATTATGGGGCCGATCCTTTTGCGTAGCACAAAGGCTTCTACCATGATGACGAATCTTGTTGCCGATGACTTCTTGCAGGAAAATTTTCTTATTCCTTGCTATGAAGAGCAAAAAAAGATTGGTGAATTTTTGAATCAGCTCGACACCCTTATCACCCTTCATCAGCGTGAGCATATAAAACCGATTTTGGAGGTAAAACGTGTTAAACGAAATGAATGAAAACAACCTGTTCTGCGATTATTATGAGCAGTGGGTTGCTGTATACAAAGAGGGTGCAGTTCGCCCGGTTACATTGGATAAGTACAAAATGACCCTTTCTTGGGTAAAAAAACTCGCTCCTACTTTGAAACTCTGTGAGGTTTCCAGAGTGACCTATCAGCAGCTTTTGAACGATTATGCCGTAGGCCACGAGCGTCAGACCACGATGGACTTCCACCATCAACTGAAAGGCGCCATCATGGATGCTGTGGATGATGGACTGATCGTGAAAGACCCAACCCGAAAAGCGATCATCAAAGGCAAGCCCCCGGTGCCTAAAAAGGTGAAATACCTGAACCAGTTTGAACTGCATCTTTTGTTGAGCGACTTGGATCTACAGGGAAAACTCAACTGGGACTGGATGATTTTGCTGATTGCCAAAACCGGCATCCGCTTTTCCGAAGCATTGGCGATCACTCCTGCGGATTTTGATTTTGCCCATCAGATGCTGTCCATCAACAAAACGTGGGATTATAAAGGAAACGGCGGATTTCTGCCAACAAAAAATAAATCGTCTGTACGTAAAATTCAAATTGACTGGCAGACGGTGATTCAGTTCGCAGCACTGGTAAAAGACGTTCCTGAAGATAAGCCGATTTTCGTGTTCAAGGAACACGCCTACAATTCCACTGTTAACGATGTTCTGGAACGGCACTGCGACCGGGCCAAGATCCCGGTCATCTCGGTACATGGTCTGCGGCATACCCACGCTTCGGTGCTTTTGTTTGCAGGGGTATCCATTGCAAGCGTAGCAAGGAGGCTGGGGCATTCCAGCATGACAACCACGCAGAAAACCTACCTGCATATCATTCAGGAACTTGAAAATCAGGACATCGACCTTGTAATGCGGTCACTCTCTGGATTAAGCTGATAAAATAATCAACCATCGCTCGCGCTGGTGAAGGATGATAAGAGAAAAGCCAAACCTCAAGCTGTACAGGATGTACGGTGAGGTTTGGCTTTTTGGTATCAGCTGCTCTTTTGATTTTCGTTCATAATTCTTCTGGCTCGTCCGCGCGTGGTATCCTCAAAGGTTTCATCCTCGCTGAATCGCAGCCAATAGGGGTCTTCCATTAGGCAGGCGTTGGTGCGTTTGACGATTTCCCAAGCATTGTAATCAGGCAGGCCCATCATTTTCAGGATTTCCTTGCAGTCCATCCGATTTTTCGGAAAGATTCGTTTCTTTGCCCAAACCACCACATCAACCAATGGAACTTCACGTTTGTCACCGATGAAAAGGTTCAGTGGGAGGCTGTACTGCGGCACGTCCTCATTTGCGCAAAGAGACTGCCCATCTTCGCTTAGGTGTGCAATTTCTTTTTCATCCATCATCAATTTCAGATAGGCCATTTTATCACCCCATGGCGGCTTTCAGGTAGTGCATGCGGTATTTCAGGTATTGACGAATCGCAGATGCTCTTTTTTCGCTCAACAATGCAAGAATAGGCGAAATAGCCTGAATGATTTCTGTATACAGCGTATCCAGATCACACACAGGCAGCACAGGCTCGTCGACCAGCTTGATCTGCTGGGCGTGATGGCTGCGGAACGGCTTCGATTTATCGAACTGATAACGGAGCTTCGTGTCAGTCAATTCTTCATCCATCGCCCATGCAAGCAGACTGCCGCCATTGTCGTAAATAGGCGGAGCATAATTTTTTCCATCCCGGACGATTACATCAAAATTGTTCTCGTGGCGGTCTTCGTTGCCAATAAAGGCGTCGAACGTCAGCATTTGATAGAGCCACTTCTTGCCATACAATTCTACCGCATACTGAAACAGTGCCTCCGGTGAAGCGGCCCGACCGCTGGCAAGGAAATGGGCATCAGCCAAGTCTGCAAAATGATACAGTTGTTCATCGTCCGTTGTGAACTTGGGACAGACGCTGACCACATCGCAGGAATAGGTTTGAATGTCAGGAAATAGTCTGGCAGGCATCAGGGAATATTCCACATGAGGAAGCTTCAGCACCTCTGCAATCAGCGATGCCATGACTTCGGAATAAGGCTCATATCCGGCTGTTCCGGCTTCGGTGATGGAGTTTCCCTTGACCATGACAAGCTGGCCATCCACGCGATACCAGCCCTTTGAAAGCATCCCGCGGCTCGTCCGGGTTTCGCGCTTTTCCACTAGCTGAATGTTAGAAGGCATTTCGATTGGGCTCATGGTATCACACTCCTTTGCTTAATTATACCATGTTCGGGCGGATAGACAAGAAAAATTATTGAGATACGATTTTTTGAAGACTGCTCTTTTGTTGTGCTGTCGAATCTTGCATGGCATGGAAATGTGCACTGTTGTTATTGCATGACTTTTTGAATTTGTTTCAAAATTGTCCTGTCGGCCGGGATCCATTGTACGGAATCCAACTCATCTTTTGTCTGCCAGCGCGCAGCCTCGGCTTCTTTTAGAACGAGTTCACCGGAGACGACTGTACACCAGAAGCAGTCCATGGAAAGATGAAATGTCGGATAATCGTATTCGATGGTGCCGATCTTGTTATGCACTGCAATTTCCGTATCCAGTTCTTCTTCAATCTCTCTTTTCAGCGCCTGCTGTGGCGTTTCACCCGGTTCGATTTTTCCGCCCGGAAATTCCCACTGGCCTTTGTAGTCACCATGGCCGCGGGCGGTAGAATAAATTTTATGTTTTACATGGATGGAGTCGCAGATGACAGCGGCAACAACGCGGACAGTTTTCATGAAACCCTCCTATTAAATTTCTGGAATACCGCATGATAGCAAATAGCGGTAGGTTCCGTCGTAAAGTGCAGGAATGCGACTTTGATCTTCTTGGGAGCCTTCGGGAATGTATATGACCAACCCCTGACGCGCTCTTGTCAAAAGAACCCGATAAGCATTTTTCTGATATTGCTGGCGTTGTTCTATGTTGGTATGGTTCCAGCGAGTTCCACGGAATCGAAAGTAATCAAAATCGCCATTTATATAGCGAAAATCCGCATCCCATGCCACAATGGCGTAATCCACTTCCAAACCCTGCACCTTAAATTCAGATGCGGCCACCTCTAAGTAGTAGGAAGAATCAACATGATCTTTTCCCTTTAAAAACCAGTTGACATGGTCGATTTGAGTGGGAACCCAAATGCCTGCGCCACGGAGTCGTTTCCCCTCCGAACTTGCCAAGAGACCATATCGTTCGGTGCCGCGGGCATGGGATTTTACCCATAGCTTTGCCGTATCAAAATTTCGTGTTAATACGATGGGATAGGAAGATTGGAGTTCTTGACATAAGTCAGCGGCTTGCTGCGGATGATTGTCAAGAAGTGCTTTTATAAATGCGGAAAGTTTATCACTTCTAAAAGATCGAAGTGATACCCCTAAATGGAGTTCTGGAACAATGGTACAGTCCAAATTTTGGAGGGAATTTCCAATAGAGGCAGTTCCAACATATTCAGAATCTGTCATTTTGTCCGAAATATAAACTTTCCAATCCGGAAAATGTTCTCTCAATGCTAGGAACCAATCTTGAATTCCTGCTTCGCCGGTATAAATTTCCTGACCACCGCCAACGAGGCAGACGATAACGGCCCAATCCTTATGCCGGTCCATAATACTGATAAGAAATTCCGGCTCGGATTGGTTGAAGTCTGTGACGTTTTTCTTCCGTTTCATAAAATTGGATAGACTGGGTGCATCCCACGCACGTTGGGCTTCGTCAAAGATAGCTACTTTTTCTTTGGGAGCAGAAGCAGTTATCATGGCATCGTCTCGAAATTTATGGATAATCTGAATAAAAGTCTTTGCCTCGCGCTCTGCAGTTTTAAGAGGAATGTGATTGCGCTCGGCACGGTCTTTTGACAATGCGGCTTGCAAAACATCTACCAGCGGGCCGTTTCCGGAAAGGAAAACTGCGTGCTCGTCGGTTTCAAACCGATGTCGTGCATTTGCAATGTTCAATCCTGCAAGAGTTTTTCCTGCGCCCGGAACACCGGTAATAAAACAAATCCCCTTTTCATGGAAGCGCTTACAGTGGTCGATGATGCGATTAATAGCCATTGTAGTGGCTGTTAAATTTTGAGCACCAGCATCATTCCGCGAGAGATCATATACAGAATGATTCCGGTACATAGCCTGCGCTGCCTCGATAATGGTAGGCGTTGGGGCATACCGAGCATTCTGCCATGTGGATAATGAGAGAGGTGCATCATGTAGGATGGAAAGTGTAGCGGTGATAGCAGTGGCGATGCTTTCTTGACTACAATGCAAAGGCATGGAAATCTTATCGTGCATCAACTGGATGCTGACGGGCTGAACGGCCCCTTCCGTGGCAACGACAATTGGAATAAGATAACGGTCTTTGCTGGCTTCGTGGAAATACTTAAGGTCAAGCGCGTAATCGGTTACTTGATCATCGGCATTCTTTGTGTATTTGGAACTTCCGACTTTAAATTCAAGTAAAAAGATAATGCCATCTATAATACAAATCGTATCAATGCGATGTCCGATGCGGGGAATCGTATACTCAAAAGAAATTTCCCCTTCTGGATAGTCGGTCAGTTGATTTTGCAGAATTGAAATTTCCTTTAACCATGCATTTTTCTGCTGGTCCGTAGTTTTGAATTCATCGTGAACCATCAGTTCCCCTAAGATCGAAGTTGGATTGGTGGATATAAAATCTTTGATGGTGGAAAAGTAATATTCGCGATTCATAAATTTCCCCCAAATGTATTCAATGGCAGGATGAAAGAGCTTCAAATACAGCTTTTTATCTTCATTATACCATGTTCGGGCGGATAGACAAGAAAAATCATTGATACACGATCTCCCTTACCACCACTTCCTCCGCCTGCGCTTTCAGCCCGTTCATATGGGCCGCCCAGAGGAGCTGTGAGCACTCTTTGTCCGGCGCAGGAAACTTGTCTGCCAAGGCCGAAATCGTGCGCTCTGCCTGCTCTGAGGCGGTTCTCTGGACTTCCTGTAAATGCGGCCAGAGCGTACCGTTCAGCAACATCCGGTTGTACAGCACAGGACGCTGATTCTTGAGATAGGCCAGCCGCATCCGGCCATACTTGCCCAGCGGTTCGGTATCATCGGTCTGCGGCAGGGTGAGCAGGGGCAGCTGATACTCCCCAACCTGTGCG
>ENA-ORUI01002754-ORUI01002754.1-human-gut-metagenome-genome-assembly--contig:-NODE-2754-length-13979-cov-4.249785_pt1 | contig 13979 bp, 12 predicted proteins | sample MGYA00242078_ERZ509205 | MGnify/ENA primary metagenome ERZ509205 (study PRJEB26280, sample SAMEA2338828) | human gut metagenome | biome: human gut; feature: human-associated habitat; material: faeces... | reverse complement strand
CGAAGTATCCACTCAAACCGCTGCTGCAACTTGCCGGACTTCCTCGCAGCACATTATTGCCATCTCGCTGGTGGGTTCCTTCTTCGGCATCCTGGCCGTGTAAAATAGCCCTGCGCATTCGGGTATGGTAAATGATTTGATACAAATAGAGGGTTTATCGATATGAAACGTGTTTTGGTTCTGGCTTCGCATCACCGCATGGCAGAAGGTCTGAAAGATTCACTGCTGTTTGTTTCCAACACGGGAATGGAGGTCGTAGCGCTGTCCGCCTATGTGGACAATCAGCCCATCGAGGACGCCGTGAAGCAGCTGATGGGCGGCTTTGCCCCGGAAGATGAAGTGGTCATCCTGACCGACATGACCTCCGGCAGCGTCAATCAGAAATTTTTTCCCTACGTCAGCCGTCCCCACACTCACCTCGTCAGCGGCATGAACCTGCCGCTGGCCTTCACCATCGCCATGGAGGACACCGATGACTACATTTCCGCCGAGCGGATGCGGGAGATCGTCGAGGAATCCCGGGCGGAGATGAAGTACGTCAACGATCTGGCTTCGGAAGGGGATGACGAGGATGAATAACACCCAGTGGTGGAAAAAGGCCGTTGTCTATCAGGTCTACCCCAAGAGCTTCTGCGACTCCAACGGCGACGGTCTGGGCGACCTGAACGGCATCCGTTCCAAGCTGCCCTACCTGGCCGATCTGGGGGTGGATGTGCTGTGGTTCAACCCCATCTACAAGTCCCCTCAGGTGGACAACGGCTATGACATTTCCAACTACCGTGAGATTGAGCCGACTCTCGGCACCATGGCGGATTTTGACGCCCTGTTGGCCGAAGCCCATAAGCTGGGGCTGAAGATCATGCTGGATCTGGTGGTGAACCACACCTCGGATCAGCACCCCTGGTTCCAGCAGGCCAAGCAGAGCCGGGACAACCCCTACCACGATTACTACATCTGGAAGGACAAGGTGCCCAACAACTGGGGGTCCAGCTTCGGCGGCTCTACCTGGGAGTATGTGGACAGCGTGGCGCAGTATTATCTGCACTGCTTTGCCAAGGAGCAGCCCGACCTGAACTGGGACAACCCCAAGGTGCGGCAGGACGTCTACGACATCCTCCGCTTCTGGCTGGACAAGGGCATCGACGGCTTCCGCATGGACGTTATCACCCTGATCTCGAAGGACCCGGCCTTCCCGGACGGCCCGGTCATTCAGAACAAGGCCCATGGCAGCTACTACGCCGGCTGCGCCACCGGCCCCCACGTCCATGAGTATCTGCAGGAGATGAACCGTGAGGTCCTCTCCCACTACGATGTGATGACCGTGGGCAAAGCGCCCCACACCAGCGCCGACCAGGCCATGCTCTACACCGCCGCCGACCGCCGCGAGCTGGACATGGTATTCCACTTCGACCATATGCATCTGGACTACGACGAGAACGGCAAGTATGCCCGCAGCCGGGTGCCGCTGCCGGAACTGAAGCGGGTCATGACCGAGTGGCAGGAGAAAATGCACGCCTGCAACGGCTGGAACAGCCTATACTGGAGTAACCACGACCAAGCCCGTGCGGTCTCCCGCTTCGGCAATGAAAGCCCGGAATACCGGGTGGACAGCGCCAAAATGCTGGGCACCGTGCTGCACATGATGCAGGGCACGCCCTACGTCTATGAGGGCGAAGAGCCGGGTATGACCAATGCGCATTTCACTTCGCTGGATCAGTACCGCGACATTGAAACACTGGACATTTACCACGATTTCACCACCCGCAAGGGCTTCTCCCCCAAGGACACGCTGGAGCTGCTGGCCCTCAAGAGCCGCGACAACGCCCGCACCCCGATGCAGTGGAACGACGGCCCGAATGCAGGCTTCACCACCGGCACGCCGTGGATCCCGGTCATCGACAACTACAAGACCATCAATGCCGAAGCCTGCCTTGCGGACCAGGATTCCGTCTACTACTACTATAAAAAACTCATCGAGCTGATGTCTTCATCGATGGCCGCGATTATGCCCCGCCCGAAACGATGCCGCTGGCCGAAAAGCTCGACCTGCCAGACTACGTCATCCGGGTGCTGCTGGCAAACCGCACGCCGGTGGAGCATCTGGTGGAACAACTGGAAGCCGACGCACTGCACCTCCAAAAGGTGACGCTGAATTTCTGGAAGGAGCCGGACGGCACTTACCATAGCCGGAACGACGTGCTGGCCTACCTCAAAGGGATTCCGGGCATCGTGCTGGTGGACGGCGGCTTTGCCAACCTGGAATTCACCGCCCAGGGGGTCAGCAAAGCCACCGGCCTGCGGTTCCTGACCGATTTCCTTGGCCTTTCCATGGAGCAGATCATGGCCATCGGCGACAGTGAGAACGACGCGGAAATGCTCCGTGCAGTCGGTCTGGGCGTCGCCATGGGCAATGCTTACCCCAGCGTGAAAGCACTGGCCGACGCGGTGACCGACGACAACGAGTCGGACGGCGTGGCAAAGGCCATCCGGAACTATCTTCTGTAACAGCAAAACGCCCGCAAAGTCTACACCGTGCACTTTGCGGGCGTTTTTGACAGGAAAGGATCAAATATGGACAGCATCAGAATCGCATTCAGCGATGTGGACGGCACCCTGCTGAACTCTCATCACCAGATCACACCGGATACCCTGCACCAGCTGAACCGCCTGCTCCATCATACCGCCGACCACGATCACGATGGCATCGCTGCCGTGCCTGCACGGTTCTGATTTCTTCCTGCGGTCAGATTGTTCCGGCCATTTCGCGGACGTTTTCCGCACTGCCGAGCTGCTGTTCGATCATCTCCTCCAGCTGCTGACGCATGGTGGCACAGTTGGCGACCCGGTACGGCCAGAAATACGAAACGCCCCGGCAGTCCTCTTCGGAAAGGTCGCTGTTGACCAGCAGGAGCCGGTCCGGCGTCACCTGCAGTTTTTTGCACAGTTCCGCGTATTTCCCGTAGTCGATGTTCCGACTGGAGGACTTGGCTTCGACCCAGAAGAACACCCCATTGATCGAGAATGCCGCATCCAGCTCATGGGCAGAGCTGACTTCCGGCGAATCGGAAAGGATCACATTGGAGCAGAGCGAGACCGCCGCCCCGCGCTCATCCCGGTAATGATCCAGCAGCTGCTGGATGCCGTGCACCACATACAGTTCCAGCCAGTGGCCGCTCACAAAATTCCGCACCAGGTCATTTTCCGAGGCGAGTGCGCAGATGATGCGGGAAGGATTGGCGTTGAAGGCAGAAAACAGCCCCAGATGATCCCAGCGCTGTGCCAGGTCCACCACCAGTTCCCGAGATTCCGGTGCCGCATCTTTGGGCATCCGGAAGGTAAAGGAATCGCGGAACTGCAGATGGGTGCGGATGAACTGCAGGAAGGCCGCCGCTGCCGGATCCTTCAGCGCCTCCCCGGTCTCCCAGGCCAGCTCCTGCACAGCCGGCGGCGGCAGCTCTGCGGGCAGCACCTTCTGCGTGATCCGGTAGCCGCACTGCATCAGGTATTCTTCCGCTGAGAGAACGCCCGGTTCTGCAGGCGGTTCCGGGGCGGCTCCCTCTTCGGCGGCAGGCGGCTCACAGGGCTGGTAGCTGAGCTTCCATCCCTGTACAAAGGCCGGCGACCGGGTCAGCTGCCCGACCGTGCGGAATTCGCTCTCCGGGTTTTCCAGCGGGAAGGTAACCTTGTTCTTTTCCGGATTGACGGCAAGCGTCCCTTCCTCCAGGGCTTTCTGGTAGCCGGTCAGCAGAAGCCCGCGCCCGGCCTTTATCATTCCTGCCGCAGAGCCTGCCGTGCAGCCCGCATTCCTGGCCAGCGAGATCATCAGGTTTTTCACCTTGGGGTTCCGGCAGATCTCTTTCATCTGCTCCACCGCAGGCACAGTGACCCCGTCGATGGCTGGCTGCGGTGCAAGCGCTTCCTCCGGCGCGCGCTCTTCCTCTTCCGGCAGTTCTTCAGGCGGGACCGGTCCTGCTGCATCGTCCGGAACCGGCAGGGCCGCCGGTTCCGGCACAGACGCTTCGGGTGCCGGCTCCGGCTCAACGCAGGTCTGTGCCACAAAGGCTTCATATGAATCCAGACAGGACAGCTTTCCCGCTGCGGCCAGCCCCGCATAAACGGCGGCGGCACGGGCCGGGCTGTTCCGGTCCTTCTTGGAACTGCCCAGCGTCAGGTCTGTGAAGGCCCCGAATTTCAGGATTGCTTCCGCCTGATCGGGGTTCTGCCGCAGGGCACAGCCGTACAGCCAGTTGAAAAAGGCGTACGGGTACGGCTCTGCCGGAAATACAGTGTCTTCCAGCCGGTAGCCGGTGCACCGGCCGCTTTTCTGGAGCCGGGCATCCTTCAGCACCTTCTGATGGGAGCACTGCAGCAGATCCGGATACGGCCCGCCGTTCTCGAACACTTTGGATGCCTCGTAGACGATGCCCACCGGCGCCTCCTGCTCCGATGACCCCAGACGGAACGGCAGCTTCATAGCCGCCGCGCCAATGCCTTCCGGCTGTGCAGAAGCCAGGCTGACTTCCAGCGCCGGGACTTCCGGATACACATCGTGAAAGGTATCCAGCACCGCCTGCACGTTCTGCTGTTTGGAGCCGTTCGACCACGGGAAGGTGATCGAGACCTCCTTTGCATAGGGATACTCCGTCAGGGGAAGATATACTTTTCGTACTGCCATAAAATGCTCCGTTTCTGAACGGAAACCCGTTCCTTTTTACGCTTTTTCTGCCGTCCGGCGCTCCTGCCGGATGATCGTATAGAAGGTGACATCGGCCTGCGCATCCGTCAGCGGGATGCACACCCGCCCCGGATAGTGCGCCTGCAGATCCGCAAAATAATCCGTGGCGAAGCACGGCAGCGAGGAAGACCGGACCAGTTCGTCAAAGGCAAATCCATCCGTCTGCACCAGAAACCGGGATGCCGGCATCTTCTTGCGGCAGAGCGTATCCCAGAAGCCCAGTTCCGTGCGCAGTAAAAAGTTGAACCCGTTGATGTCGGCAAAGGTCAGCGTTTTCCGCTGTGCCAGCTCATGTTCCGGCGGAACACAGACGAACAGCCGCTCGTGCAGGAATTCCTGCACTGCCGCTCCCGGTTCTTCCAAGGGAAACGGCAGGATCGCCGCGTCGCACTTCTTTTCGCGCCACGCGTCCAGCACTTCCTCGTTGGAACAGATGCTGGACGCGATGGTCATGTCCGGATACGCCGCGTTCAGTTCCGGCAGCAGCTCCCACAGCGGCGCCGGAGCACAGGATCGGACCACCAGCGTCCGCCGCCGCTGGTCAAACGCCTGCACCTGCTGCACCATCTGCCCGGCTTCTGCCAGAAGTCTGCGGGCGGCTTCCACGGCCACCCGGCCGGTGTCGTTCAGCGCGATCCGGTTTTTGCCGCGGACAAACAGCGGCACACCGAACGCTTCTTCTACATTTTTCATGCTGCGGGTGATGGACGGCGTGGAGATATGCCCCTCCTCCGCCACCCGGGACAGGGTGCCCAGGTCGGCAAACGCCACCAGCTGCTGCAGTTCGTTCAGGTCAAGCATCGCATTCCTCACATTTCAATTTCTGAAAAGCAGATTTCGATATTGATATTTTACATTTTCGGCCGCCCGTTGTAAAGTAAAACCAGAAGCAACATTCTCTTTTCCCAAAACAGGAGGTCATTCTTATGGAATACGTTACGCTGAACAACGGCATCAAGATGCCGAAACTGGGCTACGGTGTTTACCAGACCCCGCCGCAGGACACCCGGCGCTGTGTACTGGACGCCATTGAAGTCGGCTACCGCAGCATCGACACCGCGCAGGCCTACGGCAATGAAGAAGGCGTGGGCGCGGCGCTGGCCGAATGCGGCCTGCCCCGCGAAGAGTTCTTCCTGACCACCAAGGTCTGGATCTCCAACGCCGGTTATGAAAAGGCCAAGGCTTCCATTGAAGAATCCATGCGCAAACTGCACACCGATTACCTCGACCTGCTGCTGATCCACCAGCCCTTCGGCGATTACTACGGCACCTACCGGGCCATGGAAGAGTTCTACCGTGCCGGCCGGATCCGTGCCCTGGGCGTGTCCAACTTCGGCCCGGACCGCTATCTGGACATCCAGCATTTTGCCGCAGTCAAGCCTGCCGTGAACCAGATCGAGACCCATGTGTTCCAGCAGCAGAAGCTGGCCAAGGAATACCTGAAAAAGTACGGCTGCCAGATCGAATCCTGGGGTCCCTTTGCGGAGGGCCGCAGGGAGATGTTCACCAACCCGACCCTGACCGCCATCGGTGCCAAATACGGCAAGACCGCTGCCCAGACCGCCCTGCGCTTCCTGCTGCAGAGCGATGTGGTCATCATCCCGAAGTCGGTCCACAAAGAGCGGATGCAGCAGAACTTCGACCTGTTCGATTTCACCCTCTCCGCCGAAGATATGGCTACCATTGAAGCTCTGGACGGCGGTGAAAGCCTGTTCTTCTCCCACTACGACCCCAAGACGGTCGAGTGGTTCATGTCCATCGTCTGATCCTTTCTGCAAATCAAACAGCGGCCTGCAGGTCCTTCTGCCCTGCAGGCCGCTGTTCTTTTGTCTCACACTTCCCCGGCGAACCGCATTCCCCAGCTCATGCGGATATCGTACAGCAGGCGGGCCAGCGCCAGGCTGTCCTGCGGCGTATAGCGGTCACTGCACGAGCGGCCTGCGCGGACACCGCAGGTGACCTCCCGGATCTCATACTCAAAGCCGTTGATGTCCACCGGAAATTCCAGCGTTTCCGGTGCTTCCCCGTCCACTTCCAGCCGCAGGGTCTCCGCGTGCTGGAAATCCGGCAGAAAAATGCTGCCTTTGGTTCCCACGATGCGGGCATTGCGCTCCAGTTCCTGCCCGATGGTCTGCACCGATTCCGCCGTACAGCCGCCGGGATAGGTCAGATACAGCGCACTGTAATCGTCCGTCCCATATTCATTGATGTGGACCTCCCGGGTCTCCACCCGTTCCGGCTGCTGCCCGGTGACGATGCGCAGGAACCCCAGATTGTAAATGCCGATGTCCAGCAGGGCGCCGCCGCCCAGCGCGGAATCGAACTTGCGGTCCTTCCGGGCACCGGACGCCGTAAAGCCATACTGGCAGGTGATGCGCTGCACCGTCCCAATGGTGCCGGCTGCCAGGAGTTCCCGCAGTTTTGTGTACAGCGGCAGCAGCCAGATCCAGAACGCTTCCATCAGAAACAGGTGCTTTTCCTCCGCCAGCTGGTACAGTTCCCGTGCCTGTGCTTCATTGATGGTGAACGGCTTCTCGCACAGAACGTGCTTTCCATGTTCCAGGCAGAGTCTGCAGTTTTCGTAGTGCAGCGTATTGGGGGTGGCAACGTAGACCGCCTCCACCTCCGGATCGGCAGCAAGTGCCTCGTAGGAATCGTAGCAGCGGGGAATGCCATACGCTTCCCCGAAAGCCCGGGCGCTTTCCATCCGCCGGGACCCCACCGCGACGACCTGTTCTCCTTCTGCTTTCATCTGCGCCGCCGTGGACGCAAACTTTTTTGCGATCGTTCCGGTCGCCAAGATCCCCCATTTCATAACGGTTTCTCCTTCCAGCATTTTCCGCTTTCTTGCGTTGATTCGATTGTAGCATCTGCCGGCACAAATAGCAAGCCGTCTTTCTGTTTTTCCCTGCAGGTCCCTCTGCCGCAAACGTCAGTCTCTGCTCTCTCCGGACAGCCTGCGCTGCCCGATGTGGGATGCTGCCGGAGCCTTGAACCAGACCCACGGATCTCTTCCCGGACGCAGTCCGGCGGGAACAGCGTCCGGGATTTTTTATCGCCGGACGCTACTTTGAAAACCAGATGGAGCCAAACCGTCCGATTCGGACTAGGAAAATCCACCGGCATCCGTTATAATAAAAGCTGCCGGACGGCATTTTTTACAGCCCGCAAAGTTAGCTGTGGCTAATTCAAAAGGAGGAGATCCATGGTCACACAATCCGAGTTCGTGCAACAGGGTGCCATGCTGCTGGCACAAAGCGGCGGCTGCAGCGTCTGGCAGTTCCGCAATGAGACCGGCGACGGCACCATGACCACCTACGAGCTGTTCCCGGGCGCCGTGCTGAGTTTCAACGACTTCCACATGGCATCCTTCGATTCCAGCTTTTCCGCCCGGCAGAAGCTGTTTGTCCTCGATTACTGCCGGGAAGGCCGGATGGAGTATCTGGCCGCAGAAAATGCGCTGTCCTACTGCAAAGCGGGGGATCTGAAACTGGACCGCCGCCTGACCCATCAGGGGCGGTTCGTGTTCCCTTCCAGCCACTACCATGGCATCACCGTGGGGCTGGATCTCGACCTTGCCGAAACCTCTCTGCCCCAGCAGATGCAGGATTTTCCGGTGACCCCCGCCGCCCTGCTGGAAAAATTCCAGCTGGGACGATATCCCCGGGTGTTCCACGGCGGGGAGCTGCCCCAGCAGATCTTTGAGGAAATGTACCATGTGCCGGAGAGCATCCGCCTGCCGTATCTGAAGATCAAGGTGCTGGAGCTGCTGCTCTACCTGCAGGCCATGGAAGTGCCTGCCGAAGCCGACACCCCTTACTTTTACAAAACGCAGGTGGAAAAGGTCCGAACCATCCGGGACTATCTGGCCGGCAGCCTGACCGAAAGCCACACGCAGGCGGAGCTGTCCGAACGGTTTGACATCCCGCTCACCGCCATGAAGCGCTGTTTCCGCTCCATGTACGGCGTCAGCATCGGCGCATGGGTGACCGCCTGCCGGATGGACAAAGCTGCGCAGCTGCTGCGGCAGGGGCGGAGTGCCGGCTACATCGTGCTGCCCCTCGTCAGCCTGGCCGCGCTGTTCGCGCTGGACTGGCGGCTGGCGCTGGCGGCACTGGTCACCTTCCCGGCGGCACTGGTCTGCATGATGCTCACCTTTGTCATCAGCGGCAGAAGTTTTCAGATCTACGATGAATCCAACGCCGCCATGAACAGCGCCATCGTGGAGTACATCGAGGGCATCGAGGTCATCAAGGCTTTTGGCCGGGCCGGTGTCTCCTACGAAAAATACGCCAAGTCCATCACCGATTTCCGCACCTTTGTGGTCAAATGGCTGTCCAGCACCTGGGTGACCATGAAGCTGGCCTTTGCGCTGTTCCCGTCCACCCTCATCGGCACCCTGCCCATGAGCCTGTGGCTGGCGGAAAAAGGCATCCTCACGACCCCGCAGGCGGCGCTGGCGGTCATGCTGTCCATGTCCATGGTGGGGTCTCTGGCCAAGCTGGAAGTCTTCTCGGAAAATATGCGGCAGGTCAAGGCTACGGTGGAAAGTCTGGAAGCGTTTCTTGAACTGCCCGCTCTGCCGGAGCCTGCTCAGCCTGCAGCCCTTTCCGGCACCGGCGTGGAACTGAAAAGCGTCCACTTCGCCTACCGTGCCGACGGCCCGGAAGTCCTGCATGGCATCGACCTGACCCTGCCGCAGGGCAGCTTCACCGCGCTGGTGGGGCCTTCCGGCGGCGGCAAGTCCACGGTGGCCAAGCTCATCGCCCGTTTCTGGGACGTGACGGACGGCAGCATCACGGTGGGCGGCACAGACGTGCGGGCGATGCCGCTGAGTCAGTTGTCCGGCCTGGTGAGCTTCGTCACCCAGGACAACTACCTCTTCCGCTGTTCCCTGCTGGAAAACATCCGTCTGGGCGACCCTTCCGCCACCGATGAGCAGGTGAAGGCCGCCGCCCGGGCCGCGCAGTGCGAGGAGTTCATCGCCAAGCTGCCGCAGGGCTATGACACCCCGGCGGGCGAGGCCGGAAAGCGGCTGTCCGGCGGTGAGAAGCAGCGCATCGCCATCGCCCGGATGCTGCTGAAGAATGCGCCCATCGTGATCCTGGACGAGGCCACTGCCTTCACCGACCCGGAAAACGAGGACAAGATCCAGCAGAGCATCGCCGCCCTGACCCGAGGCAAGACACTGCTGGTCATTGCGCACCGGCTGTCCACCATCAAGAACGCGGACAACATCGTGGTGCTGAAGGAAGGCCGCATCGAAGCGCAGGGAACACAGGCACAGCTGCTGGAGACCTGCCCGCTCTACCGCACCATGTGGGAAGCCCACATCGGTGCCAAAGCCTGGGCGGTATCGTCCGCCGGGAAGGAGGAATAAAGGATGTTTCAAACCGTCAAACGCATCATCGACTGGTGCGGCGAATTCAAAGGCAAGCTCTATGCGGGGTTTGTGATGTCGTTTTTCTCCCACCTGTTCACAGCCCTGCCCATCATGACAGCAGCCTATACCATCGGCCTGCTGCTGCAGTCCGCCATGGACGGTACGCCCTTTGACACCCGCTGGGTCTGGAAGAGCCTGGTGCTTTTGCTGGTGCTGGTGTTCCTGCGCTTTTTGTTCGATTATCTCCGCGCCTGCTTTCAGGAAGCCATCGGCTACGAGCTGGTGGCCCGGGACCGTCTGGCCGTGGGCGACGCCCTCAAGCGGGTGTCCCTGGGCTATTTCCAGCAGGTGAGCACCGGTAGCATCCTCAACTCCCTGACCACCGGCCTGGGCACGCTGGAGGGCATGGGCATCCGTATGATCGACAATTTCGTGGGCGGCTACCTGAACTTTGCGGTGGTCTTCCTGAGCCTGCTGGTGTTCAGCCCCCGCACGGCCCTCATCGCACTGGCTGCGGCTACCGTATCGCTGGCGTTCTTGCTGCTCATCTCCCGTTCCAGCGCCCGGAACGCCCCTGTAGAAGCCCAGGCCAACCGGGATATGACCGAGGCCTGGCGGTGGTCAAATCCTTTGGCAAGGATGCCGCCGCGCTGGATGCCATCCGCCAGTCCATTGCGGACAGCAAGAACATCCACCTGAAGATCGAGTGGGGTTATCTGCCCTCCAATGCCCTGCACCTGCTGGCCCTCAAGTGCGGCAGCGTGGGGCTGGCACTGTCCGCCTGCCTGTCCGGCCTGCAGGGCCGCATGGAGCTGCCGGTGGTGCTGGTGTTCGTGTTTTTCTCCTTCAGCATTTTTGCCAGCCTGGAACCCATCAGCGACAGCGCCCATGTGCTGAGCGTCATCGACGATGCCATGGACCAGTTGGACAAACTGCGGGAAAATCACTTCATCGACAGCGACGGCAAAGACATCCCGCTGGAGCATTTTGATATCACCTTTGACCATGTGAATTTCGGCTATGACAGCCGTCAGGTGCTGCACGACGTGAGCTTTACCATCCCGGAAAAGACCTCCACCGCCATCGTCGGCCCCTCTGGTTCCGGCAAAACGACGATCTGCAGCCTGCTGGCCCGCTTCTACGACCCGGACAGCGGCAGCATTTCGGTGGGCGGTCACGACATCCGGGAACTGACCTGCGACAGTCTGCTGGCCAACCTCTCCATGGTGTTCCAGAACGTCTACCTCTTCCACGATACCATCCGGGCCAACATCTGCTTCGGCAAGCCAGACGCCACCGAGGAAGAGATGATTGCCGCAGCGAAAAAAGCCTGCTGCCATGACTTCATCACGGCCCTGCCGCAGGGCTACGACACCGTCATCGGGGAGGGCGGCGGCACCCTGTCCGGCGGCGAAAAGCAGCGCATCTCCATCGCCCGCGCCATGCTGAAGGACGCCCCCATCATCCTTCTGGACGAAGCCACCGCCAGCGTGGACCCGGAGAATGAGCACCTCATTCAGGCCGCTCTTTCGGAGCTGACCCGGGGCAAGACCATCCTTACCATTGCCCACCGGCTGGCCACCATCGAGAATGCGGACCAGATCCTGGTAGTGGACGATGGCCGCATCGTGGAGTCCGGCACCCATGCCGAACTCATCCGCCAGCCCGGCCGCTACCAGCAGTTCGTGCGCATCCGCGAAAAAGCAGAAGGGTGGAACCTCGGATGACACTGCACGCATTGTATGGCACACTGGCACCCGAACCGTCGCCGCCGGAATGGGTGCAGACCTACCACATCACCAATGAGACCGGCGAGGGCCGGGTGACCATTGAGACTCTTTTTCCAGGCATGGAGCTGTGCTTCAACGATATGCACCTCGCTCTACGCTTACCTGCGGGAATACCGCCTGCAGACCGCGCAGAAGCTGCTGACTGAGACCGATGCATCCATTGCGGAAATCGCCCATCGGGTCGGCTACGAAAACCCCAACAAATTTTCCTCCGCGTTCCGGCAGGTCTTCGGCATGACCCCCACCGAATACCGGAAAAGGTGTCCGATCGGATAGACCCTGTCCGTTCAGTCCTTGCGGAAAGCGTTCTCCTTCCGTAAAATCAATGCAACGATTAGAAATCACTAACCGCTGCATTTTTGATTTTCAGGAGGAAATTTTCCATGCGTTTGATGCAAAAAACTCTGGGCGCTGTGGCTGCACTCGCCCTGTCCGTTTCTCTGCTGGCCGGCTGCGGCAGCACCGCCGGCTCTGCCGCTGCTTCCAGCTCTGCCGCCGGAAGCACTGCGGTTTCTGCCGTCTCCGAAGCCGCTTCTTCGGAGGCCGCCGATGAGAATGAGGCCGCTGCCGCACAGCTGATGAAGGATCTGACCGGCAGCTATCAGGAGCTGTGGCCGGTCATTCTGGCGGACGAGCACACCCAGACCTGGCTGGATGACTGCACCGCTCTGGTGGGCGAGGACAACGCCGAAGGCGCTTACGAAAAGCTGTCCTCCATGGTCACCGGCGACGTTTACGGCGAGGATGCCGTCAAGGCATACGCCAACGGCGGCGGCGCTTACTTCTGCGGCTTCACGCAGGGGCTGGCGACCCTGACCTTTGATGGCGAAAACTCTGTCATCTCCGGCACCGACAAGGACGGCAGCACGCTGTTCTCCCACAGCTACCACTACATCGGCATGGAGCCGGTGCGCGGCCTGTATGAATTCAAGAGCGACGATGCCGATTCCGGGGAGTTCACCTACTTCTTCCTGGCACCCGACACCAGCGCCGAGACCTACCACATCGAGTTCCGCTATGGCTCGGACGCCGACGCTCTGGGGCAGTACGATGCCGGCGATTATGCTTACTGGCTGGCTTCCGGCATCTCCACCGACTGCGACCAGACCATGATCGACAACTGCATCCAGCTGTTCTGCACCGAGAATCTGGCCGGCTGATCTCCCCTGCCGCAAAAACTCCCGCAAAAAGCCGCGGAAGGCTGTCTGAAGTGAACCCCAAAAGTTAGACAAAAGTAAGAATCAAGCAATCTGAACGGTCTGAATCCTGTATTGCACAGGGCTCAGGCCGTTTAGTTTTAATTTGATTCGGCGGTTGTTGTAATAGTCGATGTAATCTACAATAGCTTTTTCAAGCTGTTCAATGGAATCGAATTTTTCCAGATAGAACAGTTCGGTTTTGAGCAGACCGAAGAAGTTTTCGGCAATAGCATTATCCAAGCAAGTGGCCCTGCGAGACATACTCTGTGTAATGCCTTTTGTTTTCAGAAGGTTCTGGTAAGTCTTCATCTGGTACTGCCAGCCTTGGTCTGAATGCAGAATCAGATTGTCTACCTTATCTGGCAGTTTCTTAAAAGCAACTTCCAGCATATCTGTAACTTGTTTGAAATTAGGATGGCGGCTAAGGCTGTAACTGATTACTTCTCCATTGAATAAATCAATAATCGGTGAAAGATAAAGCTTCTGGTCATTGACTTTGAATTCCGTAATATCTGTGACCCATTTACGGTTCGGCTCGTTCGTTTTGAAGTGGCGCTCTAAAAGATTTGGAGCCACTTCGCCAACCTCACCTTTGTAGGAATTGTATTTTCTTCTTTCACGGACATGGCAGACTAAGCCCAACTGCTTCATGAGCTTTTGCACTGTCTTGTGATTGATGCAAATATCGTTGTTATGTAATTCTTGCGTGATTCTGCGGTATCCGTAACGCTTCTTGTTCTTATTGAAGATTGTAACGATTTCTTCTTTTACCAGATGGTACTTCGCTGGCTTTTGAGATTGGTGCAAATAGTAGTAGAATGTGCTGCGAGGAAGTCCGGCAAGTTGCAGCAGCGGTTTGAGTGGATACTTCG
>ENA-ORUI01002737-ORUI01002737.1-human-gut-metagenome-genome-assembly--contig:-NODE-2737-length-14052-cov-13.317497_pt1 | contig 14052 bp, 8 predicted proteins | sample MGYA00242078_ERZ509205 | MGnify/ENA primary metagenome ERZ509205 (study PRJEB26280, sample SAMEA2338828) | human gut metagenome | biome: human gut; feature: human-associated habitat; material: faeces... | reverse complement strand
GCGCCACCTTGCCAAGGTGGAGGTAGCGAGTTCGAGCCTCGTCGGCCGCTCCATTGGAGTGGTATTCATCACTCCCTTATATGGTGACGTGGCCAAGTGGTAAGGCAAGGGTCTGCAAAACCCTCATCCACCAGTTCAAATCTGGTCGTCACCTCCAAAAGATTCCCGGAAGCTTCGGCTTCCGGGATTTTTTGTTTTTATCGAGCCTTATTCTTGAGAAGCACTCCTCAGCGCACTTTTGCGGTATTGCAGGGGGCTTTGCCCGGTGGCAGCAGCTTTACCCCGGGGCGGTGCAGTAGCTCTGCGGAGTGCGGCAATTCAGCAGCAACACCTGGCCGGTGCTGAGCGCCACGGCGATGGACTATGTGCTGCTGAAAGACGTCCCCTCTACCCTGTCTACGCCTACCGGGACAGCCGGACGCAGCTCGAAAAGGCCATTGCTGCGTATATCGACTACTACTACAACCGCCGAATCAAATGAAAACTAAACGGTCTGAGCCCTGTACAATACAGGATTCAGACCGTTCAGATTGCCAAATTCTTATTTTTATCCAGCTTTCAGGGTTCGCTTCAGGCATCCGGTTCACAAAATTTTGTGCAGCTCCTGCACAAGGTCGCCGATCACGATGGGCTTGGACAAAAAGCCGTTCATGCCGCTTTCCAGCGCGTTGCGGCGGTCCTCGTCAAAGGCGTTGGCGGTCATGGCAAGGATCGGCAGCTTTGCCCGCGCAGGGTCGTCCAGCGCGCGGATCTGACGGGTGGCGGTATAGCCGTCCATGATCGGCATCTGCACGTCCATCAGCACCAGATCATAGCTGCCCGGCGCGGCGGTACTTACCTTTTCCACCGCTACTGCACCGTTTTCCGCCGAATCAACAAGGAAGCCGTACTCCCGCAGAATCTCCTGCGCGATCTCGCGGTTCAGCTCGTTGTCCTCCACCAGCAGAATGTGCTTGCCCTTGAAGTCGGCGTTCTTGTCCGGCAGAAGCCCCTGCGCCGCATCCGTCTGTTTCTGGCCGAGTGCGCTCATCAAGGTCTCGCGCAGGTCGGACATGAACATGGGCTTAGCGCAGAAGGCGGTCACGCCGGCTGCTTTTGCTTCCACCTCGATATCCGACCAGTCGTAGGCGGTCAGGATGATAATGGGCGTATCGTCGTTCAGGCTGCGGATGCGGCGGGTGACCTCGATACCGTTCATATCCGGCAGGCGCCAGTCGATGATATAGGCGTGGTAGGCATCGCTCATCTCGATAGACTGCCGTGCACGCAGCACCGCTTCCTTGCCGGAAAGCGTCCACTCGGCGCGCATACCCACCTTGACCAGCATCTTTGTCACGCTGTCGCAGGTGTTGAAGTCGTCATCCACCACCAGTGCCTTCAAGCCTTCCAGCTCGGTGATCTTTTCCACAGGGCGCTGCTCGGTCTGTGCGCGCATGGGCACGCAGACGGTAAACTCGGTGCCCTTGCCCTGCGCTGTCTGCACCTCGATGGTGCCGCCCATCATATCCACGATGTTTTTGGTAATAGCCATGCCAAGGCCGGTGCCTTGGATGCGGCTTACCGTGGAGGTGCGCTCCCGCTCGAAGGGCTCAAAGATCTTTTTGGCAAACTCCGGGCTCATGCCGATGCCGTTATCCTTGATGCGGAACTCGTACTGTCCGCAGCCGCGCACCTTACCGGCAAGCTGCCGCACCCGTACCGAGACCGTGCCGCCCGCCGGGGTGAACTTGATGGCGTTGGACAGCAGGTTCAGCAAAATCTGGTTCAGCCGGGTCTTGTCGCAGTAGACGTCCTCGTCGGTCACGTCCATGACGTCCATGTAAAGCTCCAGCTGCTTTGCGTAAATTTGCCCGCTGACAATGGTTTTCAAATCGTGCAGCACATCCGAAAGGTTGACCTCCACCTCTTCCAGATGGATCTTTCCGCTTTCAATGCGGCTCATATCCAGCACATCGTTGATGAGGGAGAGCAGATGGTTGCTGGATGCAAGGGTCTTGCCAAGATAATCCTTCACCCGCTCGGTATCGTCGATATTACTGAGCGCCAGCGTAGTAAAGCCGATGATGGCGTTCATGGGGGTGCGGATATCGTGGGACATATTGGAAAGGAAGGTGCTCTTGGCGCGGTTGGCGGTCTCGGCGGCGGCAACCGCGTTGGAAAGCGCCTGATTCACCTGCCTATCGGCGGTGCGGTCGGACAAGACAAGAATATACTTGGCTCTGCCCTCCACCTCGCTGCCTATGGCGATGACGTGGAACCAGCGCCGTTCCTTGGTCTCCCGATGCTCAAACTCGAAATCCCACTCGCGCTGTTCCCCGCTGAGCAGCCCTTTCAGATAGTTTTTGTCGCGCTCCTGGAAACCATTCGGGTGCAGTGCTGCCAAAACGCGGGCATCCTGCCGGACTTCTCTCCACGGGATGCCCAACAGCCGCTCAATGTTCGGGCTGACATAATCCGCCTTGGTGGTCTTTACGTCCACCATCAGGAAAACATCGTCCACGTTACGCGAAAGCTTCTGGAACAGCTCGTCCCGGTACGAGATCTCGGTATTCTTCCGGCGCAGGGTCGTATGGCTTCTGCGCACGATCAGTAGAATGATCAGCACGGCAATGCCTATGGTAATGCCCGCCACGATCTGCACCGTATGGAACCACAGCTCGTCCAGACTGGCATTGACAATGCTGACCGGCACAAGCCCCGCCATCGTCCAGTTCTGGACAGCAGTGCCCTCGTAGACCAGATAATAGCTGGTGTCGCCCAGCTTTACCTTCAGGTTGCCGCTGCTGCCCTGCGCAAAGGCATTGGACAGCTCCGTGATCTGTTCCTCGGAAAGGTCGGAATAGCTGCGCAGCATCGCAATGAAATTGTAAATGGTCTCCTTGCGGTTTACGGAGTTGTCGATGACCACCCGCCCATCCGGGTAGATGACATAGTTGCTGGCATTGCCCTCAAAGGCAGAGTTGTCCAGCAATCTAAGCACCGCATCATTATAATAAGAGATGGCAATGGCATCGTAGGCAAAGCCCCGGTAGCTGCCCTGCGTTTCAGGACAGATGAACGCAAGCATCTGGGGCTTGCCGGGCAGCGCCGTGTTCACAACGATATCCTCATCATGGGCGAGCTTTTCGTCCAGATTGGTCTGCAAGCCAAGATAGCCGGTCTCCCCGGTCACGGTGATGTAGTTGCCGTCGTAGGTAAGAAAGTAAAAGTTGGCAAATCCGGTATCCTGCTGCGCTTGCTTGATATACGCCTGAATTTCGTCTTCATCCGAGGTGTTTTCCAGAAAGCCGTTGTACAGATGCAGATAGGTCACATTTTTGCGCACCATCTCTTTTAGCATATTGTTGGATTTATGCAGCACCTCTTCCAGATGCGAGGTGCTTTCCTGATAGATGGTCTGGGACACAAACGAGATGTACTGGACACTGAAACCGACTGCCAGAAAGATCAGAAGAAGGATGGCAGCAACAGGGAGCCATTTTTGCCGGGGATGGCAGTTTCGTTTGGATTCGTGCTTTTCGTCTACCATCCCGCTCACCTCAACGTAATGTAGTTTTCAGGCTCTGCAAGCGCTGCGCCGCCGCCGGAGACATAATCGCGCCATCTGTTTTTTACCCATGTATCTCCGTCCAAAGACGTGCCGCTCTCGCTCGCAAGCAGCGCTTCCATCTGTTTTTCCGCTGCCAGACAGGTCACGGTAACGGTGTCGTCGTCCTTCAGCGGCTGTCCGTTCCGGGTGATGCCGGTCAGGGTATAGCTGCCGCCTGCCTCTTTGACCTCCACGGCAATGCCGCTGACCACCGGCAGAGAGCCGCGGTTGAAGGGTACAAACCCTCCCTCGCAGCCCTCCACAAAGGCGCGGACGGTCTCCTTCAGCTCTGCGCCGGTCATGGTGCGCTGGCGGGACATCAGACCGTTGGGCATGATCATGGAAGCGGCCATTTTCTTGTTATAATCTGCCTGCAGCACACTGCCGGTAAAGCTGTTTGCGGTGGCAAGCAGCACATCGGTACCATAAACGCCGCGCAGCGTGTTCGCCATAACAGAGAAGGCGGCATTGCCGCCGTCTGCGTGGAACACGTTGGAATAGCCCTTCCCGGAGGTCAGCACGATCTCGTCATCGGCAGGCGTATCTTCGGCAAGAAGCTGGGTGTTGAATGCCCGATACGCCTGTTTTGCCGTGTACTCGCCCGCGATCATTTTGGAGACCACATCCTTGGAAATGGCAAAGAAATCGTTGGAGGCAATGCGGATATACATGTGGTTTTCTTCCACCACATCGCGCACGTCCTTCATGTACTCGGTCAGGCGCAGGGGGACGTTCTGGCTGTAGCTCAGCACGTCCTGTCCGTCAGAGATAATGCGGTTCTGCGCCTCCTCGGAGAGCATAACGTTCAGCACCTTCATGGCTGTTTCGCGGCGCGCGGTGTCCTGCTCGAGATCTCGATTCAGGGCAACTTGGAAATACGGGGTGGTCATGATCCACTTTTCGCCGTTCTGGCTGAAGAAGGGCATAAAAATGGTGTCGATGCCCTCATCCTGAAACATCTTCACGCCGGCAGAGCTGCCAAAGTACATGGCAACTTCCCCGTTGCGGAACATCCCGGTCACACCGTCGTAATTCAACGCAAGGTCGTCTGCCGTAAGGTGGGTATCCTGAATGAACTGCTCCATCCGCTCAAACGCCCCCGGCCACACGGCATCGTCCAGACCCACCCGCACGGTGCTGGCGGGGTCGCTGTATGCGGTGCGCCACTTGCGCCCTTCCGTCGTGGTAAGCTCGGCAGCGGAAAGCCCCTGCAGGGTCTCCATGCAGGTGTAGTCGTAGGTATAGTCGGCGGTAAAGCCGCGGATGCCCAGCGCTTCAAACGCCTGACAGGCGGAAACAAAGCTTGCGTAATCGGTGGGCAGCGGGATATCGTACTGCTCAAAAAGGCTGCGGTTGACCACAAAGCCGTGGGCATCCGCACAGACCGGCAGCCAGTTCACGCTGCCGTCCTCATTTTTAAAGCTGTTGAGGTAGGTATTGTAGACAGCGCCTGCCTCGTTGGTGGTGGAAAGGTCCATCAGGCTGTCCTTCAGGGGGGCCGCATCGTGCAGGGAGAAGCGGCAGCAGGTTATAATGTCCGGCAGACCGCCGTTTTCCTGCAAGAATTTGTAAAAGTCCAGATCGTTGTTGCCCACGATAAACTCAATGTTTACGTCCGGCAGCTGCGCCTGCACGTAGGGGGCGTACTTTTCGTAGAGGCTGTTGGACCACAAATAGACCTGAATGGTGTCGGCGTCCTCCTGTGCCTGCACCGCCTCGGCGCTTTTTCCGGCACAGCCGGTCAGCAGGAACAGCCCCAGCACCGTGGCTGCAAGCAGGGAGGAAATTCTGTGCAGTGGTTTCTTTTTCATCCGGTTTTTCTCCTTATTTTTTGACGGTCTGCTATATAGGCTGTGACGCAGGAAAAAACGCCTTCAGGGCATGGCGGACCCATGCCTGAAAGCGCTGTCTGATCGTATTAAACAATATCCGCGGGCAGCAGAAAACAGCAGAGCGTCATAGATGCCCTGCTTTGTGCCGCCGGTGTAGCGATGTGTTTTCACCCTCGTCAACTCCTGCCCCCAAAAGGACGCGAAGCTACCGGCGGCAGTAAAGCAACAATTTCTTGTTGGCAACTGGCTGACCCGATGGGCCCCTATAGCTTTGCGTCGCCGGTTTGCACCGGGTTTGCCTGTGGACTTGTAGAGAAATAGTATACCACATAAGATGGTTTTTGACAAGGCAAAAGAGAAAATAAAGCCGCTTGCACGCACAACAGGCAAAACCGCGCCCCTTGGCCACCTCTGCGCGGGGGCTCCGCCACAAAAAAACGTAGGGGCGGATTCCATATCCGCCCGTGCCCGCTTGCGGCAAGGTAAACTTCCGCGGGCGCATATAGAATGCGCCCCTACGGATTTCGTTTTCAACATCGGCTTTGCCGGTTCTGGGCGATACAACAAAAAAAGAGTCTGTGACATCTAAGATGCCACAGACTCTTGGTGCGCGGTACAGGACTCGAACCTGTGACCTCCTGCACGTCAAGCAGATGCTCTACCAGCTGAGCTAACCGCGCATGTCCTTGCGACTTGTATACTATACCAAATCCAAACAGAAAAAGCAAGCCCTTTTTTCGAAAAAAATGAAAAAATTCAGAAAATACATGAAATAGAACGCACCACCGCAAAAGAATTTTGCAAATGCGGAAGGGCTTTTTCTTGCCGCATACACGGCTTTGTGGTATACTGATACAGTTAAATGGGGATAGTGCACCCTTTTGCCGGTGCGGCGTTTCCTGAATAGATTCAAACACAGGAAAAGGGGATACTATGCGGGTTTTGGGCATCGACCCCGGCTATGCGATCGTGGGCTGGGGCGTTGTGGAATATGCAGGCAACCGTTTTGCGCCCATCGCTTACGGCGCAGTGTGTACCGATAAGGACACGCCGTTTGAACAGCGCCTGATTGAAATTTATGACGGCATCAAGGATATCTGTACCCGCTATCAGCCGGAAGCACTCTCCATTGAAAAGCTGTACTACCAGCATAACCAGACGACCGTCATCGGCGTGGCGGAAGCCCGCGGGGTGATTTTGCTGGCTGCCGCGCAGTGCGGCGTACCAATTTATGAGTACACCCCCATGCAGGTCAAGCAGGCTGTGACCGGGTATGGCAAGGCGGTAAAAAAGCAGATCCAGGAAATGACCCGCATCATGCTGCACCTGCAAACCATCCCCAAGCCGGACGATACAGCGGACGCCCTCGCCATGGCCGTAGCGCACTGTCACTGCTCCCGCAGCCGCCTGATGGGCACCGCCCCAAGATAAGGGCCGCAGGGCAAATAACCCGGCGCACGGCAACATAGAATCATAATGGTGTAAGAGCATATTTTAGATATATCTTGGATAAGAAATAGGAACGAACGATGATTTATTCGCTGACCGGAAAAATCTTAAAGAAAACACTGGATACCGTGGTCATCAGCTGCGCTGGTGTGGGCTATGCGGTGCAGGTGCCCTTGACCACAGCCGAAAGCCTTCCCGCCCCCGGGCGGGAAGGCACGGTGTATACTGTGATGAACGTGACCGAAAACGATGTTTCGCTGTACGGCTTTGCCACCGAGGAGCAGCGCAGCTGCTTCAAGATGCTGACCAGTGTGAGCGGCGTTGGCCCCAAGGCCGGGCTGGCCATTTTGTCCATCATGACGCCGGAGCGTGTGGCACTGGCGGCGTCCAGCGGGGACCACAAGGCGTTTACCAAGGCGAACGGCGTTGGCCCCAAGCTGGCCCAGCGTATTGCTCTGGAACTGAAAGACAAAGTGGGCAAGGGCCTGGCGGATGGCACTGGCTTTGGCGGCGGGGCCGCCGCAGCAGCGCCGGCTCCGTCCAGCGCACCTGCCCAGGCTGTGGCCGCGCTGGTGGCGCTGGGGTACAACACCTCGGATGCTGCTGCGGCTGTGGCCCGCATTGACGAAACCCTGCCGGTGCAGGATATTATCAAAATTGCACTGCGCGGGCTTTCGCGTGCGTAAAGGAGTGACCTGAATGAGCCAAAATACGGAATATACGGTGGATCCCAGCCGCCTGGTCAGCCCGGACGCCGCCCCGGCCGATGCCGCCGAGGAAGTCAGCCTGCGCCCCAAAACGCTGGATGATTATATCGGTCAGGAAAAGGCCAAAAACAATCTGCGCATTTACCTGCGCGCCGCCCAGCAGCGCGGGGAACCGATGGACCATATTCTGCTGTACGGCCCGCCGGGCCTTGGCAAAACAACGTTGGCCGGCATTGTGGCGCAGGAGATGGGCGTGCAGATCCGCATTACCTCCGGCCCGGCCATCGAAAAGCCCGGCGATCTTGCCGCCCTGCTGACCAATTTGCAGGAGGGTGATATCCTGTTCATTGATGAGATCCATCGCCTTTCCCGCCAGGTGGAAGAAGTGTTGTACCCCGCACTGGAGGATTACGCGCTGGATATCATGATCGGCAAGGGCCCCAGCGCCCAAAGCATCCGCATCAACCTGCCGCGGTTCACCCTGGTGGGTGCAACCACCCGCGCGGGCCAGCTGACCGGGCCCCTGCGTGACCGCTTTGGCATTCTGCTCAAGCTGGAACCCTACAGCCCGGATGAACTGGCTACCATCATCATGCGCAGCGCGGGCATTTTGAATATCCCCATCGACCGCCCCGGTGCGCTGGAGCTGGCCAAATGCGCCCGCGGCACCCCGCGTATTGCAAACCGCCTGCTCAAGCGTGTGCGTGACTTTGCCACCGTGGAGGGCGATGGGGCAATCGACGGCCCCACTGCTGTGGCAGCCCGCCGCCAGATGGATATTGACGAGCTGGGCCTGGATGAACTGGACCGCAGCGTGCTGCGTGCCATCATTGAGCTGTACGGCGGCGGTCCGGTGGGCCTGGATACCCTGGCGGCCAACCTTGGTGAGGAAAGTGTAACACTGGAAGATGTGTGCGAACCCTACCTGATGCAGATGGGTATGCTGACCCGCACCCCCCGCGGCCGCTGCGTGACCCGCCTGGCCTATGAGCATCTGAACATGCCAGTCCCCAAACACCTGCGCGCCGAAGACGCCGACGAGGTGGATGGGCAGCAGAGAATGTATTAAACAGGTAGGAGTTAGGAGTTTTTTGGCAGGGCAGGGCCGCAGGCCTTATTTTGAGCGGTGCACAGCACCGCGGTCCACCAAAATTATTCTTTATTCATTATAGTTCAATGTGTTGACTTTGATAGATGGAAAGGACTTGACGATATGGGTAAATTGTTTGGTACCGATGGTGTCCGCGGTGTGGCGGGCAAAGACCTGACTTGTGAATTGGCCCTGCAGATCGGCCGCGCAACTGCCGCAGAGCTGACCAGTCTGGACGGCCACCGTCCCCGTATTCTGATTGGCAAAGATACCCGTGTTTCCGGCGATATGCTGGAATGCACCCTGGCTGCCGGTTTGTGCAGCGTTGGCGCAGACGTTGACCTGCTGGGTGTGATCCCCACCCCCGGCGTGGCCTATCTGGTGCGCAAATACGGCGCAGACGCCGGTATTGTGATCTCCGCGTCCCACAACCCGATGGAGTTCAACGGCATCAAGATTTTCAAGGGCGATGGCTACAAGCTGCCCGATGAAGTAGAAAACCGCATTGAGGCTCATATCTTCAAAAACTGCGAGGATATCAAGATCTGTGATGGTGCCGAGATCGGCCGCGTTCACCGCCTGGATACCGCTGTGGATGACTATGTGGATGCTCTGGAGCAGCATATTGATGCAGATCTTTCCGGCCTGAATGTGCTGTTTGACTGCGCCAATGGTGCTTCTGCCAAGGTGGCGCAGAAACTGTTCCCCCGCCTGGGCTGCCAGTGCAGCTTTACCGGCACGCTGGATGACGGCGTTTCCGTCAACGATGGCTGCGGCTCCACCCACCTGGACCGGCTGGAAAAGAAGGTCGTGGAAGGCGGCTTTGACTGCGGCATTGCCTTTGACGGCGATGCAGACCGCTGCCTGGCCTGCGATGAAAAGGGCGCAGAGATCGACGGCGACAAGATCATTGCGCTGGTTGCCAAGGATATGAAAGACCGCGGCCGCCTGGACGGAAATACTGCCGTGGTGACGGTTATGTCCAACCTGGGCTTTATGAAGTATATGCAGTCCATTGGCATTGACACCGCCCGCACCGCTGTAGGCGACCGCTACGTGCTGGAAGAGATGCGCGCCCGCGGTTATGCCATCGGCGGCGAGCAGAGCGGCCATGTTATTTTCCTGCACCACTCCACCACCGGCGACGGCGAGTTGACCGCAGGCAAGCTGCTGAAGCTGCTGGCCCGCAAGCACCGCGAAGAGGGTACCAAAATGAGCGAGCTGAACGCCGTTTACACCAAGTTCCCGCAGGTGCTCATCAACCTGACTGCCGACAAGGAGCAGAAGCAGGCTTATAAAGAAGATGAATACATTGCCGGCTTTATTGAGAGCCAGCAGCAGAACCTGATGGGCATGGGCCGCGTGCTGGTGCGTGTTTCCGGCACCGAGCCCAAGATCCGCGTGATGGTGGAAGGCGAGGATATGGAAGCCATCCAGTCCAGCGCAGAGCGCATTGCCGATATGATCCGCCAGCGTATTCCGGGGGTGTGCTGATGCGCCCCGCCGATACCTGGGTCGATTACGAGCTGATCGACGCAACGAATCATAACCGCCTGGAACGCTGGGGCAAAACGCTGCTCATCCGCCCCGACCCGCAGATCATCTGGAAAAACGAGGAAGTCAGCCCCCTGTGGGCCAGGGCAGACGCCATCTATTACCGTTCTGCCAAGGGCGGCGGCCAGTGGGACTACCACAAAAAGCTGCCCCAGAAGTGGAACATCAAATGGCAGGACCTGACGCTGATCGTCAGCCCCACCGGCTTTAAGCATACCGGCGTCTTCCCGGAGCAGGCTGTGAACTGGGCCTGGTACCAGGAAAAGATCAAGGCTGCCGACCGTCCCGTCAAGGTGCTCAACCTGTTCGGCTACACCGGCGGCGCAACACTGGCCTGCCTGGCCGCCGGTGCCAGCGTGACCCATGTGGATGCTTCCAAAGGCATGGTAGCCTGGGCACGGGAAAACGCCCAGGCCAGCAGCCTGGCCGACCGCCCCTGCCGCTGGATCGTGGATGACTGTGCCAAGTTTGTGCAGCGCGAGATCCGCCGCGGCAGCCGCTATGACGCCGTTATCATGGACCCGCCCAGCTATGGCCGCGGCCCCAACGGTGAGATCTGGAAGCTGGAAGATAACGTCTATGACCTCATCACCCTGACAGAACAGGTGCTCAGCGATAAGCCGCTGTTCTTTGCCATCAACTCCTACACCGAGGGCCTGAGCCCGGCGGTTATGGAGTATGTGCTCAAAACCACCCTCTGCCCCAAGGTGGGCGGCCACACCAGCTGCGATGAGATCGGCCTGCCCGTAACCGCCACCGGCGGCGTAGTGCCCTGCGGCGCTACCGCAGTGTGGGAAGAATGAGAGTTAGGAGTTAGGAAGTAGGAGTTAGGAGTTAATTAGGAATTAGCAATTAAAATTGCAATGCTCCGTAGGGGCGCACATTGTGCGCCCGCTAACCTTGCAGGATTAACTTTAGGGCAACACCGCACAATTCCCGCCTGACGGCTTAAGCACCGCTCCGGCGGCTGCGGCACGGCATCTGCGTTGCCAAAATGCTCGATAATACACAAAGTATTATCTGCGCTTTTGGCTTAGCAGCTGCCGCACCTCGCTCGCCGTATCGGCACTTAGAATGATGCGGTATTGCCTTAGCTCCTTTCAACTCCTCACTCCTCACTCCTACCTCCTAACTAAAAATTTTGGATCACACTATTATTCAGAATAGGGGATACCACATGAAAGAAAACGATATTTTACAGGCGCAGGATGTGCGGTTCCGGTATGATACGGAGCAGCCGAACTTTGCTGTGGACGGGGTGTCGATGGAAGTACACCGCGGCGAGTTTGTGGCTGTGCTGGGTGCCAACGGCTGCGGCAAATCGACCCTGGCCAAGCATTTTAACGCCATTCTGCTGCCGGAAAGCGGCACTGTGCTGGTGGAAGATATGGACACCCGCACCGATGAAAAGCTGTACGACATTCGCCAGAAAGTGGGCATGGTGTTCCAGAACCCGGACAACCAGATCGTTGCCACCGTGGTGGAGGAGGACGTTGCCTTTGCGCTGGAAAACCTTGGCGTGCCCACCGGGGAAATGCGCACCCGCGTGGATGACGCCATGAAGCTGGCGGGGATCTATGAACAGCGCAATAAAGCGCCGCACAAGCTTTCCGGCGGTCAAAAGCAGCGCGTTGCCATCGCGGGCGTGATTGCCATGCGGCCGGACTGCCTGATTCTGGATGAATCCACTGCCATGCTGGACCCCCGCGGCCGCGCCCAGGTAATGAAAACCATCCGCAACCTGCGGGATGCAGGCATTTCCATTGTGTCCATTACCCACTACATGGAGGAAGCCGCCCAAGCCGACCGCATATTGGTCATGAGCCGCGGACGCATTGTGATGGAGGGCACCCCCGAACAGGTGTTCAGCCAGACCAAGCGGCTGCATGGCTACCACCTGGATGTACCCCAGGCCACCGAGCTGCGGGATGAACTGGCCGCCGCCGGCCTGCCTATGCCGGAAAACATCATTACCCCCGAAGAATGCGCCAAGGCCATTTTTGACCTGTTGAAATAAAATGCCGTGCCTTTTGGGCGGCAACACCCCTGTAGGGCGGGGTCACCCGTCCCCGCCGCTTCTGCGAGGAAACCCAAACAACCAATTTTCCCCAACCAGAAAAGGCACAGACTGCACCCGGCAAAAGAGGGACCGGGGCGGTACCGTGCGGGAAGGAATGTAACGTGTCAGAGATCATTAAAGTGGAACATCTGCGCTATGTGTATAACGCCGGTATGCCGGACGAAACCGCAGCGCTGGATGATGTGAGCTTCTCGATTGAAAAAGGTGATTTTGTCGGTGTGATGGGCTCGACCGGGTCCGGCAAATCCACGCTGATCGCCCATTTCAACGGCCTGAACCGCCCCACCAGCGGCAAGATCATTATTGATGGCCGCGATATGTGGGCGGAGGGCGAAAACCTGCGGGATTTCCGCTTCCTTGTGGGGCTGGTCATGCAGTACCCGGAATACCAGCTGTTTGAAGAAACCTGCTGGAAGGATATCGCCTATGGCCCGCGCAACATGGGCTTGGATGAAGAAGAGATCACCCGCCGCGTCAAGCGCGCGGCAGAGTTTGTTGGCCTGGATGAAGCGCTGCTGCAAAAAAGTCCGTTTGAACTTTCCGGCGGGCAAAAGCGCCGCGTTGCCATTGCGGGCGTTATGGCCATGGAGCCCAAGATCCTGGTGCTGGACGAACCCGCAGCAGGCCTTGACCCCGAAGGCCGCGATACCATCCTGAGCCAGATCCGCAACTACCACGAGCAGACCGGCATCACGGTCATTCTGGTCAGCCACTCAATGGAAGATATCGCCCGCTATGCCAACCGCGTACTGGTGATGAGCAAGGCGAAAGTGGCCATGTATGACACGGTGGAAAAGGTCTTTGCCCGCGCACCGGAGCTGCTGGAACTGGGGCTTTCCGTTCCGCAGGTCACCCAGGTGTTTTTGATGCTGAAAGCAATGGGCATGGAGATCGACACGGATGTGTACACCGTGCCCTATGCGGTCAAAACCGTGCTGAAAGCCTGGAACGCCAAACACCCGGACAAAGCCGTTCCGCTGCCGCAGAACCACAAAACCGTACAGGAAGGGGGCGCTGACTGATGCTGCGTGATATTACCATTGGCCAGCACTTCCCCGGCAACTCGGTGGTGCACCGCTGCGACCCGCGCTTAAAAATTATTGCCACCATTGCCTACATCATTGTGCTGTTTATGGCGTCCAACCCGCTGGGCATTGCGCTTTCGCTGGCGCTGCTTGCTCTGCTGTACAAAGTGGCGCAGATTCCCATCAAGCTGATCGTCAAGAGCTTAAAGCCGATCGTTCCCATTGTGCTGTTCACCGCGGTACTCAACCTGTTCTTCATCACCGGCGAGGGCGAACCGCTGGTACACTTTGGCTTTATCCACATCTACCGCGAGGGTGTGAGCTATGCGGTGCTGATGGCGGTGCGCATTGTGGCATTGATCGCCGGCACCAGCCTGTTGACCTACACCACCAGCCCCATTGTGCTGACGGATGCCATTGAAGCGCTGCTGAAACCCTTTGCCAAGCTGCACCTGCCGGTGCATGAGCTTGCCATGATGATGACGATCGCCCTGCGGTTTATCCCGCTGCTGATCGATGAGACCGAAAAGATCATGAACGCCCAGAAAGCCCGCGGCGCAATGCTGGATAACGGCAAGTTCATGGACCGCATCAAGGCATTGGTGCCGGTGCTGATCCCCCTGTTCATCAGCGCGTTCCGCCGTGCGGACGAGCTTGCCATGGCCATGGAATGCCGCTGCTACCACGGCGGCGAGGGCCGCACCCGCCTGAAGGTGCTCAAGTTCG